>Ga0116190_1003494_pt1 | contig 11548 bp, 10 predicted proteins | sample AD_JPNTR4_MetaG_FD_89808 | JGI IMG/M metagenome (GOLD analysis project Ga0116190, IMG submission 89808) | Active sludge microbial communities of municipal wastewater-treating anaerobic digesters from Japan - AD_JPNTR4_MetaG | ecosystem: Engineered > Bioreactor > Anaerobic > Digestate | place... | reverse complement strand
GATATTTAAGGAATTTTATCGCAATGGGATTAATTCTATACTTGCAGTTTCCTTAAAGATTAAAGAACAAATAAGGGGTATTATATTTTTTGTATCCAATCAAAAAGCAGCTTTCAAGAATTTCCACATAACCTTTGTAAAATCCATAGCAGGTCAGATTGCCCTTGGAGTTCAGAGGGCAGAACTTATGAAAGAAATAGAGAATCATTCAAAAAATCTTGAACAGCTGGTTTTTGAAAGAACAGAGCAGGTTATAAAGACACAGAGGACAACAATATTTGCCCTTAGCAGCCTTGCAGATGCCCGCGATTCAGAGACAGGGGCTCATCTTGAAAGAATAAGAAATTATTCTGTGCTATTACTCCAGCTATATAGATACGAAGGAGATCATCCTGAAATAAATTCCAGATTCATAAGAGACATATATGATTCCTCAATTCTGCACGATATAGGAAAAGTTGGAATACCAGATAGCATTCTACTAAAACGGGGTCATCTCACTGAAGAGGAATTTGAAATAATGAAAAAACATACTTTAATTGGATATGAGGCATTAAAAAAAGCATCAGAAGGGCAGGGTGCAGACTACTTTTTAAATATGGCTATGGATATTATACTCTATCACCACGAGAGGTGGGACGGCAAGGGATACCCAACAGGGCTTAGTGGGGAAGAGATACCTCTTGCTGCGCGCATTGTTACAATTGCTGATGTATATGATGCTCTCACATCGAAAAGGCCATACAAAGAAGCCTTTTCTCATGAGGAGTCTATAGAAATAATGAAAAACGAGGCTGGGAAGTTTGATCCCACTCTCTTTAATTTATTCCTAAAAAACGCCGATGAATTTAACAAAATCCGAATGAAGTTTTCAGAATAGATCATCCCAATGGATTAATGGAGTAAGAAATGTATCAGAGGAATATAAGTATACGCTTTGGAGGACCTCTCACCCAAGGGGTTAAACTCTTAATGATAATTAATTTTTCTGTATTTATTATTCAGCAGATAGCAGGCCTTTTTGAACCAAACATGTTGGAGGTTTTTCTTGGCATAAGCCATAATGGCTTTGTTTCAAATCTAATGTTATGGCAGCCCTTTACCTATATGTTTCTTCATGGTGGCTGGTTTCATATATTTTTCAATCTCCTTGCCTTGTGGATGTTTGGAGGGGATCTTGAAAGCATATGGGGAAAAAGAAAATTTTTGCAATATTATATATTCTCCGGTATTGGTGCTGGATTATTTATAGCTCTTATGAATTACTATGTTGCCTTAAGCGGAGGTGAGTTTTCTGTAACCATAGGAGCTTCAGGTGCTATATATAGCCTTTTACTTGCCTATGGGCTCACATGGCCCAATAGAGAGGTGTTGCTATACTTTTTGTTTCCCATAAAGATAAAATACCTTCTTATAGCCTTTGGTTTAATGGAATTTTTTGGCACATTGTCAACGGCAGGTGGTTCTGGTGGGAACATAAGTCACATAGGTCATCTGGGAGGTTTATTGGCAGGCTTTCTATTATATAAATTTTTTCAAAAGAAATCCTTTAAATCATCAGGGGTATCCTTTTTTGAGAAGTTCATGAAAAAAAGAAGAATCGAAAAAAAGAAAAAGGAAATAGAAGTCCGCATAGAGGCTAAACAAATTATAGATGAAACCCTTGATAAAATTGCAAAACATGGCATGGCCTCTCTAAGCGAAGAAGAGAAAAAAAGACTCGAATGGGCAAGGCGCAACTACTACAGATCTGGCAATGAGACAATACACTAAAGGCTGGCAAGAGCATCATTGATTGGGGAAATATCAAAGTCAGCCACTATATAATAATAGCTATTCTCTTCTGCACTAAGGGACATAATCCTGCAACTCCCTAAGGTCTTTTCAATGGCATTATTAAACAGCTTATCTGTTGCAGGAGAGATTTTTTCCTTTGGAATTTTAATTGATAGATAGCTTGCAATTAAAAGGGTGGCTCTTGAATAAACCTTTTCTTTTATCTGCTCATTGTCAGAGTTTATTTCCGCCTCTCCCTCAGGAATTATAAAATCATAAACAACTATTCTCAAAGTATTGCCATAAAATCCTTCACTCTGGAGATTAATCTTTTGATGAGAAGAGCAGGAGATACTGAATAAAACCACAGGGATAACTTTTATTAAAAAATTAAAAAAAAACCCCCTTGCTGTAGCGATGGGGGCTGAGAGAAAATCATGAATATGATACAACTTAAATGGTAATTTTTTATACATCATAATCCTCTCCTGATCAATCGGGGCTTATATTAATAAAATGTAAGAATATTTCTTATTTATGGCTATAGAGCCAATTTTAAAAATTATCACCTTTTTGCAATCTTCTCTATAAAGGTCTTTATGCGGGGATGATCTGGATTGGAAAATATTTTTTCTGGAGTACAATCCTCAATTATTTTTCCATCATCCATAAATATCACCCTATTTGCAACCTTGCTTGCAAAGCCCATCTCATGAGTAACAATCAACATTGTCATCCTTTCCTTTGCAAGATCACTTATTACCTTCTGAACCTCTCCAACCAGCTCTGGATCAAGGGCTGATGTAGGCTCATCAAAAAGCATTATATCAGGATTCATCCCGAGAGCACGGGCTATTGCCACCCTCTGTTTTTGCCCTCCAGAGATCTTTGAAGGATAAGAATCTCTCTTGTCCAGAAGACCAACCTTTTTAAGCAATTCCTCAGCACGTTTTATTGCCTCATCTTTATCCATGCCAAGGACTGTTACAGGAGCCTCTATAATATTTTCAATAACAGTTCTATGAGGAAATAGATTAAAATGCTGAAAAACCATGCCAAGCTTCATGGAGATCTCTCTTTTCCTTTTATTGGTAATTTGATCCCTGCTATGCTTGCTGAGTTTCTTTGAAAAAACATCTCCTTCGATTATTATCTCTCCAGTATCTATCTCCTCAAGTCCATTGAAACATCGGAGCAATGTGCTCTTGCCAGAACCAGAAGGTCCTATAACAGCAACAACCTCTCCCTTGTTAACAACCAGATTTATATTATCAAGAACTCTGTGAGCTCCGAAGGATTTGCATACATTTATGGCTTCTATCATTTTCATAGTTATTCATAAACCGAATATTTATCTTCAATCTTTCTGAAAAAATAAACAATAACTGTAGTCATAAGCAAATATAAAACTGCAGCTATTGCAAAGGGGGTTATAGCAAAATCCCTTGAAAAAAGCTCCTTGGCAGATCTTAGAAGATCCCCCATTCCAAGAACTACAACTAAAGCAGTATCCTTCACAAGAGTTATAGCCTCATTACAGGTGGGAGGGATTGTTCTACGAACAACCTGGGGCAGAATAATTCTTCTCATCGTTTGGAAATAGTCCATGTTCAGAGCTCTTGCTGCCTCGTACTGACCCTTGTCTATGGACTCAATGCCAGCTCTGTATATCTCTGTAAGATAAGCTGAATAGTTCACCACAAAAGTCAAAGCTGCAGCTGTAAAGGGCTGTAGGGTAATACCTATTATTGATAGCCCGTAATAGGTAAAAAATAATTGCAGAAGCAAGGGTGTTCCGCGGAACACCCAGGTATAAAAGCTTATGAGATATCTCAGAGTCTTAAAACGGGATATCTTCATCAAGGCAAGTATTATCCCAAAGGGTATTGCAAAAATTATAGTAACTGCATATAGCTTAACAGTTAAAACACTACCCTCAAGGATAAAAATTGTTGAATCAAGTAAATATTTTATATAGCTTTCCATTGTTTACTTCAGGAGAATATTCTCTCCAAACCATTTCTTTGAAATTTCTTCACCAACTTTGTCATTTTTTATTTCATCAAGAACTTTGTCCAGTGCTTCTTTAAATGTTATATCATTTTTTCTGATACCAACACCATAAAGCTCTGTTCCAAGATCCTCTTTTAGCACCTTAAAAGCACCTGGTTTTTTAGCCATATTCCATCTGCCAACGATTTCATCAATAATAACAGCATCAACTCTTTTTGCTGCAAGATCCATTAAGGCAAGGGTATTGTTTTCGTATTTTTTAACATCCTTAAGACTTTTCTTTAAATCAGCTGCTTCATTAAGAGCGTTTTCGCTGCTGCTACCCAATTGCAGACCAACAATCTTTCCTTTGAGCATATCCTTACTTGTTATATTGCTGTCTGCTGCAACCATTATGATCTGTCTATTGTTGAGGTATGGTTTAGAGAATTCAATCTTTTGCTTTCTCTCCTCTGTAATAGTCATACCATTCCATACAACATCTATATCCCCCTTATTGAGAGAAAAGATAATTCCGTCCCATGCAACAGGCTTAAACTCAACTCTCACCCCAAGCCTTTTTGCAGCTTCCTTTGCAAGGTCAATGTCAAAACCTATAATCTCGTTGTTATCAGTTCCTCTAAATCCCATAGGTGGAAACTGATCATCAAGGCCTACAACAAAATAGCCCTTAGCCTTAATCTGCTCAAGTGATTTGTCCTTTGCAGAATCCTTGGTGCAGCTTACGATAAAAAGAGCAGAAATTAAAAGCGAAACTAATGTCACAATACTCCTTTTCATTAAAACTCTCCTTTAGTTTAAGTTTTGCAGCGTAAATCTGAAACTTAATTTTATTTTTATATACTGTCTCTCCCGACAGAAAAAGCTAATATAAAATAGTCAGATTTCACTGCTTTCTTACAAGCTATAAATGTATTAACTTATAATTCAATTAAAATTTAGACTTAAAATAAAAGCTTTTAGCAAAAGTAAATTCTCAAGAATATCTATTCCCCGCCTTTTAAGGGGAAAAAATGCTTTATATTAAAAAAAATTATTGCTGAAATTTTTTTTAAATAACATATAAATAAATTCAGTATTTATTCCTTAAGTTCTTGTAAAATAAAAATACTCTATTATCCCAGCCGCCTTCGGCGGCTGGGATAATATTTTCTTAATTTTACACTAAAAATTATATTTAGGAATAATTACTGAAATAAATTGCTTTTAAAAATTTTTTTATCACTCTTTTTAAATTATAAAAAATCTTACATCCTAAAAGAGGGGGCTTTATGCCGAGAATAAAACTTACAGAAAAGGAAACCTACAGATTTAAGCATGAGCATATTGTAAAAATCTCCAATCTGAATCAGGCGGGCCATGTTGGTAATGCTCAGATGGCAGATCTCATCCACGATGGACGCATCACCTTACTTAAAAGCCTTGGCTTAAATGAACTCAATCTTGGCGACGGCAAGACAGGGATTATAATGGGGGATCTGGTCATAAATTTTAAAAGCGAGATCTTTTATGATGATAAAATTCTCATCGAGTCTGACATAGCAGAAATTGAGGAAAATAGCATACGTTTCTGTCATAGAATATCAAAAAATGGCAAAACAGCTGCTGTGGCAGAAACTGGTTTTGTTGCCTTTGATTACTCTCAAAGAAAAATTGCAAAGATACCAGAAATTTTTTTGCAAAAATTGAGCCAATACAACTCATGACTCTTTAAAGGGGTAAGCTTTATCTCAAAAAAAATACTTGCCAATATTGACATTAATAGTGCCATGGTTTAAAGCTTGTTTCTGCAAAAAAGCTATAGTTAAAATTTATGGATAATGATTTACAATCATTATTAAGGTTTAACTTAAAAGTATATAAAATAAACGGGTAGGTAAGATGAACTATTTTAAGGGAACAGATGATTACGTTCTTTCTAAGGAACTCAGGGACAATGTCAATGTCTCAATAGCTCTTGGCAGACCTTTAATTGTAAAAGGTGAACCAGGGACAGGGAAAACTCTTCTGGCTCATTCCATTGCCAAAGGTCTTGGTAAAAAATTTATTGTATGGAATATAAAATCCACAACTAAAGCTCAAGAAGGTCTTTATGTATATGATACAGTCCAGAGACTTAATGATGCTCGTTTTGGAGATAACGATGTTTCTGATATAAAAAGATATATCAAGCTTGGAAAACTTGGAGAGGCCTTTGCCTCTGATGAGCAGGTTGTTCTTCTTATTGATGAGATAGACAAGGCTGACATAGAATTCCCCAATGACCTTCTCAATGAGCTTGATGAGATGAGCTTTTATATTCCAGAGACAAAGGAAACAATTAAAGCTAAAACAAGGCCCATTGTAATCATAACATCAAATAGCGAAAAGGAACTGCCTGATCCTTTTCTGCGAAGATGTATCTTCCATTATATTGAATTTCCAACTCAGGAACTCATGGAAGAAATTGTCCATGTTCACTTTCCAGATATAGAAAAAAAGCTTTTAAGAGAGGCTTTGAAAAAATTTTACTGGATCAGAGAATTTGACATGCTCAGAAAAAAGCCCTCTACAAGTGAACTAATAGATTGGCTGCAGGCCTTAATAATAAGCGGGATTTCTGCAAAAGACATTGAAAAAGAGATTCCTTTCCTTGGAACTCTTCTCAAGAAAAAAGAGGATATAGACATTGTAGAAAAATCCGGGAAATCCCACTATGCTTACAACACAAGCATGAGGACAAGGGATGTTTATTAATTTTTTCTTCAATCTGAAGGCAAGGGGAGTGCCAGTCTCTTTACATGAGTGGATAACTCTCCACCATGCACTGGCATTAAACCTGAACGACTGCAGCCTTACAAATTTTTACCATATGGCCCGTTCTATCCTTGTAAAAAATGAAATCTTTTACGACAGATATGATATAGCCTTTCTGGACACCTTCGGCGGCATAGAAACAACAGATGAGATGCTTGAGGAAATACTTGCTGGATTAAAAAAAGTAAAAGAGCTAAAACTTACAGAAGAAGAAAAAAGACAGATTGAACAGCTGAACCTCGACGAGGTCTTGAGGAACTTTGAGGAACAGCTAAAGCAGGGCCATTACAAAAATCACGTTGGCGGGAATAAGGCCATAGGCACAGGAGGCCGCTCGACTCAAGGGGCCTGGGGTTATAATCCTGCAGGTATAAGAATTGGTCAGGGTGAGTCAAGGCATAGAAGAGCTGTTCAGATTGCAGAAAAACGAACCTTCAGAAATTACTCAAGCGACGTCACCCTTGATACAAGACAGATGAGGGTAGCTCTATCGCATCTAAGATCCCTTTTGCCAATGGGGCAGGGTGAAAAACTTGATCTAAAACAGACAATTGACAGGACATGCAAAAATGCAGGGGAAATAGAGTTAGTCTGGGAAACTAAAGAGAAGAAGAGTGCAAAGGTTATGCTTCTTATGGATGTTGGTGGCTCTATGACTCCTTTTTCTGAACTGGTGGAAAGACTCTTTTCCGCTGCAGCAGGTCAGATAAGCAGATTTAAGCATTACTACTTTCACAATTGCTTTTACCAGGATCTCTGGACAGATATGGAAAGGAATCAATCTGTATCAACCATGGAGGTAATAAAATCTGAGGATTCTGATTACAAAGTAATAATAGTAGGCGATGCTGAAATGGCTCCATCTGAGCTTACATGGGTCAATGGAGCTATTGACTATTGGTATCACAACGATACCCCTGGAATTGTCTGGATGCAAAGATTCAAAGAAAAATTTAAGGATACTATCTGGTTAAACCCTCTGCCAAAGAGAACATGGGATTATGTTCACTCAATCAGAATGATCAGAGACGTATTCCCTATGTTTGAATTAACTCTTGATGGCCTTGATGAGGGAGTAAAATACTTAATGACAGGAAAATGTGAACTTTACAATAGATAAATAAAAAAGAGGGTTTTACAAGACCCTCTTTTTTAATAATATTACTTAATTTTACGCCAGTCACCTTTTAGATCAAGGCCCATCTGACCCCCTGGATTCATGATATTATTTGGATCAAAATGTCTCTTAAGGGCTCTAAGGACCTCCATCTGCTCCGTGCCAAGGTGCTTTTCCATCCATGGTGCTATCATCTTGCCAACTCCATGGTGATGACTCAAAGAGCCTCCACTTGAGTTAATTCTTTCAATAATTCCACTCTGGAAATCAATATACTCCTGCAGACCATTGTCCTTCATTATATATATAAAGTAGAGATTCGTCCCCTGAGGATAAAAATGTGAACTATGGGTCATACATATAGTCTCTGGTCGTGATTTTACAAATTCTCTCACCTCCTGATGAACCTTATGGAGATTATCCCATTTAACTGCTGTTTCAAGGGTATCGATAAGTATGCCATAATCCTGCAGATCCTCTCTAAGGTATGGATCCTTATATCTACCAGGCTCCCACATCTTAGATGGTAATCCTGTTATATACATACCGCCATGTTTTTTACAGATCTTTTTTACCTGCCTTTTTACATTTCTGGTAAAATTCTTTTCCCCTTCAGTTGTTCCAAGGAAAAGGCATCTCTTCATGGGCTTATATCCCCTAAGCTGCATAAGCTTATCAAGAATTGTTCCATCAATACCATATAGCTTAAGGCCTATATGGGTCTCTTCCTCGTCAGATATTCTAAAGACCGCTGGCATTCCAAACTCTCCTTGAGAAATCTCTCTGCCAGCATTTATAGCATCTTGAAAACTTGGGAATATAAAGCCAAAGTATCTACGGTTCTCTGGCATGTATCTAAAAATTTTGAATGTAATCTCTGTTAAAACTCCAAAGCATCCCTCGCTGCCTTTAAATATGTCATTTACCTTTGGACCAGTGGCTGTTGCAGGATAATCAAGAGTCTTAATAACTCCAGCAGGAGTAATATATTCCTGACTTATAACTAAATCATAGGCATCGCCATAATAAGATGAGGCCTGACCTGAGCCAAGGGCAGAGATCCATCCGCCAGCAGAGGAAAACTCAAAGGATTGAGGGAAATGACCGCATGTATAATTATAAGGGGTTTTATAAAGCTTCTTTGCATTGTTAAGAGCCGTTTCAAGATCTGGCCCCATTATGCCAGCCTCAACTGCAACAGTTTGATTTATTGGATTTACCTCAAGAATCTTATTCATGTGAGTGCTCATAACAAGGGAGATCCCACCTTTTGATGGTCTCAGGCCAAAGTTTACAGAGGATCCTCCGCCATATACATAAATTGGTATTTTATTCTTATTGCAATATTTAACAATATTGACTATCTCATCCTTGTTTCTTGGATGCACAACCAGATCACAAAGGGGACCTACTTTGCCATCTCTAAGACTTATAGCCTCCTCAATAGTCTTCCCTGAAGAAAATTTTGTTCTGAAATACTCATCGACAGAGACATTCTCGCTACCACAGAGCCTTGTAAAAAAATCAATATCCTTTTTTGATAGTTTTGGACTCTTTTTAAAAGAAACTATCTCATCACCGTAACTCTTGGCCTCTTTGAAATCTTCGTCAGTTAAATGAAACTGCTCTTTAATTTCCTTAAAAAGCTTTTTGTTTGGATGCTTGTATGCCTGTGGATCACCCCACTTAAAAATAGATCTAAAACTTCTTGGTGCAGGTGGAGTTTCTCTCCAATTTGGTTCAAATTGTTTCTTGGCCATATTCTATCTCCATTATGGTATTTTAAAAATATTCTCAACTTTCTTTATTTCTTCTTCTTTTTGTTGATCATTCCACTTTAAAAGTTCAGCAGCAGCGTCAGCCACCTTTTGAAGAACCTCTTTCCCTGGATGACCGAGGGTTCCTATTCCTGTTCTACGCAGTAATATATCACTTAATGTAACAGCCATCTCTTCTTTTATGGCATATATAACCTGAGCCAGCATCTCCCCATCATTGTTTAATGCCTGAGAAAGATTCTTTGAGGACAATGCCACATTCATAACAGAATCCAACTCTGTGCCATAAATCCTTGCAAGATAATCAATATGAGCGCCATTGAATTCTCTATACCTATCTTTACATTTAAGGACAAAATTTTCTATATCTTTGATCTCTGAGCCTGTAAGATATTTCTTTGCAGTAAGGCTTTTAGAAAATTTTTTGCCAGTCTTTTTAATAGCAAAATCTATAACCTTCTGTGCAAGATTTCTGCTTGTTGTATATTTTCCACCCTCAACAGTAATGAGCCCATCTACACCTTCTTCCTTATTATCAAAGATCTCATACTTTCTTGAAGAGTTATAAACATCCTCCTTGCTCTCTGTCTCCACAAGGGGGCGCAATCCTCCATAATAAAAAACAACATCATCATAGGAAATGCGGATTTTATCGCTAAAGGAGTGATTTATCTCCTCTATAAGCTCAAGAATACTTTCATGAGTAACCCTCCAGTCATCAGGGCTACCAAAGTATTCCTTGTCTGTTGTTCCTATAAGAGAGTATCCTCTCCATGGAATTATGAATATATGCCTGCCAGAGGGTGTAACTGCTGTAACAAGATGTTTTTCTGTAAGCTTTTTTGTTATAATATGAATTCCTTCTGATCTACGCAACTCTTCTTTTGTAGGATTTTTTCCTGTAAGAGATAAAACCCTATCTGCCCACGGACCAGCACAATTTATAACAAGATCTCCATAAAGTTCAATTTCTCTGTTATTAACTCTGTCATAGACTTTGACTCCTGAGATCCTGTCTCCTGAGAACAGAAATCCTCTGGCTTCCATATAATTAGCCACATCAGCGCCATGGGCAACTGCAGATTTAATAAATGCAAGAGTAAGCCTCTCAGGGAATATGCTTGCACAGTCATAATAAACAACAGAGCCAGTGAGATCCTCCTTTTCAACAGAGGGCTCCCTCCTCAAGGTCTCTTCTCTTGACAGAGAGCTATGGCATGGAATCTTTTTACTCTTATCCCATGTCCACTTTTTGTCAAAGGAAAGTATATCATAAAGTATCATTCCAATCTTGAGAGTTGACTTCATTGTTGAAAAAGATTTTCTGTCTGTGATCACCATATTTGCAATGGGATATACAAAGTTTGGTGCAATATTTTCCAGAATACGGCGCTCCCTTAAAGACTCCCGAACAAGGGAAAGCTCAAAATTTGCAAGATAGCGCAAGCCTCCATGAATGAGCTTTGATGTAGCAGCAGAGGTTTTTGAACCAAAATCCTCTCTCTCGATTAAAGCTACAGAAAATCCCCGTAAAGCCGCATCGTAAGCAACAGCTGCCCCAGAGATTCCACCTCCAATGACAACGAAATCATACCTTTGCTTTGAAAAATTGGATCTATTCATAATTTGACTCCATATATTTTGAAACTTTGTTTTCTGCATAAACTAAAATATCATTCATGATCTTTCTGGCTGCATTGCCATCTCTATTGCAAATGGCCTTTACTATTGATCTATGAAATCTGTCCGAGGCTGCTACGTTTTCTTTAAAAGAAAAATAAAGTCCACCAAACTCACGGAAGATATCATTAAAAAAATTAAGAAGAAAAATATACAAAATATTACCACTGCCACGGGCAATAGATTGATGTATTGCAAGATCTCTCTCCTCTATGGTAAGATCACTTAAAAGAAGAGAGCTAAGAATTTTAGCCTCCTCGTCGCTTCTATTTAAGGCTGCCTTATATGCCATCTCTGGGGATATAAACCTTCTTATCTCCAGTATGTTTTTCAAAATATCAGAAGTAATATCCTTACGGGAAAAAAGTAGATACTTTAGAAGTTCAAG
>Ga0116190_1003490_pt1 | contig 11551 bp, 11 predicted proteins | sample AD_JPNTR4_MetaG_FD_89808 | JGI IMG/M metagenome (GOLD analysis project Ga0116190, IMG submission 89808) | Active sludge microbial communities of municipal wastewater-treating anaerobic digesters from Japan - AD_JPNTR4_MetaG | ecosystem: Engineered > Bioreactor > Anaerobic > Digestate | place... | reverse complement strand
AGGGTATATGAAAGAACTCAAATATAACAATCAACTAGTAAAAGTTAATGACGGCACAACAGGTTTTGACTTACTTAAAATTTTAAACATCGAAGGGAGAAGTAATGTTTTAGTTTATAAACTAAACGGTGAACTTTTTGACCTTGCAACTCCAGTTGAGCAAGATGGTGAATTTTCCTTTGTGACAAAAGAGGACGAAGAAGCTTTTGCGATTTTAAATCATGACGCTGCCCACCTCATGGCACAAGCAATTTTAAGTATTTATCCTGGCGCTAAATTTGGGATTGGTCCCGATATTAGTGAAGGCTTTTATTATGATGTTGATTTTGGTGATGTTGTTATAAACGATGGCGATTTAGCGGTTATTGAAGCCAAAATGATGGAACTCTCTAGAGCAGACCACCGTATTGAACGCCAAGTTGTTAGTAAAGAAAAAGCATTAGAAATCTTTGCTAAAAATGAATATAAAGTTGAACTTATTAATGAAATTGAGGAGCGAATTACTATTTATTCGCAAGGTGACTTTGTTGATTTATGTTACGGTCCACATATGCCAAGTACGCGTTATGTCCAACATTTTAAACTGCTTAGTTTAGCAGGAGCCTATTGGCGTGGTGACGCAAGTCGTAAACAATTAACGAGAATTTATGGGGTCGCCTTCTTCTCCAAAGATGCACTTGATAAGCATCTCTATAACCTTGAAGAAGCAAAAAAACGTGACCACCGTAAATTAGGTCGCGAACTTGGACTATTTATGCTTAGTGAATATGGTCCAGGCTTCCCCTTCTGGCTCCAAAAAGGAATGACTCTTTATCACGAACTTGAACACTGGTGGATTAAAAAACAACGCGAAGCAGGTTACGAATTTGTCAAAACTCCGCAGATCTTAAGTCGTGAACTATGGGAAACAAGCGGACACTGGCTTAATTACCGTGAAAACATGTACACAACTCTTATTGATGAACGCGATTTTGCCATTAAACCGATGAATTGTCCTGGTTCAATCCTTATTTATAATAATGGTTTACATTCATATAAAGATTTGCCAATCCGGATGGCTGAACATGGTCATGTCCACCGTCATGAACCAAGCGGTTCACTTAACGGATTATTCAGAGTGCGGAGTTTCACTCAGGATGATGCGCATATTTATTGCCGTAAAGATCAATTACAAAGTGAAATTAAACGTTTGCTTAAACTTTATGACGAAGTATATAAAACATTTAATCTTAGTTATCATATTGAACTTTCAACAAGACCTGAAAAGAAATATATTGGTGACTTAAAAACATGGAATTTAAGCGAAAAAGCACTAGCGAAAGCGTGTATTGCTAGCGGTATTCCTTTTAAAATTAATGAAGGAGATGGTGCTTTTTACGGCCCAAAACTTGACTTTAAATTGCGTGACAGTTTAGGACGAATTTGGCAATGCGGAACGATTCAATTAGATATGAATTTACCCGAACGCTTTGATATTTCTTATATCGACGCGAATAACCAAAAAGTACGCCCAATTATGCTCCACCGCGCTGTCTTTGGTTCGATTGAACGCTTTATTGGTATCTTAATTGAACATTACGCTGGGGCCTTCCCGCTCTGGCTATCACCAACACAAATTGCTGTGTTACCAGTTAATAACGATGCCCATTTAAAACACGCTAAAAGTGTTGTGCGCAAACTTGAAAAACAAGGACTCCGTGTTGAACTTGACGACAGTAATGAAAAGTTAGGTTACCGTTTACGTAATAGTCAAATTAATAAAATTCCTTATACGCTTGTCATTGGTGACAAAGAGCGAAATGATAACTTAGTTACTTATCGTAAATTTGGTGATAAAGCACAAATTACTGTACCTTATCGTGAATTTATCGCCCTTATCAAGCGTGAAATTCGTGACAAAGCATAACGCAACACAAACTCCTTCTTCTGTGAGATAATAATAGAGAAAAGGAGGAAAAATTATGGCATTTACATTAAAACCGCTTCCATATGCTTATGATGCACTTGAACCTTATATCGATGCAAAAACTATGGAAGTTCACCATTCAAAACACCACGCTACATATGTTGCTAATTTAAATGCAGCACTAGCGAAAGATCCATCGTTTGACGATTGGAGTTTAGAAAAAATACTTAAAAACTTAGATAAATTACCAGAAAGCATTAGAACCGCAGTTAGAAATAACGGAGGCGGTGTCTATAACCATGACCTCTTCTGGACTTTACTCAAAGTTAATAACGGCAAAGGACCAGAAGGCAAACTTAAAGATGCACTAGTGGCAACTTTTGGCACTTTTGAAGCTTTTAAAGATGCTTTTGCTACCGCAGCAAAATCACGCTTTGGCTCTGGCTGGGCGTGGCTAGTCGTTACTAGTGACAAAAAACTCAAGGTCGTTAGCACCCCAAACCAAGATATTCCCTTTGATGAAGGAACCCCAATCTTAACACTTGATGTGTGGGAACACGCTTATTACCTTAAATATCAAAACCGTCGTCCAGAATATGTTGAAGCTTTCTTTAACGTCATTAATTGGGACGAAGTCGCGCGTTTATACGAAAATGCATTAAAATAACAATTAAATTTGACAGATTATCATATTAATGATATCTTTATATCGTCTAAAAGTGGAAAGTAGAAGCACCCGCTTCTCACCAGATTTACTAGGTAAATTGGTTGATGCTACGAATTAATCGTTTTATCGCGGGTGTCTACTGACGCCCGCTTTTATTAAGTACAAGGAGGAAATGCTTATTTACAACCAAAACAGAGAACGGCCCGAACGCAATACCGATTTAGTTAATGAAAACATTCGGTTTCCTGAAGTCTTAGTCATTGGTCCTAACGGCGAACAACTAGGCGTCATGAAAACACGCGCTGCTATTGACCTAGCGGCATCTGAATACGAACTAGATCTCTACTGTGTGAACCCGAACGGCAAACCACCAGTTTGCAAAATGCTTAATTATTCTAAACACCGCTTTGAACAACAAAAGCGCGCTAAAGAACAAAAACGGAAACAAAAGACTGTCGAACTTAAAGAAATTCGTATGTCACCCGTAATTGATGTACACGATCAAGAAACAAAAGGGCGGATGGCTCGTCGTTTCTTAGAAGATGGTAATAAAGTAAAAGTTACAATCCGTTATCGTGGACGCCAAATGGCCCACATTGATGTTGGTGAAAAAATATTAGAAAGCTTTGTTGCATCACTAGAGGATTATGCTATTGTCGAACGAAAACCGTTAATGGAAGGTCGTAACTTAAGCGTCATCTTAGCGAGTAAAATTAAGAAATAGGAGGAAGTTTCATGCCAAAAATGAAAAGTAAAAGTGCTTTAACCAAACGGATTAAAGTGACTAAATCAGGCAAATTAATGCGTAAAGCTGCATATACATCGCATTTAGCCCCCCGCAAAACAACAAAACAAAAAAGACAATTACGAAAAGCGCGTTTAGTGCATAAGAGTGATGCTAAACGTATTAAGTATTTAATTCAGAATTAGGAGGAAGGAATCATGGCAAGAGTAAAAAGTTCACCGGTCACACGTGCCCGTCGTAAAAAAGTTTTAAAACAAGCCAAAGGTTACTTTGGTTCCAAAAGCTTACTCTTTAAAACTGCTAAAGAGCAAGTCATGCACTCCTTACGTTATGCTTATATCGATCGTCGTCGGATTAAACGTGATTATCGTAAATTATGGATTAAACGGATTAACGCCGGCTGCAGAATGTGTGAAATTAGTTATAGCCAATTCATGCACGGTTTAAAACTTGCAAATGTTGATATCAATCGTAAGATGTTAAGTGAATTAGCAATTAATGATTTTGAAACATTTAAAGGTTTAACCGAAACAGCGAAAAAAGCACTCGCAAAATAAAGTAAATATTTCTTTCTTAACAAAACTGGGAGTAGATTTATGTTTACTCCCTTTTTTAATTTCTCCACTTTTAATAATTATTTTAAGGACAAACAGTAATTGAAAATTTTAATTAAATCTTCTTATTTAGTACTTCATGATAGGCCGTAAGCGTTTATTAGGTTCATCAATTTCAAATTCGCGAGTAAAATTTTTACCTATTTTCACTTTTTCGAATGTGAAACCACGATTATTCATATCTAACATCATCTCGTAAAGTTTTAAATATAACATATCAGCTGTGTATTTAATCGATGGTTTTAGTTTTAAGTCATCAATTCTTTTCTTTAATTGCTCTTTACTTAATAATAACGGTTCTTCTTTAGCTAACCCTAAACTTGTATAAAAAATCATATTAAAGTAATCAACATAAAACGCTAAAGGATGATAAAGTTTAAAGAAAGCAAATAGTAAACTGATTCTCTGATGTTCAAATCGTTCAGCGTCTTTGTATGTTTCTTTAAGGTGCGGTATACCAAGATTCGTTACTTCATCAGCACCTGAAACTATATCCATTAGTCTTTGTTCATTAATATCAATGTTATTAATGTTGACACCTGTAATTTGCATTAAATTACGTAATTTATATAAATAAATATCCGCAATTATATTAAATTCATACAGTGATTTTCGTAAATCATTATGATCAAAGTGCGTCATTTTCCACACATACTTATCATTATTAAGAAAATATTGTAGCGAAGTAAATTCATGCCACCTACGACCTTCAGGCAAGATAAAGATAGAAGATATATGGTGCATAGTTATCCTTTTAGTTTGCGCAGCGTAAAGCGCAATTTTTCTCACTTCTTCATCACTAACTTTTTCGCCATCTATTCCCTTCCACCCCAAAGTCTTTTTTGTCATATTAATTGCGGTGTTAATAGGAAAGGGTGTTAGTTTCCCACCTTTAACAATATTATCCTCGCCAAAAGTTTCACGGAGATATTGAAGCGTTTTAAGGTGACCCTCTTCTTCAACTCTTAAATAAAAGGCAGAGTCATCAGCATTATATGGAATAAAACCATTCACTGGACATAAAGGGTTAACGTTACTAATTCCTAAAAGATAAGCGAGAAAAGAACTTCCGCTTTTCTTATATCCGATAAATAAATAGCCATATTTCTTCATTAACTCGGCTATTTGATAATATATTAGTAAAACTGATGAATAACCTTTATTTATCACATTATCTAGTTCTTCTTTCATTCGTTTTTTTACTTCTTTTGGAAGTAAATCACCATATTTCTCCCGCGCTTTTTTAAAACAAATTTCACTTAAAGTTTGATTAGCATTTTTAATTATTGGATGAGATGTTAATAAAGCATACGGCATAATTTGCGAAATCATATCGTTAATAAGGTTAGTATTTTTAATAACTATGTCTGTAGCGAGTTCCTTATCTAAAAACGAAAAACATGCAAGCATTTCCTTTGTACTTCGAAAATGTTGATCTGGATTTTCAAAATATTCTAGGTCGTTCCGTTCTTTTGGGTTTAAGGGATGGCGTCTAGTATAGGGAATTTGTGAATCAATTAAAACATCGCGGCTTATTTTATGAACTTTATCAAGGTAATGAACATTGCCTGTCGCAACGACTACTTTCCCTAATCTTTTAGCAGTATTAATAATTCTAACGATAGTGTCCTTTATAGATTTTTCATTATATTTTTCTATATACATATTTATTAAGTGCGAGTAGTTACTAGGTGGTTGAATTTCTAAATAATCATAAAATGAGCATATTTTTTCAAACACTTCTTCATCTTTAATCTGACTAGCGTAATCAAAGACTTCACCATTAAAACACGCAGAACCAATTAAAAGATTAGTGCGATATTTATTAATAACGCTCTTCGGTAGTATTGCTTCTCCGTCATGTAAATGCTTAGTGTTCGCTAATGTTAGTAGTTCATAAAGGTCGTTAATGCCTTGTTTATTCTTCGCTAAAACAACAGTGTGATAAATTGGTTCAAACTTTTTGTTGAATTTGGTGGCAAAAGTATCATCCCACATTAATAATTCAACACCATAAATAATCTTAATTCCGTATTTTTCGCCTACTTCTTGCGCTGCATAAAATGACTGTACACAATTATGGTCAGTTATAGCAATGGCAATGTGTCCCATTTCTTTAGCTTTCTTACAATATTCATCAATTGTTGTTACACCATCTTGCTCTGACATATTCGTGTGTAAATGTAATTCTATTCTTTCCATATCTAAATTTCCTTCATCTTAAATTAATATTTTTTTAACTGATCTAACTTATAATTAGCGGTTTTCATTAGTATTTCCGCCTAGAATTTTTGCTAATAAAGAAAATATGAGTACTCCTAAACCGATGAATCCGCTGATTTGTAGCGTAGAATTAGGGTCAAAATAACTACCAGCGGGTTCCTCAATTTTCCAGCACGGATAAGAATCGTACGTTGGTGGCACTACATCTAACACATATTCTCCAGTCACAACATGCACGTAACCATTCCTAAATTTTACCCAAGGGTCTCTACCTCTCAATAATTCGCGATCAATATCATCACTTTCAAGCCGATAAAGTAGGTATCTAGCGTGGCTTAAGCAATAATGCATCGCAGTATTAAAATCAGAAAAAGTAATATCTAAAGCACCTTCTAATCTTTGAAATTGACTTTCTCCACTATGTGCTTTTTCATATTCTTCACGAATAAAACAAGGGCGCCCGTCATAACTAAAACCAGTGAAGCCCATCACGCGTAATCTCCTAATAAAAATGCCATTTATGAATCCTCCTATTTGTTACAATTTAGTTATAACATGTTAATTAGGACATAAAACGACATTAATGATTAATTTATTTTTTATTACAATTAAAAATACAAATATTGACTTTTTCTTCTAACTTTGTTCCTTTTATGCGCGTTAATTTGAATAGTTTATTCATTTCATCTATCCATTCATCATGTGAAAGTGATTTATAGTCTTCAGTATTAAATTCGTATCCATTTTCAAAAAGTAAATACACTAATTTGGCTTTATAACCTTTTTTTAGTAAAAAATCTAAAGCAATTATGCGATTCGCTAATTGATAACCTGCACCAGTCCAGTTACTTACTGACCCATTAATTTCGTATTCTTTTTGAACGGTTGTAATAACTTTAGTATTGTTTGCTATTGTATCAGGATCTTTCCAATCCGCTCCTGCTCCTTTTAATTCTCCAAGATGCGCTTTTGCTTCTACTAAAATGATGGTGCCGTCTTTCGAAATTCCAACCGCATCCCAATTTATCCCTCCTTTTCCGCAAGCCCAGTAAGTAGTCCATTCTTTATTAATCCCTGGGATAAATTCAAAATTTAGTATTTCTTTATCTTCTGGCCCATTAAAAGTAAAATCAAGCCAATTAATTTCACTATCAACTTTAGCGGATTCAGCAATCGCCTCATTTAATTCATTACGATGCCAGCCAAGCATTCTTAGTAATTGATACTTTGATCCATAACCAAGCGCTAATTTATCACAAATATTTTTTTGCATTTCATTTATAACCTCCACTACTTAAATAATTTATAAGAAACTCGAGATATAGAAGGTAATCATTTTATATCTTTTTTAAAAATAAAAACTTTAATATCCCAATCCTTGATTAACTGATTAACATTAGGGTGCTCTTCTTTATTACGAAAATGTTCCGCTGCTGTTGAATCTTCGGGGATTAAAATCACCTTTCTAATCCTCGTGTAGGGGTTAATCTCCAATTTCTTAATATGTAAATCTTTTAATAGTTGTTTCTTCTTCTGGATTAGTGACTCGTAATATGTTTGGATTTGGAGCGCACACTTAAGAAGGGTTTCAACGCTTTTATATTCCCCATCCTTTTTTACGCCTTTAACCTCAATTAAGTATAGTTCATCCTTCTTTTCGTCATACGATAATAAATCAACATCCACTCCAGTATTAGGAGAGATATTTAACTCACATTCAAACGGTTTTCCTAAATTATCTGGTGACTCTTCAAACAAATCTTCCCCAAAAGAGTTATCATCATACCATCTGCGACATAATGCACGCTCAGTGCCTGGTTCCGCTTTACTTTTTCTCTTACGCATTTTAAATTCTTCTCTCACTTCGGTATAAGGGACAATATCATCTTTATGTTCCAAAATATATTCTGCAATAACTTCAGTATAAAATTCAGTTCCCTTTTTCGTCTTACCTGTATAGTTATTGAAATCCTTGGTATAAAACCCAACTTTAGGTAAAGCATTTTTAACCATTTCAATAATTTCTTCTTTACTATATTTTTTAGGCATTAGCTATTCCCCCTCTTTATACTTATTATTTGGTTATTCAAGTATTTTAAGTATCGTTCTATAAAATCTTTATCTAAAAATGTGTACTTCTTTGTGCTAATTCTAAAAAGTGGATAGTATAATTCGTTTTCACTACTACTAGTGACGGTGTAAGTTAACTCTTCTTCATCTTTAGTACCTTTACCCTCGAAATATTTATCGAAAGTTAATAATGTTTCTTGGTCGTTACATTTAACACGTAATGTTGTTTCTTTTGCGTCTTTAATTCCATACATCGATGACTTTTTTAGAATTGTCTGTTCGATATTATCTTTTGGCATGAAAGCTTCTAATTGTTTAATATCACGCATAAACCGCACATCATATTTACGTAATTCATCATTATATGTGCCAAATAAGTAATAAGTGTGATTTGTAAGCACAATTTTATAGGGCGCAACTTTTAATGGGTTATCAAAATCACGATACATGAAACTTATTACTTTTTGTACTTGAATAGCCTTTATAATTTGTTCTAAATTATCTAACACATCATTATCGATGTAATTATCTCCAACAATTGAATCCGTAATAACATAATTTGGTAATTCAGACAGAACTTTTTCAATACGTTCATTACTTCGCATCGCAATAGACATAGCAAGTACGATATTTTCGGGCATCGCAAAGCCTTTATCTAAAGGTGTCCGTAATCTGTAACCACCATAACGCCCTAACTTAGTCTCAATATCAATTTCTAAAATCGAGTTTAAATCTTCTAAATAGCGGCGAGCTTGACGATCACTTACTTCAAGGTAATTAGCAATTTCTTTGATAGTGACCCACTTCGTCCGATTATGTCGCTGATTTAGGTAGAATAGCACTTTTAGTTCCTGACTAATTTTTGACATTTGTTACCTCCATAATTTTAGGATAACAAACTATATAGGACATATAAAGGCATTTTAAAAATTTTATTTAAAATAATTTGTCTTCACTATCTTCTATTGTAATATCAATTCTCTTCGTATCACGAATTGCTTCACTAATAAGTGATTCGTAATCAAACTTGCTTTCAAAACGGAGTGCATCTTCTAATTTTGGGCTAGTGACAGAATTTGTAACAGGGAAAATCGTACAACAATCTTCATAAGGTAAAATGGAAATGGGATACGTTTGAATACCCTTTGCAATCTTAATAATTTCATTTTTATCAACTGTCGCTAGTGGGCGAATAATTGGATAATTTGTTACTTCATTAATCACCACAAGTGATTCAAGTGTTTGACTAGAAACTTGGCCAAGTGAATCACCAGTGACAAGTACTTTATAGCCATGGCGCTTAGCAATAATGGTGCTGATGCGCAGCATCATGCGGCGCATTAAAGTAATCGCATACCCGCCTGTCGAGTGTTCATAAATCGCTAATTGGAGGTTAGTGAAGGGAACAACGTAAAGTCTAATATTTGGCTGGTAGTTATTAAGTTTTGCCGTCAATGCTTCAATTTTCTTTAACACTTCTTCACTTGTATAGGGCGGTGCCGCAAAGTGGATAGCCGCAATTTTAATCCCGCGCCTAATCATTAAATAAGCCGCGACTGGCGAATCAATCCCGCCACTAAGGAGCACTAAGCCTTTTCCCGCGGCGCCAAGCGGGTAACCACCTAAACCATCATAACGTTTACCAACAACTAAAATTCGATTTGTATCAATCTCTAGTCGTAGTGGCAATTCGGGATCATGAACATCGACTTTAATCTCGACATTTTTAAGAATGTGACTAGCAATACTACGATTAACTTCATCACTGCGTAAAGGAAATAATTTATCCTTTCGTTTAGTAATTACTTTAAACGTTTTTGGTTTAAGTTCAAGCACAAGGCTAAGCACAAATTGTTTAACCTTTTCTAAATCTAACGGGAATTCAACAACTTCACTAATGGCATGGATTCCGCTGACATTTTGCAGCCGTTTTATAATTTCTTGCAAATTATTTTCTTGAATATTTTTTATATAAATATGGTCATGTCTTGTTTCAATATGGACTTTAAAAGGCGCACTAACTTCTTTAATGTTTTGCGTTAGTTGCCGGATAAAATCTCGTCTATTTTTGCCTTTAGTGTATAGTTCACCAAAGTGAATCATTACCATTTTACTCACGGCCATACTCCTTAATAATTTCCATTAATGCCTTACAGAATATGTCAACTTCTTCAAGGGTATTTTCCATTCCAAAACTGACACGGATTGAATTACTAGCGCGCTCTTCATCATGAGATATGGCATACACTGATTGACTCATAGTATGTAACTTAGCGCTACAGGAACTTGTCGTACCAACATAAATCCCCCGATTTTCTAAAGCATTAAGGACAATTGATGCCTTAATCGTCTTAAGTGAAAAATTAAAGATGTATGGATTACTTTGTCCGAGAGAATTAATAACAAATAAATCTTTATATTGAGCAATAAAATTGTGAAGTTTAAGTTTTAAAGGATAAACATGATTAAAGTGGTTATCTATATTCCCTTTAGCGATTCGCACTGTTTTTGCTAACACAATATTAGCGGGCGCATTATGCGTTCCAGGACGAATCCCTTCTTCTTGTCCCCCGCCATGTACGAGTGGTTTTGGCTGTAAATTATTGCGGAGAATCAAAGCACCACTCCCTTTTAAACCACCGATTTTATGAGCGGAAAATGAATAAGCATCCGCAGCGTTAGGATGATATTCAAGTTTCCCCATCGCTTGCGTGACATCGCTATGGAAAATAACTTTAGGATATGGTTTTAAGCAGTCCCTAATTTTCCCCAAATCAATAACATCACCTACTTCATTATTAACAACCATCACCGATACGAGTATAGTTTTATCATTTAGTAACGATTTAAAAACATCAAAATCAAAACCACCTTGGAAGCGAATCGGTACCTTGTGAATGATGGCCCCACGCTCTTGTTGTAAATACGCACAAGCTTCCCGGACGCTAGGGTGTTCGTAATCACTAATGATTATTTCATTGCCTCTATTTTTATATGCTTCATATAAACCAATAATGGCAATATTATTTGCTTCTGTTGCCCCGCTAGTGAAAATAACTTTACCATCACGAAATTTAAGCATTCTTAATAGTTCTTCGCGTGCTTTATCTTGTAATCTTGCTACTTCACGGGCAAAACTATGCATTCCACTAGGATTTGCATAATATTTATCAAGAATCTCATTATATGTTCTTAAAACTTCCGGATGAATTTTTGTTGTACTAGCGTTATCAAAATAAATCATTGTTTACGGTTTTGGTATTTCTTTAATTGTTCGATTGAATTTTCGTAAGTATGTTTAAAAAGCCCATTAAAGAAGCGTTGTT
>Ga0116190_1003485_pt1 | contig 11557 bp, 10 predicted proteins | sample AD_JPNTR4_MetaG_FD_89808 | JGI IMG/M metagenome (GOLD analysis project Ga0116190, IMG submission 89808) | Active sludge microbial communities of municipal wastewater-treating anaerobic digesters from Japan - AD_JPNTR4_MetaG | ecosystem: Engineered > Bioreactor > Anaerobic > Digestate | place... | reverse complement strand
TGATAATTATTTTAATTATAAAATAAATAAATTGCCAATCAATGTACCTCCGTCAGGATTTGAACCCGAAACTCTACGTCCGAAGCGTAGCGTGATATCCGTTTCACCACGGAGGCGCTTTAATCATCTCCTTTTTTACAGTATAATATTTTAATGAAAATAAAGCAAAAAATTCCACAGGAAATTATTGAGATAGCTGAAAAGCTAAATAGAAATGGATTTGAAGCTTATTTAGTTGGCGGTTGTGTTAGGGATTTACTTTTAAATACTTCTCCAAAAGATTGGGATATTACTACTAACGCCAAGCCAGTTGAAATTCAAAAAATATTTGAAAATAGTATTTATGAAAATGAATTTGGAACAGTGGCTATTAAAACTGATTCTCAAATTCCAAGCTTAAAAATAATTGAAGTAACTACTTTTAGAAGCGAAGGACAATACTGGGACAAACGCCATCCTTCAGAAGTAATTTTTGTATCTTCTTTAAAAGAAGATTTAGCCCGCAGGGATTTTACAATTAACGCTTTGGCAATTAAAATTCCTCCTAGTAACGAGAATTTAGAAATTGTTGATTATTATGGAGGGTTAGATGATTTAAAAAATAAAATTTTAAAAGCTGTTGGAAATCCTTATGATAGATTTAGCGAAGACGCACTACGACTTTTAAGGGCTATTAGAATAGCAACTGAATTTAATTTAACCATTGAAGATGAAACCCAAAAAGCAATTAAAAATAATGCCCAGCTTTTACAAAAAATTTCCAAAGAAAGAATCAGAGATGAATTTATAAAAATAATAATGCTTAATAACGCTGCTTTAGGAATCAATAGGCTTCACGAATTTAATCTTTTAACTTTTATAATTCCAGAATTAGAAAATACAATAGGAATTAGCCAAAACAAACACCATATTTATGATGTTTGGGAGCATTCTTTAAGATCTTTGGATTATGCAGCGAAAAAAAATTTTTCTTTAGAAATTAGATTAGCTGCTTTGTTTCATGATATTGGCAAACCTCAAGTCAAACAAGGAGAAGGAGAAAACGCTACTTTTTATAATCATGAAGCAGTTGGAGCTAAAATTACTAAAAAAATTCTAATTAGATTATGCTTCCCAAAAGAAGTAATTGACAAAGTAACTTTGCTTGTTAAGTATCATCTTTTTTATTACAACGTTGAAGAAGTTACCGAAGCAGGAGTAAGAAGATTTATTAAAAGAGTTGGCAAAGAAAATATTGATGATTTAATAAAAGTTAGAGAAGCAGACAGAATTGGCTCCGGAGTGCCAAAAGCTAGACCTTATAGGCTAAGGCATCTATTATTTATGATTGATAAAGTTTCTCATGATCCAATATCTACTAGAAACTTAAAAATCAATGGCAATGATTTAATGGAAAATTTAAACCTTACTCCCTCAAAAAGAATTGGTTATTTATTAAACATTCTTTTAGAAAAAGTTTTAGATAATCCCGATTTAAATGATAGGGAAAAACTGCTTTTGGAAGCTAAAAAACTAAACAAGCTTTCTGATTTAGAACTTGAAAAATTAACTTTACAATCTAAAAACAAACAACAGGAATTTGAATCGGGAATTTTAGAGGAATTAAAAAAGAAACACGCGGTTTAAATAAAAATTTTTTAATCTCCTATCTGAATTTTCTTGCTTTTGGCTCTTTCTATTTTAGGAATGCTGATAGTTAAAATTCCATTTTTCATTGAAGCCGAAATATTGTCAGTATCTAAATTGTCCAAAGGCAACCTTAAAGATCTTGAAAATGGCCCCCAATAGCATTCTTGGGTAAAAAAATCTTTATCTTTAATTTCTTCTCCAACATCTTCTCTTTTTCTTTCGCCCCTAATGATTAAAATATCGTCTTCTAAGTAAACATCTAAATCATTTTTTTCTACTCCAGCAATTGGAGATTGGACAATTAAAGCTTTGTCGGTTTGAAAAACATCAATCGCCAAAGTGCCTTCATTGGGTATTTCTTTCAAATAATCATTATTGTTTTCCATATTGTTTTCCATATTGTTAATTATAATTATTAATTAATTTTAACATTTATTTTTGTTTTTTCAATTTTTGATAATAACTAGGATTAATCAAGGTCGCCGGAACATTAAATTGTTTTAGTGCTTCAAAATTTTTTAAAAGAATCAAGCTGGCAATAAATAGTATAATTAAAATAAAAACATAGGCAAATTCGTTAAAAATTACTAAAATAGAATTAAATAAACCATGAAGAATAACGGCAATTATAATTCCTTTGGTTAAAGATTTTTTTTGATTTTTCAAAATTATGCCTTTTGCCCAATAAAAACCAATAATCCCTGAAGAAATAACGTGTAACAGATTTGCTCCAATAAACCTATAAACTAAAATTCCAATTGTTTCTAAAAGAGCAACGTCGTTTAAATAATTGCCTAAAACTACCAAAAAATTTTCGAAAAAAGCAAAACCTAAGGCAATGACTACTAAATAAATCATAGCATCTACTGGTTCGTCAAAAACCGGATTTTTAAAAAGCATTAATTTAGCCATTAAAAATTTTATAATTTCTTCAACTAAAGCAATGCCTATTAAAGAATAGGTAAAAATTTCAAAAATTGAGGCTTCTCCATTATAAATTAAATAATTTTCTATAATATCGAAACCTAAAAAATTTATAAAAATATAATTTAAACCTAACTCTATTGGGAAACATACAAGAGCTGCTAAAATCCCTAATAGAAATGCAATAATTAAAGATTTTTTAGGTTCAGGATTGGGATCTTCTTTCAAAAAGAAAACAAGCCAAATAAAATTGGGAATAAAACTTAAAATAAAAAGAAAAATAATCATTTTATTTTGGCCAAGATTCTTTAATTAATAAACTTTTTTTATTCAAAACATCTTGCCAAATTGCTTCAGTAATAAATGGCATAAATGGATGCAAAAGTTTTAAAAATGTTTCTAATCCCTGTTCAATTTTCAAAGCTGAAATTTCTCCTTTTTTAGCTTGTTCTAAAGCTTTATCGCAAAACCAATGCCAAAATTCATTTTGTAAAATAGCAGCAGCTTGGCCAACTCTCAATTTTTCTAAATTAGAAGTAATGCTTTTTATTACTTCTTCTAATTTTTTATCAAAATTTTTATCTGCTTTTTTAGTCCCTTTAATGTTTTTATCTAAATAATAAGCAACAAATCTTGAAGCATTCCAAATTTTATTTGAAAAATTTCTTGCGCCTTTAATTTTTTCTTCTCCAATGTTACTGTCATTTCCCCAAGTTGTGCCACTTACCAGGGCAATTCTTAAAGAATCTGCTCCGTATTTATCAATTACCTCAATTGGATCAATAACGTTGCCAAAACTTTTGCTCATTTTCCTCCCTTGTTCATCGCGTACTAAACCATGAAGATAAACATATTTAAAAGGAGACTTACCGGTTAAATAAATGCCTAAAAGCATCATTCTCATTACCCATCTGGTTAAAATATCGTAGCCAGTTTCCATAACTGTGGTAGGGTAAAAATAATCAAAATATTTTTTGCCATTAGCTTTTAAAGTAATTACTGGCCATTGCCCAGAAGAAAACCAGGTATCAAAAACATCGGTTTCTTGCAAATACTCTCCTTTGGGCTCTTTTAAAGAAACTATAAATTTAGCAGTAGTTGGGGCTTTTAAAGATTGCAAGCCATTTTTAATTTCTTTAAAAGAATAATTTTTTAAAAGTTCGCTAATTTTGCCCTTAATAAGTTGGCGCTTATCATTTAAAAATTCAACAACTAATTCTGGATTTTGAGAAACATTATAATAAACAGGAATGCGAATTCCCCAAACAATTTGCCTTGAAATATTCCAATCCTCAATATTGGTTAACCAATCTCTTAAAATTTTTTCCCTGCCAGCTCCTAAAATAATGGTTTCTTTGTTGTCCAAAGCTTTTAAAGCCTTTTGCGCTAAGGGTTTAGTTTTTACAAAAAACTGAGCTAAAGGCAAAGGCTCAATAATTGTTCCGCAGCGGTAGCAAACTCCAACTTCATGAGTATAATCAATTTCTTTTTGCAAATACCCTTCTTTTTTTAACTTTTCAACAACTTTTTCGCGAGCTTCTTTTATTTTTAAACCCTCAAATTCCAAAGCTTGAGAGTTCATTCTGCCGGTAAAATCAATAACTTGAATCATTTCTAAATTATGGCGGCTGGCTATCTCCCAATCAGCTTTACTATGAAAGGGAGTAATTTTTAAAGCGCCCGAGCCAAAATTTAAATCAACCATTTCGTCAGCAATAATTGGAATTTCACGATTAGTTAAAGGAAGTTTTACAAATTTGCCAACTAAGTCTTGATATCTTTTATCTTTGGGATTTACGGCTACTGCCGTATCGCCAAACATTGTTTCAGGACGAGTAGTAGCTACTACGATTTCTTGTTTATTAGTTGTTTTGCGAACTAAAGGATAGCTAATAAAATAAAGTTTATCTTGTCTTTCTTGGTACTCAACTTCCAACTCGGAATAACCGGTTCCGCAATGGGTGCAATAATTTACCAATCTTTGAGCGCGATATACTAAATTGTCTTGTGATAATTTTTTAAAGGTAGTTAAAACAAGCTTAACAATATCGTCATCAAGGGTAAATTTAAATTTCGACCAATCAGCGCTAGCCCCTATTTTCTTCATTTGGCTTATAACGATTTTTGAATTCTGTTTAACGTATTTATAAATTATTTTATAAAGAGTGGTTCTATCAAAATCAAATCTGCTTTTTCCTTCTTTAGCTAACTTTTTTTCAAAAACATATTGAGTTTCAATGCCAGCATGGTCTGCTCCTGGAAGCCACAGGGAAACTTCATTCGCCATTCGATGAAAACGAATTAAAATATCTTCGATTGTTAAAAAAATTGCATGCCCGGTGTGCAACGGATCATTGGCATTAGGCGGGGGCATAATAATTGAAAATTGTTTTTTATTTTTTTGAGGTTCTGCCTTAAAAGATTTATTCTTTTCCCATAAAGAATAAATCCTTTTTTCATATTTTTTTGAATCGTAAGTTTTAGCTACTTGTTTCATAATTTTAAAAATTTAAATTGCTTTGAGCATCCAAAGAAAATAAATCATCCCTTTTGCCTAATAACTTATAATTTAAATAACCAGCTAAACCTATCATTGCCGCATTATCAGTAATAAATTCTTTTTTGGGAAACAAAATTTTAAAATTAGTTTGATTTTGTATTTCTTGAAAGCGAGCCTGAAGATAAGAGTTGGCGCTTACTCCTCCGCCAATCAAAATTGTTTTAACTTTAAAATCATTAGCGGCTTTAATGGTTTTTTTAAGCAAAACTTCAATAGCCGCTTTTTCAAAAGAAGCGGCAATATCTTTTTGAATTTTTAAAAGCTTGCTATTCATTTTTTTTGAAAAATCCAAATGGTTATCCCGTAAATAATATAAAACCGCTGTTTTTAATCCTGAATAACTAAAATTATAATCTTTAGAATTAATTAAGGGAATTGGAAATTTTATTTTATTAAAATCTCCCTCCTTTGCTATTTTATCAATAATTGGGCCTCCTGGATAGCCTAAATTTAAAAGCCTTGAAACTTTATCAAAACTTTCCCCAACCGCGTCATCTAAGGTTCTGCCAATAATTTGATAATTTCCGACGTTTTTAACATAAACCAGTTCAGTATGGCCTCCGGAAATTATTAAACCTAAAGCTGGAAACAAATCTTTATTATCAACTTTAAATTTTCCACCTTCATCGGCTTTTAAAAAACTGGAATATAAATGCCCTTCTAAATGATTAACTCCTAAAATTGGCAAATTTAAAAAATAACTTAAGGATTTGGCAAAATTAACCCCAATTAATAAAGCTGGCAAAAGTCCCGGGCCAATTGTCACGCAAATTAAATCTGGCAAGTTTTTTATTTTTGATTTTTCTAAAGATAATTTCAAAACTTTTTTGAGATTTTTAGTATGTTCTCTAGCTGCTAAAGCTGGCACTACTCCTCCATATTTAGAATGAATTTTAACTTGAGAGGAAACAATATTACTTAAAACTTTAAAAGAAATATTTTTGTTTCCTGAAATTTCTAAAATTGAGATGGCTGTTTCATCGCAGCTTGTTTCAATTGCTAAAATTTCCATAATTCTAATAAAAATTTTTAGATTTTAATTATAACATTTAGAAACAAAAATTAACGGGATTTAGGTGTAACCCAAAACCCCATATACTTTCCAAGCATTAATCTTATTGAGGCATCTAAAGCCGGAATTGCTGATAGAAAAACAAGTACTGGACTCAATAGCCACTGGAAAACCATTAAGAAATAATAACTCTTTTTTAAATTTTTGGGCCTCTGGGGAAGTAGGGCAACTGACAAATAAGCAGAACCCAAAAGTCCCAGCATCGCAATTGTCAAAAGTTTGGAAGTTAATTGCGGCAAATTATAAGATAAAACTGTAAAAGAAAATTCCTTACCTCCTAAAATTGAAGGTAGCCAACCGCAGGAAATTAAAATTGAGTAAACACTCCAAGAATAAAAACCTTCAATGATATTAAACCCGTAATGTAATTTTAATTTAAAAGGAATTTTTTTATTTTTAATAAATCCAAAGAAAAGATAAGGAATATTTTCTGCTCCATAGCCCCATCTTCTTTGCTGTTTGTATTGATTTTTCAAAGTCTCAATTAAGGTATCACTAATATTAGCATCCATATAAACTGGATAATATAAAGGAACTACTTGCCAATTGCCATTATAATGCAAGAAACATTGGTAAAAGATTCGGGAGTCTTCTGAAACAACGTTTTCTTGCCAAAAACCAATTTCCACAACTGGTTTTAATCCCATAGAATGCGAAGAAAAAGTTATTAGACTTTCAGGCCTAGCTTGCTGAATCATTTGCCAAAAAGTTGAAGAAAAAGATAAGATTCTGGCAACAGCCGGAGCTTCCCAAATATTATTAGTGTATATTGGTAATGGCTGATAAGAAGAATGCAAGGGATCTTGCGCGGTTAAATAATGATAAGCTAAGCATTGGAAAAAACCGGGCTTGGTAAGGGTATCAATATCAAAAACCGAAACAATTACATTTTCATAAGGAATTTTTAAGGGATCAATGATTTCTTTAACAACCTGCTTCCCAGCCCAAGCTTCATTAGAGCCTTTACCAGCTATCTCTCCCGGAATGTCAGCTGGATGAATAGTTACAAAAAATCTAAAAAATTTATCATTAAAATCTTTCGAAGCAAGTTGCCTTATTTCTGCTCCTTGTTCTTTAGCTCTTTCTTCAGTTGCTAAAACCACAATTAATTTCTGCGGATTATAACCAGAATTGACCAAAGAATCTAAAGATTCCTTCACTATTTCATAAGGTTCTTTATAAGTTGGTAAAATTATTAAATGGTATAACTCATCTAAAGAATTAATAGTTGGCAAAGTATTAATTGGAAATTTAATTTTTTCTAATTTTTCTTGCCAATTAATTTTTTCGTATTGTTTCATTTTATGGTAACTAGAAATTAGATGAGTAAGATAATAAGCAGATCTAAAAAGCCAAAAAACTACAAAAACTATCAAAAAAATTGACACATAAACTGGAAAAAATTTAGAAGCTAAAATAAAAACTAAAAAAGTTATAAGAGCTAAAGCTCCGGGCAAAATTTCAAAAAATCTGTAAATTCTTCTGTCTTTTTTATTTTTTATTTCATAAGCTCTGGCAAGCCTTAGATAAGATTTTTCTTCTTGTTCTTCCATAATTTTGCGCCGTTATCGGGATTTGAACCCGAGTTTTCGCCGTGAAAGGGCGACGTCCTAGACCGGGCTAGACGATAACGGCTTATTACGCTATTAAACCATAAAAAATTATAATTTCCAATCCTATGTTTAAATTTTAGGTTGTAATTTAAAAATTATTGTGTTAAAATTTAAGGCATTATAAATCAATAAATATGAATAATAAAATTCTTGAAGTGCATCAAAAATTAGCCAAACAAGAAATTCCCCAATTAAAAGCAGGGATGACTGTCAGAGTTTGGTATAAAATTAAAGAAAAAGATAAATTTAGAACAACCTTTTTTGAAGGAATTATAATCTCAGTTAAGCATGGCCTAAAAACCTTAAATTCAACTTTTACTGTTAGAAAAATAGCTTCTAATAGTGTTGGAGTTGAAATGACTTGGCCAATTCACTCTCCTTTAATTGAAAAAATTGAAATTAAAAATAATCCTAAAACCAGAAGAAACAAACTTTATTATCTTAGAGAAAAATCGCGAAGAGAAATAAAGGCTAAACTTAGAAAAACCAGTTTAGAACAAAAAATAAATAATAACACAGAAGAAACAACTGATACTGAAAATCATACTGAATCTGAGAAACAAGAGTAATTTAAAAATCTTTAGCGCGGGTGGCGGAATTGGTAGACGCGCTAGCCTAAGGAGCTAGTGCCGCAAGGCATGGAGGTTCAAATCCTCTCCCGCGCACCTATTACAGTCTTAATTAAAATTTACTATTTATGCTGTTCAAGCTTATATTCTTATATTGCTAGAAATTACTAAACAATCTGTACTATTCTTCGGCTAATTCCTCTATTTGTTGTAAAATCAATCGATCTAATTCGTCTCCAGCTTCTTTTTCAATTTGGTCTAATTCAGAATAAATTTTTTCAACATTAGCTATTGATTTATCAACATTGGCTTCAATTTCAGCAAGTTGGATATTAAAATCGTTAGTTGTTCTATCTATTTCTTTGGCTACCCTATTTGCTTCATCAAGCAAATCTTGTAATTGGTCATTAATAGCTTGGTTTGATTTTTTGCTAATATCATTTTCCATATTAATTTAGATGTTATTTTTTTGATTTTATTTTTTTCTCAAAAAATTTATCTATACTTTGTTTAAATTGCTTCTTGGATAATTTTCTTGATTTAAGATATTTACCAAGAACATCTTTAAAATCTTCAAAATCTAATTTCGAATCCTTTGGTAAGTTTATAAGTTGTAAAAAATCGCGTAAAAAATCTTTTTCGTCAATAAGCATAGCCTCATTTTTATATACTTCCCTTAAAAAATTATTCCAGTAATGAAGAAGATCTGAAATTGGCAGTTTTTCTTTATTTTTAGGTTCTTTTTCTGCTCCTGATTTATTGGAAATTGATTTTTCCACTGGTCTTACTTCCACTGGTCTTGCTTCCACTGGTCTTACTTCAATTCGTGGATGGGCTTTTATCTTTTCCTCGTCCCTAAATTCTTCTTTTTGTCTCGGAGCTACCTCCATCTTGATTGGTCTTCTTTCTTTTATACGAACAAATTCTTCTCGTTTGTCTCTATAAGGATTAGCTTTGGCATCAACTTTGGCAATTTTTTTATTTATTTCAGCTTTGCTTCTGGCAAGTTTTTCTTTTTCCAAAGAATAATCACTTCTTATTTTCTTTTGATTTTCTAATATTATTTTTTCAAACTGTTTGATTGCTTCATTTTTTCTAATCTCCTTTTCCGACATTCCAGCATGATGCAAAGTATTTTCTATTTGAACTTTCTTTTTCCTTAAATTATCAAGTTTAGCTGACTGTTCTTTATATTTTGCTTCGGTAACAACTGCCAACAAATCAAGCTGATTTCTATAATTTTGTAATTTTTTTAATTCTAATTCTAATGGCTCAAGTTTTTCTTCATAATGGGTAATAAACCTATCAGCTACCAAGTCTCTTTCATTTACATATAGTTTTAATTTGTTCTCTCTTTCTTCAAATTTTGATTGAACTCTATCTTTTTTATTCAACAACTCTTCCTTTTGCCTTTCTATGTCTTGTATTTTTATTTGCAAAGATTCAACACCGGGAATATTTTGCTGTTTCAAATCTTCAATAGCTAGTTTAATCTCTTTTTCCGATTGATTAAGGGCATTTATTCGTAAATCAAAACCGTCAATTTTTTCTTTAAGCTTGGCTGCCTTCTCTTGATGTTTATCAATCCATAATTGGTTATAAGCTATTTCCAGTTTACCAACAATTTTATTAATTCCCGGAGTTTTATAAAGACCTTCATAAACTTGATTAGCAATATTTTTAGCTTGTTCTGGCATTCTTTCAAAAGTTTTTCGGTTCTCAGGATTAAAATTGGAAGCTATTTTTTCATCAGCTTTGGCTTGCTCCACTACTTTTTCTTGATTTTTAATTTCTTCCGGGGTAAGTAATTCCTGCGTTTGCTGCTCTGGGATTGACGCTTTTGGAGATCTTTCAGTTGGCATAATTTTATAGTTTAAATTCTACTTCAATAGTACCAAGTTTACAAAATAAATCAATAGTCTAATTTAAAGCTATGACGAACATTTTTTTTGAATCTTTTAGAAAGAAATCAAAAAAACCCCAAATAAGCATTTTCAGTTGAAATTTTGATCTTTAAAAATTTTAAAAATTTCTTCAAAATTATCGTTTTCTGAAGCCTGATTTTTTTTAAGCTCTAAACATTTTAAGCATTGATGAATAATAAAATAGCTATCATTTTTAACTTCAATTCTGATGGGTTTCATTAAGCCTTGACAACTATTTTTTCTGTCTCCAGGATAAACATCAACATGCTTGCTCCATAAACAATTTGGACAATGATTAGTATAACCAGTTCCTTTAACCTTAAAACCGCAGTTTTGGCAAATAAAATCTTCTTTATTTTTTTTAAATTTTAAACTCATTAAAAAAGCAAAGGATATTTTTCAAAACCAATCAATTCTACTTCAGGTTTAATTTTAACTTTAAATTTTTGAAAAACTTTTTTCTGAATCTCGAAAGCTAAATCAACAATTTCTTGCGCTTTGGCTTTGTTTAAATTTATAAGACATAAAGAATGATAAGGAGAAATAGCTGCTTGACCTTTTTGATAACCCCTGTTAAATCCTGCCTGTTCAATTAAAAAAGCAGCTGAAACTTTAACTTTATTATCATTTGGCCAAAACCAATTTGTTTTTTCGGTTTTAATTTTTGATTTTAGATTCGAAAATTCGTTTTTAGAAATAATGGGATTAGTAAAGAAAGAACCAGCGCTTTTTAAACCGGCGCTTAGAGTCATTCCTTTGTTTTTTCTAATTCTTAAAACAGCTCTTCTGACATCTTTCAAATTATAATTATTTTTATTTTGAAAAAATTTTTGAAGATCAAGGTAGTTTAAAACTGGTTTTTTATTTTTATTTAAAGACAAAGTTAAGCTAATAATAAAATACTTATAGGGATTATTTTTAAAAAAAGAAGTGCGATATGAAAAATCGCAATCTTTTTTAGAAAAAATTTTAATTTTATAGGTTTGTAAATCTAAAGCTTTGGCTTTAATAAAAACCTCGCTTAGTTCTTGCCCATAAGCTCCAATATTGCTAATTGGTGCGGCGCCAACTGTCCCCGGAATTCCTGAAAGACATTCAATCCCAGTAAAATCATTCTTGCAAGATACCAACACAACTTTATCCCAATCCATACCTGAACCAATTTCCAAAATAATTTTATTTTTTAAACTCTTAAATTTTAAAAACTTAATTTCGTTTTTAATAACCAAGCCATTAAAACCGGAATCAGAAATTAAAATATTACT
>Ga0116190_1003483_pt1 | contig 11558 bp, 8 predicted proteins | sample AD_JPNTR4_MetaG_FD_89808 | JGI IMG/M metagenome (GOLD analysis project Ga0116190, IMG submission 89808) | Active sludge microbial communities of municipal wastewater-treating anaerobic digesters from Japan - AD_JPNTR4_MetaG | ecosystem: Engineered > Bioreactor > Anaerobic > Digestate | place... | reverse complement strand
CGCAGCTATTTCTTTTGCCCGAAGCATCCCGCCCCGAGGTTTTGGAAGACCTGGCTGGGGAACTCTATATGGAATATGGACGCCCGATAACCTTCAGCGCGCGATCTTATATGCCCTGGCTTCGTTTGGCGCTGGACAAACTCGACGCGCAAGCCAGTGGCGAACGCGCGCTCATCGTCCGCCATCTGGCCATCAAAGACGCGAAGCCCGAACTTGCCAGCGAAAACATCTTCGAAAAATCACCCGCCGAAGGCGGTATCTTCTCTGCCGAATCGCAAAATTAATGTTGCCGGGTTGTGCACATTAGCTTTACCTAAAAGAACTGGCTCCCAAAGATTAATGATGCTCCTATACATCAGGCTTTTATGTGATGCTTAATTCCGCTAAATACGATAAAATTATGGGCGATGAATGAAGATAGTAAAAACAAAGCCCAAGGCAATTCAAATGATATTGAAGCCTTGTTGGGTGTCTTGCCCGTTGATGTGGCGCTTGCCGTTCGGCAAAAAAACGATTTTGACAATCTCCTGGAAATCATCTTAGATCTCGGGCGTTGTCCCAGCGCCCGTTTTGTTTCGGGTGAAGTGCGTTTGCTGGACCGTTTTGTTGAACACGACGATATCGAGTATGCGACCAGTCGCATCAGCGAGTTTGACGCCGACAACCGCGCGGGTATGGAACGCACCCTGCATCGCATTTCGGCTATACGCAACCGACGTGGACGGGTAATCGGACTCACCTGCCGGGTAGGACGCGCGGTCTATGGCACGATTGATATCATTGAAGACCTGGTCAATTCCGGCGAGAGTATTCTCATTTTAGGCAAGCCGGGTGTAGGCAAGACCACCATCCTGCGCGAAGCCGCCCGAACCCTGGCGGATAAAAAACGAGTCATCATTGTGGACACATCCAACGAAATCGGTGGCGATGGCGACGTGCCCCATCCCGCGGTGGGTTCCGCGCGTCGTATGCAAGTGCCTAAACCGTCGCTTCAGCATGAAGTGATGATTGAGGCGGTTGAAAACCATAACCCTGAAGTTATCGTGATTGACGAAATCGGGCGCGAACTTGAGGCCCTTGCCGCGCGCACAATCGCTGAACGCGGTGTGCAACTGATTGGCACAGCGCACGGTAACGCGCTTGAAAACTTGCTTTTGAATCCAACCCTTTCTGACTTGGTCGGTGGCATCGAGTCGGTTACGCTTTCTGATGATGAAGCACGTCGGCGAGGCACGCAAAAAACCGTGCTGGAACGTCGTTCACCCCCAACCTTCAATATCCTGGTTGAAATTCAGGAGCGCAATCGCCTGAACGTGCACCGCGATATCGCCAGCGCGGTGGATGCCATCTTGCGTGGCTATCCGCTGGCGCCTGAAGAGCGTTATCGCGATGAGAAAGGCAAAATCCGCATGGTGCGTGCCAGTCAGGCGAAAGCGCCTACGGCTTCCCAAAGCTTAAGGGCAGGCAAAAACATGGAAAACTCACCTTTCCAACGCCGGACAGGACTTGCCGAGCCACAGGCACAAACAAAGAACCGCAAAGAACGTTACGAAGACTTCGTTGACCCGGAAGATCCTATCTTAAATCTGGAAGACAGTCGCGAAAAACGAATGTTTGTCTTTGGCGTAGCGCGAAACCGCTTGTTGCAGGCCATTAAGAGCATGAACGCGCCGGTAAGCGTGGTGCGCGATTTGAAAGACGCGGACATGTTCCTTACCCAGCGTCGCTACTATCGCGACCGTTTACAGCCCATCGTGGATGCCGAAGCGAAAGGTTTGCCCATTTTTGTTATCCGCTCGAACTCAATGCCCCAAATTGAGCAATTCCTGGCGGATACATTTGGACTTGCCACACCGCAGGAAAAACGTGAAAAAGACGACGAAGCCTTGGCCCAGGTTGACATCGCGGTTGATTTGCTTCAGGCGGGTGAGCCTTATGTTGATTTGCAGCCAACTGTCGCCCACATCCGCAAAAGACAACACGAACTGGCCAGAGAATACGGCCTGGTATCGCAGTCTTTTGGAAAAGACCCCAACCGCTATGTGAGAATTTATCGAGATTAATATGTTTATAACGCTTGAAGGACCCGAAGGCAGTGGCAAAAGCAGCCAAATACCCGCGCTGGCGCAATATCTTGAAGCGCAAGGCTATCGTGTGCTTTGCACGCGCGAGCCTGGCGGCACATCAATTGGCGACCAAATTCGCGCGGTATTAACCAGCATGGACAATCCGGAACTCTTGCCCCGCACAGAAATCCTGCTTTTTTTGGCAGCCCGCGCGCAGTTGGTGGCGCAGGTCATCCGACCGGCTTTGCGCGAGGGTAAAGTGGTGCTTTGTGACCGCTACGGTGACTCGACCCTGGCTTATCAGGGCTATGGACATGGTCTCGATTTGAACAGCTTGCGAGCGATGCTCAACTTTGCTACCGAGGGACTCAAACCCGACCTGACCCTGCTCATGGATTTGGATATCAAAACGGGTCTGGCACGCAAGAAAAGCATTGACGAATGGAACCGTCTGGATGCCTATGAAGTCTCGTTCCACGAGCGTGTCCGCGCTGGATATTTGCAACTTGCTGAAGAAGAACCTGAACGCTGGCAACGGGTGGACGCTTCAAAGCCAAAAGATGAAGTGCAAACCATGTTACGCCAGATTGTATTGCAACGATTAAAGGATAAAATATAGTTAGTTACTATTGTAAATGAACCGACAAAGGCGTTTGCCTGGACGGATGAAAGGATCATATGAAAAAAATATCAAAACTTTTGCTGGTTCTCTTGATGGGTGCATTATTGCTTAGCGCATGCAAAGGCACAGTGCCCGTTCCCGAGAACATGCCTACCCAAGCTTCCAAAGAAGAAACCGACGAACCAATCGAGATTGAATTTACTGACCCCGCCATAGAATCAGAACTGGGCAGTAAATCAGCTGAGGACATCTTTGCGCTAACGCGCACGAGCACTGATCCGCTGACAACTGATGACAATCGCATGGCTTGTACGCCTGGTGAACCGCTGTTCGCGCCTTTGTCTGATGAGATCCGCGCGCAATATCAAATTCCTGACATTCCTGAAGTCAGTGAAGAAGACTGGGTTTTAGGTTCAGAAGATGCACTAATGACCATCATTTTCTATACCGATTTCCAATGTCCTTACTGCGCGCTTTTTGCCAGCGAATCTCACAAGTTGCTTGAAACTTATCCCGATGACGTACGCCTGGTTTATCGCCCTTTGCCTTTGTCATTCCATAATTTAGCTCCCCTTGCCGCACAGGCTGCCGAAGCTGCTGGTCTGCAAGGCAAGTTCTGGGAAATGCATGACCATATCTTTGCAAAACAACAAGACTGGAATAGTTTGACCATTGAAGGTTTTACCGAGTGGTTAAACGATGCCGCCGAAGAACTTGGTTTGGAGGTGGAACAATTCAGTGCTGATGTTGTCAGTGAAGATGTAGTTAATAAAATAACCGAACAAACCGAATTTCATCTGAGTTTAGGCATCAACGCTACCCCGTCTTTGTTTATCAATGGCTATCCCTGGCAACAAAGTTGGTATGCTTCAACTCTTGGACTGGTAGTTGACACGATGAAAGCTGAGGCAAAACTTTCGTTTGAATGCCCTCCCTTCGTTATCGACCCGGAAAAAACTTACATCGCCACGATGGAAACTGAAAAGGGTAAGATGGTTTTTGAACTTTACCCCAACGTCGCACCTCTGGCGGTTAACTCCTTTGTGTATCTCTCACAATCGGGCTTTTATGATGGCGTAACCTTCCACCGCGTGCTGCAAGACTTCATGGCACAAGGAGGTGACCCAACTGGTTCAGGTATGTCTGGCCCTGGATACACCTATGCGGAAGAAACGCACCCCGAGCTTTTGTTTGACCAGCCCTATATGTTGGCTGTAGCAAAGACCAACGCGCCTTCCACCAGCGGAAGTCAGTTCTTTATCACCTTTGAACCTGCTGAATGGCTCAACGGTGGCTATACGATTATGGGACGATTGATTGAAGGCGTAGATGTGTTGAAGAGCATCACACTGCGCGATCCTTCCGCCCAGCCCGCGCCTGATTTTGAAGGTGACAAGATTATCAGAATCACAATCGAAGAAAATTAGCCGTGAATTACCCACAAGCTGTACAAGAGCCTAAGCAAAGAAAATCAACATGGATGGATACCGCCCAACTGGTGGTGTCCATTCTTGTTGTTCTTGTCTTTTTTGGAATTTCGATCTTAAGTTTTGTCGGCGTTGCCGTAAGTGGAACACTGAGAGAATTAAGAGAGGCTGTCCCCGCCTTTTGGACACTGGGATTTGGTTTTTTATTTTTAACGGGCATTGCGCTAGTGTCTGCCATCAGTACCCGCCAAGTCTATTATGAGCTAAGCCCAACAAAACGACCTAAGAAAGACACAAAATGGCTCTATTTTAGCATCGCAATTTTGCCTTTGCTCATCGCGGGCGGATATTTTGTAATAAACGCTAAGCGTATGCCTGCGTTTTTGCTCCCCCTGATTACCGTCCTGGCATTATCCGTTGCCATGCTTTGGATTTTAAAACTTGGATTACGTGACTCCTGGGGCGCGAACGTTAAGCGCGATAGCGGGCTCTTTAGTTTTAGCATGAGCTTTAGCACTTTCTATATTTTGCTGTTGCAAATCTTCATTTTCGCCATTGTTTTTGCCATAGCGATGGCATTTTTCTTTAAAAATGTTGACTTTGGCGCAATCTTTGAAAATTTAATCATAAATCCTGAAATGCAGATTGAAGACTTTGCAATAGATTCTGATTTAGTTCTTCTTGTTCTTTTTATGGTCGCGTTTTCTGTTCCCCTCATTGAAGAACTCTTCAAAACAATCGGGGTTTGGTTCCTTAAACCCCGCAAGATCAGCCCACGCGAAGGCTGGATTGCGGGCTTAATGAGTGGCGCGGGATTTGGACTCATTGAAGCCTATCTGTATAGCATGCAGGGTGTGATGATGACCACTTTTCCTGACTGGCTTTACTTCATCCTTGGCAGAACCGGTGGTTTGCTCTTGCATACCTTTGCAGGCGGGATCGTGGGATGGGGTCTGGCAAAAAGCTGGCGCGAAAAACGCCCAACATACGCCGTCGGGGCATATATTGTCGCTTTACTTACGCATAGCTTATGGAATTCCATCGCAGTTGGACAAGCAGTGCTATTAAATCAGTTTGACATTGAAGTGCCCGATGTAGCTGTTTACATCAGCCTGGGCGTTCTCTTTGTTGCCATGTTGGTGGCGTATTTGCTGATGAGTCAAAAAATTGCGCATGAACCGCATGAATCAATCACCGAAGACAAACAGGCAAGACATTACTTGCCACAAGACCCTGCGGGGACATCCAACTGGAGTGTATAAGCTAATGACTATCAGTCGTGATGATTTGCTAAATGTAATCTAAAAACTGATTGACAAATTTTTCAATCAGAAAATTTATAATGCTGAAATTCCCGAATCGCTCAATGGTGCCTTGCTGGTTACCAACCACATCAGCCGTCTTGATGTTGTGTTTTTGATGCTTTCCACAAAACGCAAAGATGTGATCGCTTTGACCGCAAGTAACTATCGCAGGGCGCTCTTTTTCGGTACGATACTCAAAAAATTAGGGGTTATATGGCTTGATCGTGGCGAAAGCGATTTTAAAGCCATGCGCGAAACAGCTGACTATCTTAAAAAAGGCTGGATTGTTGGGCTTGCCCCTGAAGGGCGACGCTCGCGTTCCGGCAAATTAATCAAAGCTAAACCAGGCGCGGTGCTGATTGCCATGAAAACCGGTGTGCCGATTATTCCAGTTGGGCTTGTTGGCACAGCGGATATGGGCAAAGCCATCAGAAAATGGCGCAAAATGGATGTCACCATTAAATTTGGTGAAGCCTTTTATTTGCCAGAACGCGAAGAAAACGAGCACAACCGTGACTACGTGGAACGCGCGCTGGATGAAATCATGTGTCGCATCGCTGTTCTTATTCCCGAAGAACAACGTGGCTTTTATGCTAATCATCCGCGCCTAAAAAGCCTCTTGGCTGAAATTGAAGAAAAGAAAAACGCTACCGAATCTTAGGAGGCACGATGATTCCTATTCGTGATGAGATTAAAACCAAACGTATTCCTTACGTCAATTATGCATTAATCGCTATTAACATCATTGTCTTTATGACGATGTTTGTCAATCCGCAAAAAGCGGAAGCCATCGTCATGGAACACGCACTCATCCCAGCTGAAGTCACCCAAAACTTCTCGCTTGGTGTGATTAAAAACTTCTTCACCGCCATGTTTATGCATGCTGGCTGGTTGCACCTGGTCAGCAATATGCTTTATCTCTGGATATTTGGCGATAACATTGAAGACCGCCTGGGGCATTTGGGCTATCTGCTCTTTTACCTGGGTGCTGGGCTTTTTGCCAGTATTTTACATGTCGTCTTTAATGTCAATTCCGTTGTACCAACGCTGGGCGCTTCGGGTGCGATTGCGGGCGTTTTGGGTGCCTATCTCGTCTTTTACCCGAGTTCCAGAGTTTACACCTTTATCCCGTTTGGATTCTTTATGCGCTTGCGTCCTTTGCCGGCCGTACTGGTTTTAGGATTGTGGTTTGTAACACAATTTTTCAGTGGGCTGGGCTCCATGGTATCCACCGCGCAAGGCGGTGTGGCATACTGGGCGCACATTGGCGGATTTGTGTTCGGTCTGCTGATTGCCTTGTTCCTGAAAGGACGCGTAAAGGAACCTGTCCCCGCGCCACCGCACTGGAATTAAATACTTTGCTATAAACAGTGAACGACGCCTACGAATATCGTGGGCATGTGATTTATTATGATGAGAAATTTAATTTAATAAGAAAAACCGACAATAAAAGTAATTGTCGGCAATACAGATAAGCAATACAAACGGGGTCAGAAGACCCCGTTCAATTTCATCACACCATCAATAGTGAATAATCGTATCTCTCACCTTGCCCCATTTGAGCGCGTCGCGGATGCCTTCTTCAATGGGCAGCTCCGCTTTCCAGCCCAAAAGCTTTTCTGCGCGGTCAGCGTTGGCATACGCGCCGGCTACGTCACCTGGACGGGGTGGCTTGATGGCAACGGGTACTTTTTGTCCGTAAACTTCCTCAAACGCGGCGACAAATTCTTTCACGGTCACGCCATTGCCACTGCCAAGATTAATGACGGTGTAGGGTAGACCTTCTTCTTCCGCGCCCTGGGTAATGGCTTTTTCAAAATTTTCAACAGCTTTGAGATGCGCCTGGGCTAAATCCCAAACGTGAATATAGTCGCGCAGACCGGAGCCATCGCGCGTAGGCCAGTCCACGCCGGTGAGATTAAAGACTTCTTCGTGTCCCAAAGCTACCGAAACCAGCTTGCCGATTAAATGACTGGGGTACTGGATATGCAGACCTGTGCGCATCTTCGGATCGGCGCCGATGGGGTTAAAGTAGCGCAAAGCGATGGCATTGAGCCCATAAGCTTTGCAAAAGTCCTTGAGCACCATTTCCATCATATATTTTGTACGGGAATAAGGGCTAAGCGGCATGAGGGGTGAGTCTTCGCGCACCATAAAGCCCGGTACGACATCATAAATGGCTGCTGACGAACTAAAGACAACGCGGTGATGGCCCAGGTCAGCGAGTTGTTTGAAGAAGCACATCGATTTGACCACGTTTTCGGTGTAATATTCGTAGGGCTTTTCCACCGATTCGGGGACGACAATGAGCGCCGCGCAGTGAATGGTAGCGTAAATATCGGGATGGTCTTCAAAAATTTGGCGTACAGCGTCCTGGTCGGCGATATCCGCGTGATAAAAGGTGTGCAATTTGGCAAATTCTTCCCGTCCAGTGATGAGCGAGTCAAGCAAAATGGGTGTATGCCCAGCATCTGCAAGCGCGGATGCGATTGTACTGCCTATGTAGCCAGCCCCACCGGTGATTAAAATTTTCATAGCACAAACTCCTTTTCGGCTTTAGAAAACCGTCGGTTTATTATTCACTGTCCGGATAAACCATCGGGTTACTGGCAGTAACTTCGCGCACAGTCAACAATATCGCTAAACCAACAACCAGGAAGAAGATAATTGAGCCAATACCCCAGTATTGACCACCATTTTCAGCGGCTTCCGCCGTCCAGCCAATGTTCTCGTAGTAGTTATTCATGCGATATGCCAGGGTGCTAAAGACCAGGGGGCCAACAAAGGTTGAAGTACGCCCCGCAACAGAAAGGAAGCCGTAGAATTCGGTCATTTTATCGGGTGGTGCCAGCTGGCTGACCATGGTGCGGCTAACAGCCTGCGCGCCACTCAGCGAAAAGCCTGCAAACGCGCCGATGATAAAAAAGGCTATCTTGCTGTCACCAACAAAATACAAACACGCCAGGGAGACAATAAGGATAAGCAAGGAGTAAATAACGCTTATCTTACTGCTGTAACGGTCCGCGATGCGACCGAACAGCAACGCGCCCACAGCGCCGGTGATGTGGATAAGGATAACAAAGAGCAGCAATTCGACGGTGCCCAGTCCGAACAGGGTACCACCGATAATCGCGGCAAAGTCCATCAGCATCATGATGCCGTCGTTGCAGATAAGAAAGGCGAACATATAACGCAAGAATTCTTTGTAGGTGCGAATCTCTTTAAAGGTGTTTGCCAGCTTCTGGAAAGAGTCCTTAATCAATTTTCCAAGGGGCAGTTGTTCAACAACTTCGTGCTTTTCTTTGACATACAAGAAGGTTGGAATAGATGATACTAAAAAGACAACCGCGGTAATCAGAAAAGCGTGATTAGGTTTAAAAACCTCACCAGCAAATTGCATGGGTACCAGGACGAGAACCAGGGCCAGGATACCGCCCAGCATGCCAATTGCCCAACCCTTGCCGGAAATGTTACCAACTGTTTCAGGAGTTGAAACATCTACCAATAACGCGTCATAAAAGACCTGCGCTCCCCGATAGCCAATTTCAGCCAGAATAAAGAATACCATTGCCATAACAACATCGCCTGGACCAACAAAAAAGAGTGCTGCCGTAAAAGCAATGGATATGGCGGTGAAAATGCCCAAAAAGAGTTTTTTAGAGCGGGCAACATCGGCAATCGCGCCCAAGATGGGCGAAAGTATAGCAACAATTATCGCCGCAGCGCCTACCGCGATACCCCACAATCGGGTTCCTTCAGCACCACCAACAACGACATTTTTAAAATAGGCGGAAAATACAGCCAAAAGGATAATGGAAGCATAAGCTGAATTGCCAAAATCGTAGGCGTACCAGGCATGCCTTGCACGTTTTTCTTCTTTACTTTCTTGTGTTTTGTGTTCTGGGATATTCATAATCGGACCAACCTTTTCAGTAGTGATAGTAATTGATGAATAACGGGAAACATCAACGTTCAGATTGTATCAAAAAATCCTGTATTAAGTAAAAAGAGCTTGTCAATTTGTTTGACAAGCTCTTTCCTAAAGGTTTTAGTTGTTTATATTAAGCTTTGCTTTGTACTTTTTTAATTTCTGATAAACGCTCTTTATAAGCGATGGCTTTCATGATTTCCGCCACAATAGATGGGAGGAAAATCAAGGGCAGTATAATCACCCAGTTGAACCAAGACAGCGGGACGGTGTTGAAGGGCGCGTTCAGGAAGGGCAAATAGACAACCAACAGAACCATGATGCTGGAGAACAAAACGGCAAGGTTCATGTTGCGGTTGCTAAAGACACCAATCTTTCTGAGCGGATAATACTCTGACCGCGCGGTGAAGGCTCTAAAGAGTTCGCTAAGCGAAAGGGTGACAAACGCCATCGTCTCGCCTAAATCAAGGCTGCCAGCAAAGTTGAGCGTTGCAAGACTGCCAGTGAAAATTGAAACACCTTTCCAGCCAACGTAGAAAGCGAGTAAGGTTGCTGACGTAATGGCGATGGTCTGGGCAATGATGCCACGCAACATATAGCGATTGATGATTGGCTCGTCTGTCGGACGTGGTGGGTGAAGCATGATGTCCGGGTCGCCTTTTTCTGAACCAAGTGCCAGGGCGGGAGCGCCATCGGTAACCAGGTTGAGCCATAAGAGCTGAACCGCGGTGAGTGGGGGTGGCCATCCAAACAGAACAGCCAGGAAGATAATCATAATCTCAGCGACATTACACGAAACCAGGAAGTAAACAAACTTGCGAATGTTGCTGTAAATGACACGTCCCTGTTCAATCGCTGAGACGATGGAAGCGTAGTTGTCATCAGTAAGCACCATGTCGGCGGTTTCTTTGGCGACGTCAGTACCGGTGATGCCCATGGCAACGCCGATATCTGCCATCTTGATGGCGGGAGCGTCATTAACGCCGTCGCCGGTCATGGCAACCACTTCGCCGTTCTTGCGCAGCGCTTCTACAATGCGCATCTTATGCTCGGGGCTAACGCGGGCGTAAACGTCGGTGATTTTGACCGTTTCAATCATTTCTTCGTCAGAAATCTTGTCCAGCTCCATACCGGTGAGCACCTGGTGACCGGGTTGCAACAGACCAATATCGGCTGCAATAGCGCGCGCGGTGTTGGGGAAGTCGCCGGTAATCATTACTGAACGAACGCCAGCGGTTTGCGCTGCAGCAAGCGCGGGTTTGACTTCTGGACGTGAGGGGTCGATCATGCCGATGAGACCCACAAAGATGAGCTCATGCTCAAGTTGTTCAGCTTCAGCTTTCTCAGGCACTTCGGCTACCGGGCGATATGCCACACCCAAAACACGCAAGGCATCGTCGGCCATAGCCTCGTTAGCTGCCAAAACTTTTTTGCGCATTTCGTCTGTTAAGGGGATGGGCTTGTTGTCATAGTCACTTATATAAGTACATAAGCCTAAAACCACATCGGGTGCGCCTTTTACGGCAATGGTATACCAGTTGGTTTTTTCGTCAGCATAGTACGGCGAGATGTCACCACCACCTGGGTTGACAATTTCGTGCACAGTTACCATGCGTTTGCGGGTTGAGTCGAAGGGGATTTCTTGTTCGCGGGGATATTTTTCGTTGAGTTCGGTTGTTACCGCACCTGCTTTTACCGCTGCAACCAGGATTGAACCTTCAGTTGGGTCACCGATCATGCGGAAACTGGGTTTGCCGTCCACTTCACCAACATGTTCCAGAGAGGCATCGTTGTTAAGTGTTCCTACCCAGAGCGCGGTGTTGGCAGCAGGCAGTGTTTTTGCAAGGTCAATTTGTTCGCCGTCAACATAAAATTCACCAACAGGGTCATAACCGATGCCGGTGATATCAACAAATTTACCGTCAACCCAAAGTTTGGTAACGGTCATTTCGTTTTGTGTGAGCGTACCAGTTTTATCGGTGCAGATGGTGGTAACGGAGCCCAAAGTTTCAACCGAGCTTAAGCGGCGGATAAGCGCGTGGCGGTTGACCATTTCGCGCATACCACCTGCCAGGCTGATGGTAACCACAGCGGGCAAGCCTTCGGGCACGGCGGCGATAGCAAGCGATACCGCGACCATAAAGAGTTTGATTATCTCGCGCCAGAATTCTTCTCCACCGAGTTCAACCTCGTGCATGAAAATTAATCGGG
>Ga0116190_1003482_pt1 | contig 11564 bp, 9 predicted proteins | sample AD_JPNTR4_MetaG_FD_89808 | JGI IMG/M metagenome (GOLD analysis project Ga0116190, IMG submission 89808) | Active sludge microbial communities of municipal wastewater-treating anaerobic digesters from Japan - AD_JPNTR4_MetaG | ecosystem: Engineered > Bioreactor > Anaerobic > Digestate | place... | reverse complement strand
TTACTCGGTATGAAGGAACGTGCGGTCTATCTTGGTGGAGATCTGGTAGTACAGAGCCAGCCGGGGCAGGGCACTCGAATCATCGTCTGCGCGCCGTTGACACGTCCGCAATGAAGGGTGCCATGCAGCGCCGGGAGCGCAGCGCTTTCCTTCAGTGATAGTCCCGACTCTTGGTTCTTACTAAGAAGTTTTCCAGTGGCAGCACCCGTTCGGCCCGGATGGACGTGACCCCGTCCTGGTTCTGTAAGGGACCTTCGACGAGCAGGAATGCGGCTGTGCTTAGAACAGTCTTTTCCTTCTCATAAATCTGCGGGCGGACGATGATGTTGGAAAGGCCGGTTTCGTCCTCCATGGTGATGAAAAAGAAGCCCTTTGCAGTACCGGGACGCTGACGCACGATAACCGCGCCCGCGACCTTCACCCAACGTCCGTTCGGCAGCCGAGGGAGTTCGGCGGCACTCAAAATCCCGTTAGCCTTCAGCCGGTCACGCTCGAACGTCATGGGATGAGGACCGATAGTCAAGCCGGTGCCGGCAAAGTCGGCTATTAACCGTTCCTGGTCATTCATATCGCGCAAAGGTGATCCATGCTCCTGCTGGTTGCGCTCGATTTCCCGAAAGAGGGCCCCATAAGCGCGCCAGGCCTTTTCGATCTGCCAGAGCGCTTCGCGCCGTCTCATTCCAAAGGCGTTCAGCGCACCGATCTCTGCTAGTGTTGTGACTTCCGGCTTTCGCAGCGAAACTCGATCACGTAAGTCATCAAGCGAGGCGAAGGGTCGGGCCTTTCGCTGCCGTTCCAACTCTATTCCAGTCTCCTTCCGCAGGCCGCGCACATACATAAGTCCGAGACGAATCGTCTGGTCGTTTTCTACTGTGCACAGCCAATCGGAGTGCATGACATCAATCGGGCGCACCCGGATTCCATGGCGTTGCGCATCCTTCACCAGAGTTGAGGGGTGGTAGAACCCCATCGGTTGATTGTTCAGCAGGGAGGCGTAGAACGGGGCAGGGAAGTGGACCTTCAAGTAGGCGCTGGCGTATGCCAGCAGGGCGAAACTGGCGGCGTGAGATTCCGGGAATCCATATAAGGCGAAAGAAGTAATTGATCGAATGATCTCTTCGGCGGCCTGTCCGGTGATGCCTTTCTTTGCCATACCGGCGCGGAGTTTTTCCTCGATCTTGCGCATCTTGTCAACCGATCGTTTAAACCCCATCGCACGGCGCAGCTCTTCGGCTTCGCCGCCTGTGAAACCGGCGGCAGTCATGGCAATTCGTAAAAGCTGTTCCTGGAAGAGGGGAACCCCCAGGGTGCGCTTCAAAATTGGCTCCAGTGAGGGGTGGGGATAAACAACCGGCTCGGCGCCCTCGCGGCGCCTCAGGTAAGGATGCACCATTTGCCCCACAATCGGCCCCGGTCGAATGATGGCGACCTGCACCACGATATCGTAAAAGCGTTCGGGCTTCAGGCGCGGCAGAGTCGCCATCTGCGCCCGGCTTTCAACCTGAAAGACCCCGATCGTGTCCGCCTTCTGAAGCATGTCGTAGACCTGGGGATCGTCGGTCGGAAGATGCGCCAGGTCCACTTCCTTGCCGGATGCCCGGATCAGTTGCAGGGAATCCTGCAAGGCCGACATCATCCCGAGGCCCAGCAAATCCACTTTGATGATCCCGAGGTCGGCGCAGTCTTCCTTGTCCCATTGAACAACCGATCTGCCCGGCATGGTCGCCTTTTCGAGCGGAACAACTGTATCGAGCCGCCCTTGTGCGATAACCATCCCTCCGGAGTGCTGCCCCAGATGGCGAGGCAAGTCTTGAATCTCCTTCCAGAGCTTGAGATACAACTTGAGTCTTGGATCCCTGGGATCCAGGCCCACGCGGTCGAACGGGAGGCTTTCCACGTCCTCGGCCGTTACGAATTCCCAGGGGCGGACAAATCGAGACAGGCGGTCAAGGGTTTCACCCGAGAAACCCAATACTTTGCCGACTTCCCGGGAGGCACTCCGTTCCCGATAGGTAATCACGTTGGCGGTCATCGCCGCGCCGTGTTCCCCGTATCGTTCATAAACGTACTGAATTACTCTTTCCCGACGGTCGCCGCTGGGTAAATCGAGGTCAATATCCGGCCATTCTCCACGTTCCTCAGAAAGAAAGCGTTCGAAAAGAAGCTCCATACCGACAGGGTCTACGGCGGTGATTTCAAGGCTGTAGCACACCGCACTGTTCGCCGCTGATCCACGGCCCTGGACCAGAATGTTCTGTTCTTTGCAGAAGCGAACCAGATCCCAGACGATAAGAAAGTATCCTGCCAAGTCGAGCTTCTCGATCAACGCCAGTTCCCGTTCGATCTGGCGGCGCGCTTTTTCATGGTAAGGCCGATAGCGACGCCGGGCGCCTTCGTCGGTCAGCTTCCTCAGGTAGCTGTTCATGCTTTCACCAGGGGGGACCGGGTAGTCCGGAAACTTGTAGCCCAAATCTTCCAAGGTGAACTCGAGCCGGTCGTAAAGCTCCCTGGTGTGATCGATTGCTTCCGCCAGGTCATGGAAAAGCCGGGTCATTTCCTCAGGAGGCTTCAAGTAGCATTCACTATTAGGACTCAGGAGCTTTCCGGCGTTTTCTAGAGTGGTTTTCTGCTTGATACAGGTCAGTACGTCAAGAAGAGGCCGGCCGTCGGGGGCAGCGTAACGGACCCCGTTGCTCGCAATCAAAGGGAGATTGAGTTGCCGGGCCAATCCGACCAGTGCCTGGTTGGTGGCCTCCTGGTTACGGTCGAGATGCCGTTGCAGCTCGATGTAAAGATTCTGAGGACCCCAAAAGCGCCTCAGCGGTTCAATTAAAGCCGGTTCTCTCACCAGGGCGACCAAACCTTGCGAGAACTCCTCGATCTCCTCAAGGTGGGCAGCCCCTTCTCCTTTAGGAGACCGGAGCTTCATCCGGGTTATCAGACGGCACAAGTTCCGATATCCGGTGCGGGTCGCGACGAGAAGCGGCAGGCTGTAGCCGCCTTCCAGGGTGATTGTCGCGCCTACAAGGGGCCTTATTCCGACTTCCTTACAAGCCTTGTAGAAGCGCGGCGCTCCGTAAATTCCGTCTCGATCGACCAGCGCAAGACCAGGGTAACCAAGGTCAGCGGCTCGCTGTGCAAGATCCTCCGGGGAGGAGGACCCGTCGAGGAAACTGAAAGCGCTTTGCGCATGAAGCTCTCTATAGTTGGACATCGTCCCTTCAGTCGTAGGCACCCTCCAGAAACCATTGCTTGGTTTTCGAATCGAAAAAAACGCGATATATCGTTCCGTTTACAAACTCGACGTCCCATTCGTCGTGATCCCAGGCGGTATAAGTCCACCACTCGCCTGAAGTTCGCCAGGGACCGACCCAATTGACCGTCTGTTCCGGCCTGATCCGGGCCGGAAAAGGCGGTCGAAAACGACGCAAAACCGGGTGTTCGGTTGCTTTTGAGGAATCCGGCGGCCTTCTGCCCGGCTCAAAAGGCGCGAGTCGGAAGGCATCCGGCCGCCGGGTGTCAAGCAGGATCGGCGATCCCACGTTGTCTTTCCCAACAAGTGCGGACAGGCGTCCAATCGTCCGGGCTAGTTTCTCTGGCGCCGGGGCCAGGGGCTCAAACAGGGAGTGCTGCCAGGGCTGTGCCGGTGTCGGATTCAGCCGAATTAAAGCCCCCGTTATTCGAGCCTTCTCCGTTCGGCTCTGCAAATCCAGGCGCAACAAGGCCAGGATGGTCCGGGTATGCGATAGGGGAAAGGCAAACTGCAGTTTGCGGAGCGAGACCTCGCCGCTTTCAAGCTTGAGCTCCACCTCCACCGAATCCGCGGCCAGGTTGGAGCTTTGAAGCTGTGTGCATAAAGGATCCAGGAGGCCGGCGAGGATAAAGCTCAATGGTTCAACTGAATCCAGGGCGTACTCCAGATCGATAGCAGCCTCAAATTGACGTTCTGGCCTTTCTGCCTGAAAAGGTTTGAGATCTTCTCCCCGAGCCAGCTTTTGAAGGAAGAGAGCGGGTTGACCGAGCCGCGCGACCAATTCCTTTTCTGGCAGGGCTGACAGATCTCCCAATGAATGGATTCCCCATCGCGCGAAAGTGACGAGGAATTCCGGGAGCCGCGGATGGTCATCCAGCAGCTGGAGCACGGCAACCGGTATGGGCGCCAGAAATTCGGCTTCCTTCCCCGGAGGCACTCTCATCCCCGGACAGATCCGGGCGGCGACAAGGGCCGCGCTTCTGGTCCCGGCCACGCCCACCTGCAGCGATGGTGAAAAGTCTTTCAGCTTCTCAAGAACCGCAGGGCGAGTGCGTGGTGTGACTTCCAGTATCAGCGCATCGGGTAGCCTGACTTCCACCCGTGGGCTCAGGGTGCGCGCCAGATCAAGCAGGGAAGGCAAGTCGGAACTAAATACGGCGATGAACTCGAATGCCACAGCTCCCGCCTTTCTGGATTTCGGTCTCAAAAGCCAGCCCTTTGAAAAAACCCGGCCGTCGCAGCGATTTTCGCTCTCGTGCTGCCAGCTCGGGAATCCATACCGCGCTGGTTCGATTGACCCTTACAACCACGCTTGCGGCGCTGCCAGCCATCGGTTTCAGGCCGAGAACAAGCAGCACGCTTTTGCTTCCTTCCACTGCCTGCTTCAGTCGAAACCAGGCATGAGTTGGGGCCCTGTCGCGATCTGCCTGGCGCGGTTTCTCATCGGGAGGAGCAGTATCCCAGACCAGCATCCCGAATCCCCCCGCCCGTGCCAGGATATCGACCGCCGCAACTCCCTTTTCGATTGATCCATTGCACCGGATCCAAAGCACGCGAGGCAGGTAAATCCCCGATTGGGCGGCAGATACGGGATCAAATACATTGAAAGTATCGATGTAAGCAATATTTTCACCGGCCGCGCTTGCCAAGGCTATTGCCGAAAAGACCAGGCTGGTGCGTCCGGAGGAAGCTGGTCCGGTCACTTCGCTGATCTTGCCCTTCGGAAAACCTCCGGCTAGCAGACGATCGAGTTCTTCGAGCCCGCTCGATAGATGTTCGATTCGTTTTTCCAGTAGCTCGGACGCCGTTTTTAAGGCGCGAGACAGACTTGCCGGTCTCATTCTTCACCTTTTATTCACCTATGCTAGTCATTTGGTTTCCGGGAGTCAATTGGGGAAATAGACAGATAACCTGCACAGGCTAACAAGCTGATAATGCTGTGAATCCAGCGAATGCTGAAAATGCTAAACTGAGACGGATGGCCCGTGTTCTTCAACCTGCCTTGGTTCTCTGGTGGCGTGAGCTTATCCGTTTTAAGCGACAGAAGAGCCGCTGGATCGGTGCCCTGGGAACACCTTTGATTTTCTGGCTGCTCATCGGCTCCGGGATTGGCGCCTCTTTCCGTCCTCCAGCCGGTTCGGATTCGATTGATTACCTGGAATACTTTTATCCCGGGACGGTTCTTCTGGTCATCCTGTTCACCTCAATTTTCTCGACTTTCTCTGTAATCGAGGACCGGCGGGAGGGATTCCTTCTTTCCGTCCTTGTAGCGCCTGTTTCGCGCCTGGCGATTGTCCTGGGTAAGGTCCTGGGAGGAACGACGGTGGCGCTGATCCAGGGGATCCTGCTTCTGGCACTGGCACCACTGCTGGGATTCCAGTTAGCGCCGGTATCGATCCTGGTCCTGATTTTCGGCCTTTTCGCCGTGGCCTTCTGGCTCACGGGACTGGGTTTTGGCCTGGCCTGGCGGATCAATTCCTCCGCGGGTTTTCATAGCCTGATGAACGTGGTTTTGTTTCCCATGTGGCTATTGTCCGGCGCCCTGTTCCCATCGGAAGGCGCCTCCGTCTGGGTCCAATGGATCATGGCGGTCAACCCTCTGACTTATGGACTGGCCCTTCTCAGGCGAGGTCTCTATTGGAGCGAGCCCGACCCGGCGGGCTTCTTTCCGCACGTCACGGTTTCCGCACTCGTAACCCTTGTTTGTGTAATAACGGCCATGGTCTTTTCCACCTGGGTGATTCGGCCGGAAACAGGAAAGCAATGATCGCACTTGAAAACTGGCCTGCTATTAACGCGCTTTTGAATCTTCTGAGCGCTATTTTCCTGTTACTGGGATTTGTCGAGATCCGGAAGGGGCGGAAGTCGCGGCACAAAAAGCTGATGTTGACAGCCTTCGTGATTTCAGCTGCCTTCCTGGCGTCCTACCTGGCTTATCATTCCTATGCCGGCACGCGTCGTTTTGAGGGCGTCGGATGGATCAGAAACGTCTATTTCACGGTTCTGATTTCTCATTCGGTGCTGGCCGCGCTGGTGGTGCCACTGGTGCTCGTGACTTTGAAAAGGGGATTGGGAGGGCGGTACGCTGCACATCGGCGTCTGGCGCGCTGGACCCTGCCGATCTGGCTCTACGTCTCATTGACCGGCGTTCTGGTTTATCTCTTGCTCTATCAACTCTGATCAAAAAAAGGGCGGTTGCCCGCCCTTTCTATCTGGCAGTTCAAAGCCGGATTTACGCGACTTCAAACACTTCGTGTTCCTGAAACGGATCATCCTCACCAAGCTCCTGCCGGGATATCTTTACCTGGCGTGAAGTATTCTTGTAATAATGAGGATGTTTAGCTTTCGATGCGCTGTAGACTTCATCCCAACAGTGGGTGCAGGAGTCCACATGGATCAGGAAATCCAGCTGATCTTCCAGCGATAGTTCGTTCGCCAGATAGCCCTTCAACAGTTCTCGGTCACACGATCCATCCATTGTTTATCCTGTCTCCTCAAAGAAAAAAAACTCCTTGTGCAGTTATAGACATTAAGCCGGGCCTGAGGTTTCAAAGAAATTGAATCTTTTTGACCGCAATTTCGACGGTGTGGCTCGGCTCAGACGCGGCTAAATGTCGCGGCTGCTCAAGAAGAAGGCGAACAATACTATTTTCCTGTTCCAAGATCAACTGTTTTTTTAATCAATGTGTACCCCTCACAACGGTGAAGAAATCGGCAGGTTTCATCCGCGTAATCCGCGCTATCCGTCCTATCCGCGGTAACCAGCCCGCGGATTGGACGGATAGCACGGATTACGCGGATAAAACCGCCTATTTACGGCGTTACTCGGCTCGCATCGTGATTGAATTTTCCGTTTGCTCTTTGCTATCTTTATCCTTCTATGATTTCGGCAACGCAGATTCGTAAGGGAATGATCATTTTATTTGAGGGGCAACCTCATCGAGTGATGGAGTTTCAGCACCGGACGCCCGGAAACCTGAGGGCATTCGTGCAGGTTCGTTTACGAAATCTGCGAAGCGGCGTCTCCTTCGAGCATCGCTTCAGCGCCGGTGACGCGATTGAGCGGGCCATTCTTGAACAGCACGAGATGGACTTCCTCTATAAGGACAACACTCATTACCATTTCATGAATGCTGAGACCTATGAGCAGGTGGCGCTGGACGAGGAGATGCTGGAGGACTATACCGGTTTCCTGAAGGAAGGGGCTCGGATCCAGGTTGATTTCTTTGAGGGCGAGCCGATTGCGGTAGAAATGCCTTCGTACGTCGAATTGCGGGTCGTCGAGACAGAACCAGAACTGAAGGGGGCGACTGCGAGCAACTCCCCGAAACCGGCCGTACTGGAGACGGGAGCCGTTGTGCAGGTGCCGCCCTTTATCAGGCCGGGCGATTTGATTCGGGTTGACCCGAACGAGGGACGATACCTCGAAAGAGCGAAGTAAGGTTCGATGACCGCGGGCTTTGAATCTTGAATTCTTTTGAATCTTTAACCCCTTTTCATCTTTGATTTCCTCACGCGAAAGACTGGAAGTCGACGTTCTTTTCGTCGGGGCAGGACCGGCCAGTCTGGCGTGTGCGCTCCATTTGTCAAAACTCGTTCACCTGCATAACCAGGCGATCGAGCAGGGCCGCGAATCCGGGACGATTCTCGAGCCGTCCCTCATGGTCATTGAAAAGGGAAGAGAAATTGGTTCTCATGCGTTCAGCGGCGCCATCGTCGATCCTCGAGCTTTCGACGAACTCCTCGCACACTTTCCAGGGGAGGATCCCCCTTACGATGGGCCTGTTACTGACGATGCTCTTTACTTTCTCTCCGAGACGGGGTCGTTTCGATCTCCCCTTACCCCTCCTCCCTTGAAGAATCACGGAAACCAGGTTGCTTCTCTGGGTCGCATCGTGCGATGGATGGCCGAATTGTGCGAGAAGCAGGGAATTGACGTTTTTCCCGAGTTTCCCGCTGTAGAGCTTCTTTTCGACGGCGACTGGGTCGTAGGTGTGCGGATAGGTGACAAGGGAAGGGACAAGGAGGGGCGGCCGAAGCCAAACTTTGAGCCCGGGCTTGACCTGCATGCTCACATCACTGTCCTGGGAGAAGGCCCTCGCGGCACGCTTACTTTGCAGGCCCAGCGGAGGCTGAAACTGGATCAGGGTCGGCAACCCCAGATCTATGCGGTGGGAACGAAAGAGGTTTGGGAATCAGCGCATCCAATCCAGCCAGGACAGGTTTACCACACGCTTGGCTACCCTATAGGCACGCGTGAATTCGGGGGCGGGTTTCTTTACACCTTCCACGACAACTTGATTCACGTTGGAATGGTGCTGGGACTTGACTATACCGATCCACGAATGGATTCCCACCGCCTTTTGCAGCAGTTCAAGGGGCACCCTTTCGTGCGCCGCTTTCTTGAGGATGGAAAGCTGATCGCTTACGGGGCCAAGGCTATCCCGGAAGGCGGATACTACGCCATGCCGAAGCTTTACGCCGATGGATTGCTTATCGTGGGCGATTCCGGCGGCTTCTTGAACAGCCAGCGACTCAAGGGTATTCATCTGGCGGTCAAATCCGGGATGCTGGCGGCCGAGACTATTCTTGAAAGCCTGATAAAGAGAGATGCTTCCGAAGGCGTCCTTCAGGGCTATGCACAGAGGTTTGAGAAAAGCTGGGCCCGACAGGAGCTCTGGAAAGTGCGCAATTTCCGCCAGTCTTTTCAAAGGGGCTTCTGGCGTGGAATGGCCCATGCGGCCACACAGTTCCTGACCGGCGGTCGGGGCTTGTTCGACCCCATGCCGATCCGTGCCGGACATACCATGATGGCGCGTTTCGCGCATCGCTCGGAGACGATCGGCACGCTTCCGTCAAACGGAAACCTGATCATCGACAAGCTGACCGACGTCTATTATTCAGACACCGCGCATGAAGAAAACCAGCCCTGCCACCTGAAAATTCTCGATCCCGATATTTGTACTAACCGATGTACCTATGAATACGGGAATCCTTGCCAACACTTCTGTCCCGCCCAGGTTTACGAGATCCTGAAATTGGATGAAGGAAATCGGCTTCAGTTGAATTTCACCAACTGTGTTCACTGCAAAACCTGTGATATAGCGGATCCATATCAAATCATCGTATGGACTCCTCCGGAAGGAGGAGGCGGCCCGAACTACCGGAACCTGTAACCACGCCCGCCGCTGTCAACTTAGCGATGAACTAAACCTCGTCGGTTCCTGTTGTCCTACACGACGACTTACCTCTGCTCCTACATTCTTTCTCGGCCGTGTCTGACTTGACATTGTATGTTGCCGAAGTAAGTAACTGAAAACAGGCGATTTATAGATTTGACAATCTAGGGGTTTCTGGCTTACAATAGGGACGCGGAATCTTTTGGAGGCCCTGATGGAGTTCAATGTAGGTGATAAAGTCATTTACCCGAACCAGGGGGTCGGTGTAATCCAGGATGTTTGCCAGAGGAGCATTGCCGGTCGTCAAGAGCAATTCTATCTTTTAAAGATACCCGCTAATAATTCCACGGTAATGATTCCTGTAGCGAATGTGAACCATGTCGGTCTACGCCGTCTTTGCAGCGACGCGCAGCTGGACGGTCTTTTCGAAGTTCTCCGCGGTGAGTTTTCCACACCGAATCCCGACTGGAAGAACCGTTACAAGGACAATCTCGAGAAGATGAGAACGGGCTCGATTTTTGAAGTTGCCGAAGTCCTCAAGAATCTTTATTTTCTGAGCTATCAAAAGAGCTTATCTTTCCGCGAAAAAAAGATGTTCGATCGAGCAAGACAGCTCATCGTTTCCGAGATAGCGACGGTAAAAGGCGAGGATGTGGGCCAGGTCGAGTCGCAAGTCGACACCATTCTGGCCGACGCTTATCGACGTTCTGTCGGTCGCTCGGCGTAACCGGAATTGGGCCCGGGCAGGCCGGGCTTTCAACCTCAGGTTGTTATTTCCCTTAGTCCTTGATTTGCGCCAGAACCTTTTGGGCAGCTTTCACCGCGTAATCGATGTCCTCTTCGGTATGGGCAAGTGATGTGAAGATTGCCTCGAACTGCGAAGGTGCGAGGTAAACGCCCAAATCGAGCATTCCTTTGAAGAAGCGCGCGAACCTGGCGGTATCGGCCTTAAGGGCCGTTTCGTAATCTCTGACGGGCGAGTCCGTAAAGAAAGGTGTGAGCATCGAGCCGCATCGCTGAACCTGCAGGCTAATCCCCGCCTCCCGGGCCGCCGCGGCGATTCCCTCGCTTAGTCGTTCGGCCAGTTGCTCCAGGCGATCATAAGGTTTTTCATGCTCGAGGATCTCGAGAGTCTTCAATCCTGCCGTGACGGCCAGGGGATTGCCGGAGAGTGTGCCGGCCTGGTAAACCGGTCCAACGGGCGCCATAAGATTCATGATCTCTCGTTTTCCGCCGTAGGCGCCGATCGGCAATCCACCGCCAACGATTTTCCCGAGACAGGTCAAGGGCGCGGATAAACCGAATCTTTCCTGTGCTCCTCCCAAGGCCAGCCGAAACCCCGTGATCACTTCATCGAATATGGTCAGCGCACCGTTTTCCTCAGCCAACCGGACGACAGACTCGAGAAATCCCTGTTGGGGCGGAACGACCCCCATATTAGCGGGTACAGGTTCCAGGATGACCGCAGCGATTTTACCGCGGTGCCGGTCAAAAGCCTTTTCGAGAGCAGGCACATTGTTGAAGGGGAGGCTGATCGTATGAGCGGTGAATTCGGGCGGAATTCCGGGAGTGCCAGGAATGGAAAGAGTAGCGACACCGGAACCGGCTTTAACCAGCAAGCTGTCGACATGGCCATGGTAGCAACCGCTAAACTTAACCACCATCGGTCGACCGGTGTACGCCCGTGCGAGGCGCAGCGCGCTCATAGTGGCTTCGGTCCCGGAGTTGACCAGCCGGACGCTCTCGATAGACGGAAAGAGGTTGCAAATCCTTTCGGCCAGCAACAATTCCAGTTCGGTGCTTGCCCCGTAACTGGTTCCGTTCTCTGCTGCCTGTTGGAGGGCACTTACCACCTCGGGATGGGCGTGACCGAGTATCATCGGTCCCCAGGAGCCAAGGAAGTCCAGGTAATCATTGTTATCGATGTCGGTCAGGCGGGCGCCCTTCGCGGACCGGATAATGGGCGGGGTGCCGCCGACCGCCTGAAAGGCACGAACTGGGCTGTTGACTCCCCCCGGAATGACTCGTAAAGCTCTTTCGAAGACTTCCTGGCTGCGGGCCCGTATTGTCACATTGCTCCCTTTCGAATCATTTCCGCCGCCTCTTTGGCGAAGTAAGTAAGAATCAGAGCC
>Ga0116190_1003455_pt1 | contig 11633 bp, 9 predicted proteins | sample AD_JPNTR4_MetaG_FD_89808 | JGI IMG/M metagenome (GOLD analysis project Ga0116190, IMG submission 89808) | Active sludge microbial communities of municipal wastewater-treating anaerobic digesters from Japan - AD_JPNTR4_MetaG | ecosystem: Engineered > Bioreactor > Anaerobic > Digestate | place... | reverse complement strand
TTGCGCAGGATGTGTTTTCTGAGATGTTCGATACAGGCGAATCGCCATCAAATATTGTTAAAAAGAAAGGGCTTGTACAACTTAGCGATACTGGCGTCATTGAACAATTTTGTAAGCAGGCGATAGAAGCAAACCCCGGTCCGTCAGCAGATTATAAGGCAGGCAAAACAGCCGCTCTGAATTTCTTAAAGGGACAAGTTATGAAATTAAGCAAAGGAAAGGCAAACCCTGCGCTTGTAGGAGAAATTCTTGAACGTCTGCTTAAAAAATAGTATAAAAGCGGTATGAACCGCAGGTATTTTATATCCGCATTATTTGCCGCTGCAGTCTCTGGCAAAACGTTGGCTCAAGAGTTGGGCAAGAAAAGATTGATGAAAATCTCACTCAATTGCGGAAATATAGGCGTAAATGCAGACTTAATAACGGCACTTAATCTGGCAAAAAAGTTCGGTTTCGAGGCAATCGATTATGACGCAATGACAATAGCAAGGCTTGATGAGACGCAGTCAAACAAGGTTGTTGATTTCTTAAAATCAAATGGTATTTCCTGGGGTGCTACGGGGTTGACAGTGGATTTCAGAGGCGATGAAAATCGCTTTAAAGATGGATTGGCACGGTTGCCTTCAATTGCGAAACCTCTTAAATCTGTCGGTTTAACCCGAATGACAACCTGGATAAGCCCAACTCATCCGACTATGGAATTTTCAGAAAATTTCAAACTCCACAAAGACCGATTTTCGCAAATTGCCAGTGTCTTAAAGGATTATGATATCCGCTTTGGAATTGAATATGTAGGGACTAAAACTTCTCGTCGTCCTGATAGAAAAACCTTTATCTATAATATGAGACAGGCGCGAGAATTGATTGGAGAAATCGGTTCCGATAATGTTGGTCTTGTTCTTGATTCGTGGCACTGGTGGCAGGCTGATGAAACGTCAGAAGATATTTTAAAACTAAAATCAAAAGATGTAGTTGCTGTGGATTTAAATGACGCCCCTGCTGGAATCCCCAAAGAAAATCAACAGGATAATAAACGCGAATTACCCGCTGCAACAGGTGTTATTGACTTAAAAGGTTTCTTAATGGCTCTTGCAAAAATTGGATATGATGGACCTGTAAGGGCTGAGCCGTTTAATCAAACCCTGAACAATATGGATAACGAACAGGCTTGCGCCTCCACAATAGCCGCAATGAAAAAAGCCTTCTCTAATGCCGGTTTGCTTTAACTAAAAAATTGACTTTACAAAAATCTTAACCAATATAATTTGTAATTATGATAAGAGCATCATTAATATTATTTCTGTTATTGTGCGAGATTTTTTCTGTTCGTTCTACAAATCCGCTTTATACAAAAAAAGACATTCTTATTGATGATAAGATTGTCGGAACCTGGTCAAATGATGACAAAGCAAAATGGAAATTCACGAAAGAAGGTGAGGGATATAAACTGGCTCTCGTTGACAAGAATGGAAACAATGCAGAGTTTGATGTTCATTTATTAACACTTGGTAAATATAAATTTATGGATATCTACCTAACAAGATTTGATCATAATGTCGGCAAAAATCTTGATGAATGTGGTTTGCTTCATCCATTTTCCCACGCCTTTATGCGAGTTGATTCAATTGATAATGAAATGAAACTAAAAACTTTCAACTCAAAGTGGCTTGAAAAAACTGTTGAGAAAAATCCTGATTTGATTAAGCACAACAAAATTAACAAGAACAATAAAGTATCTATTCTACTGACTGCTGAGACATCGGAGTTGCAAAGTTTTATTCTAAAAAATGCTGAAGGCGAGGCGTTTAAGAGCGAATTCGTGCTCAAACAAATGAATAAACCTTTATCCGAATGAGTTGATTAGCGTATAAATCACAGATTGTTTTTTATCAACTTTTCTTAATCGTCATCGTCAACAAGTGTTACTGCATAAGACGGGAAAGGTGTGTCCGGTCCTTTTACTGAATGCCAGATTATCCTGTTCAAAACACCTTCCGGACATTGGTCAATTTTTTCAAGCGGTAGTTTTTCGGATTGTCGGGCGAGTTGTCGCATAAGGGAGTTTGCAACCTTCTTAGGCTCGGGATTTAACATATCCAACGGTATGTTGTTTGGCAAAGCCTTATATGGTGTGAAATCTGGAACGTCAGTAAAGCAGTCGGACATTGGCGTAGATGATGCATCCAGTTGGTTCATAGGAGGCAGTCCAAGTATAAGTTCTATAGTCCTTAATAAAGATGTATGGTTATACTGTGTGCTTACTACAGCTTTGCGTTTGGTGTAAGGGCTGACAACAAATGAGACAGTTCTATAACCGCTGATATGATCCCAGCCGTTCTGCGGGTCATCTTCAATTACAAAAATGCAAGTATCCTTCCAGAATTTGCTTTGCGAAACGGCTTCAATAATTTTTCCAAGCGCGAGGTCGTTGTCAGCCACGTGCGCAATTGGTTTTGGAGCACCTGCTTTTGTTCCGCTTGTATGGTTGTTTGGCAAGCATATTATTGAGAGGTTTGGAAAATCCCCGTTCTTTTCAAATTCTTTCAGTTCGCCGATGAATTTAGCAGCGCGGAACTGGTCTGGAATCTCTAAACACCAACCAACAGTGTTAGTGCACAAATAAGGGCGTATGGATTCTATCGCAGGGCGACTATAAACAATAATATTTGAAGTACCTTCGATAAATTCTCTGTAATGGTCTATGAACTTTGGTTTTCCTTTACGGGATGGGTCGCGCCATTTTCTTTCAGTGATTGCAAATTCGCCATATATCCTCAGGCTCTTTTTGTGAGCAATAGCGAGGTCCCATATAAACCCGGCAGAAGAATACGCCAGCGCGTCAATATCGCCATCTTCCATACCATCAGGATAACTGCGAGGAAACCCGGCAAACGAACGTTCGAGATATTCATTTGCAATCCCGCTATCTGCCCATTGATGTCCATCTGCGCTTAAAACACTGGAACAATAGGTGTTATCAAGTAAAACAAACTCCCGAGCCAATTTATGATGGTTCGGGGTAATCTCTTCTCCGAAAACGCACAAGGAAGGATCTCCCTTTCCCTCTTTCATATCACCAAGCACCTGGTCATAAGTTCTATTTTCTTTTATTATATAAATAACGTGTTTAAAAACGCTTGGTTCGCCGATTCGCTCAGGCACTGGACGAGGTGGCACATTTGTTCTTGGCGGCAAAAATGCCTCTTCTAACAACGGATAACGGATGTTAAATAACGCAATGTCCGTCAGTTTTTTTAATTCTTTATTAGATGGAATTTTTATGAGTGATAGAGTCCCAAAATATTGATAGGTCTGGTATTTTACCTTTTCACCGGGTTTAAATTTCTTTGTTGAACCAATCCCTTTTATATTTGCGACATAAAGTTTGTCTTTTGCGGCATCAAAAACAACTGCGCCAGGAAACCATCCCGTCGGAATTAACCCCGTTAGCCGCGATTTACCCGGTTCAAATTCAATTACAGCGATTGAGTTTTGCGTGCCATTGCATACATAAAGCCGTTTGCCATTTTTATTAAATGTAAGCGCGTTTGGCTGAGCGCCGAATAAGTCGGACGGTTTTTGACGGGCGCAAATCTTTTCAACAATTGTATCGGTTTGCGTATCAATAACCGTTATCAAATCGCTACCGGAATTTGCAACGCAAAGATAACGTTTATCAGGGGTCAAAGCCATTCCTGATGGGTGTAAATCTACAACAATTTCTTTTTTTGCATTATCATCATTTAAATTGATTATGCTAATAGAACCTTCGTTTGCTATATACCTTATCGGGTCAACCCTTACTAAGGTCTCCTGCCCCGCATTGCTTGCCAACGAGTCTTTCTCCGGTATTCTTCCTCCGCGATTTGAAACATAAATCTTTGAATCTTTTAACACAACTTCCTGTGGCGCAACGCCAACCTTCCAGATACGGAGTATCTTCCCTGATTCCGTGTCTATTTCAGCCAGGCGATTTGATAGATTAAGCGCGACATAAAGCCTTTTGCCATCTCTGGATATTGCAAGTCCAGTTGGGATATCCATCTTTCTCTTACCCGATTTAAACGCTGGCAACAAAATCGTATGTGAAGGGGTAATCTTATGATTGTTCCCAACATTAAAAACCTTTACGCTACCATTAACATTTGAAAGAAAAATTTTCTTTCCGTCAGGCGAAAATATTAACCCGGTAAAACTCAATTGACCTTCTTTATCCGGTTCAAGGATATGGGACGAAACGGCATCAGAGGCAATATTTTCCTTTTCAGAAGGCAATGGCACTTTTTGCAAAATTGTCCCATTATTTGGATTAATAACAACAAGTTCGTGGTTTTTACCGGATGTGACAAGGATTTTACCATCAGGACTTAAAGCCAATGCTTGTGGACGTAAGCCGGGTAGTTCCACTTGAATTCCTGTCGGTGTCAAAATTTGATTTGCAGGCGTGTAATAGCGATTATTACTAATTTTGCCGGTATGTAATTGTGGATATCGGATCTCATTGTAATTCATTTCAGCGCCATTGTTAACATATACGGTCAAAAAGAAAGATAACCCGATAAAAAATCCTATTACTGACAACTTACAGTCTTTCATAAATATAAATAGTTTTCAAAATTCTCTAAACAGTCAAGAAAGCAGATTATTTTTAACGCCGTGATATGATGATTTGGATGGGTCGCGACTCAATTATTTAAAACAATTTGGCTTTTCTTAAAAAATTAGAGATAGTATTATTAGTTTTATGAAACATTCTGGAAAAGCCCTGCAAGCAGGACTTAAATTAATATTGCGGGGGTTGATACTTGTGGCTGGGATTTATGTCATTGGCATTGTGGCGAGAATGTTAAGCGATGCAATTGCCGCATTAGCCTATTTGCCATTGATATTATGGGTGCTATTTTCTGGCGCTGTGCTTTTCTTCTTTCGTGATCCTGATGCGAACGTTCCAAATGAAAAAGATTGTGTTTTGTCTCCCGCTCACGGAAAGATAGATTGCATAGAAGAGTTTAATGAACCTGAATTTATGGGTGGGGCTTGCAGGAGAATTTCTATGTTTCTTTCGCCGCTAAATGTGCATACTCAAAATGCCCCAGTATCAGGCAAAGTCGCTTATTTAAAACACACACCTGGTAAATTTCTCGCAGCGATGAAAACGGAAGCCGGGTTGCAAAATGAAAATGTATTGATTGGTTTCGATACGGAGGAAGTTCCTGGTGGAAAATTAGCTGTTCGTTTAATAGCAGGCTACCTTGCCAGACGTTGTGTTCCATGGGTAAAGGTCGGCGATAAAGTGAACAGAGGCGAGCGAATCAGTATGATTCAGTTTGGTTCAAGATGTGATATATATATTCCATTGCAAATGAAAGTCGTGGTCAATTTGGGGGATAAGGTTAAGGGCGGCGAAACGATATTAGCGAGATTGTCTTAATTTAAACCCATTATTTATATGGAAAAGTCAGATACAACAAATTCAAATCAGCAAAAACCAGCACCGCCAGAATTGAAAATATATTTTTTACCGAATCTGATGACAGCGGGAAACTTAACCTGCGGATTTATAGCATTGATAAAAATCGTTGAGGCAAGGTCAGGCACCCCGACATTCAATCAAGATATAAAGATGGCTCTATTTTTCATCTTATTAGCCTGTATATTTGATATACTTGATGGTCGGGTGGCGCGTTGGGGAGGACGCGAAAGTCCATTTGGACGCGAATTTGATTCTCTTGCAGATTTAATATCTTTCGGTGTTGCACCAGCATTTCTTGTTCATCGCACCGTATTAAGAGATATGTTTATAGATTTTCCTGAAATTGGTTGGTTTATTGCATCGGTATATTTAATCTGTGGAGCGTTGAGGTTAGCAAGGTTCAATTGTCTTTCAATGGCTGGACACACAGGGTCAAAAGATTTTACAGGTTTTCCGATACCAGCTGCTGCAGGTTTGGTGGCATCGCTTACTTTATTTCTAATGTGGTGGGAAGACAAAGGACTTGAACGAAACGACTGGCGTTATGTTCTTTTACCGCTTTTGCTTTTTCTTTCAATAATGATGGTCAGTGAAGTCAAGTATCCATCATTCAAGGCAATAGATTTGCGCGCACAAAAGGGGTTCTTAAAAATGGTCATCGCTGTTTTATTCATTGGCGCGCTTTTAATATTTAGAAACAAAATACTTCCGATTGTTCTGCCGCTCATTCTCTTGACTTATCTCTTTTATGGACTCATTAGAACACGGATTTCAACCAATATTGTTAAACAAATTGAAGAAGAAGAGATTGATGAGGATGAACATCAATAAGATAAAATGTTTGAAAATCATCCTTTAATTATTGCGTTAATTGTAGGATTTACAAGCGGACTATTGCTATCAATCCCTGTCGGTCCAATTAATCTAACCATTATTAATGAAGGCGCTAAACACGGGCTGAAATGGGCTTGTGCTATTGGTGTCGGTGCCGTGGTTGCAGAGACAGTCTATTGCGCAATCGCTTTTACAGGTTTCGCTTCATTTTTTAATGGCGGTTTTGTAAAAGCAGCAATGGAACTTTTTAGTTTCGTATTTATGCTTTATTTGGGCATAAAATTTATTCTTTCCCGTTCTCCAGACGATCCTGTTCGCTTCTCAAGAAATGAAAAGGGAATTGAAAATAAGATTGAGCATAAGATTGAGGAGAGATTGCACCCACATTCAGCTTTTATGATTGGACTCGCACGAGTGTTAGGAAACCCCGGTGTTCTGGTTTTCTGGATAATCCTTGCAGCGAACTTTATTTCACGAGAATGGGTGAAACCGGATTTTGAAGGCAAAACAGCCTGCATTTTTGGCGTAATAATTGGGACTTCGGTCTGGTATTTTCTCCTTGCCTGGATGAGCGCAAAAGGGCATGGTCGGCTTAACGAAGCAACACTTGTGCGGATGGAACGCATTTCAGGTATAATACTACTTATCCTCGCATTAGGACATGGTGGCCATATCACTTACCAATTATATAAATCTCATAATAACCTTTTGCACAAATAACCCAACCGCAATAAGCAGAAGATTTACAGGTTTTTTTAAAAATCACAAACAAAAAGTAAACTGTTGTTGAAAATCGATATTTGTGCAATAGGTCTAATTGATATCTACAACTTACATAAATAAAAATGGCGCGGTCAACCGCGCCATCTTCATTGTAAATATAATAATTGATTAATCAAATGCATGCCCGGCGCAACCAAGGACATCGCGAACTTTATGTTTAACTAATTCATTGACTTTTTGCCGAGCAGGACCAAGATATTTGCGCGGGTCAAACTCTTGTGGTTTTTCTACAAATACCTTTCTGATTCCTGCTGTAAGAGCAAGCCGTAAATCTGTATCAATATTGACTTTAACCACCCCATTACGACGAGCCTCAGCAATGTCTTCTTCCGGCACACCAGCTGCATCTATAATTTTTCCGCCATATTTATTAATCTCGGCAACGATTTCAGCTGGAACACTTGAAGCGCCGTGAAGAACAAGCGGATAATCACCAAGCCCGGCATCCATTAAAGCCTTTTTAATTGCGCGGAGCCTGTCCATATCAAGTTTTTGCGAACCTTTAAACTTGTATGCGCCGTGAGAATTGCCGATAGCCACCGCAAGAGAATCAACGCCCGACTCTTTCACAAATCGCACTGCATCATCAGGGTCAGTATATACGCCCTTTGCTGAATGCATACCGCCTTCTTCGCCAGCGTCAAATTGAGCGCCTACGAGTTTCCCGAGTTCACCTTCAACAACGCAACCATGTTTATGTGCGTATTCAACGACTTTTCGACAAATCTCAATATTCTTTTCAAACGGCTCGTGACTGGCGTCAATCATCACGCTGGTGAATCCTTCGTCAATGCAATCTTTGCAAAGTTCAAAACTGTCCCCGTGATCTAAGTGAACGGCAATTGGTATGTTAGTTAAACTAACAGCCGCTTCAATAAGTTTCTTGAGGTAAACAGGATTAGCATATTGCCGAGCACCTTTGGATATTTGTAAAATTAAAGGAGATTTTTCTTCTTCACAAGCTTCGGCAATAGCCTGAACAAGCTCCATATTATTTACATTAAAAGCGCCAATGGCATATTTTCCTTTTAATGCCTTGGCAAACAGTTGTTTTGTTGTAGTTAATGGCATATTTCAATATCAGTTTTAATGTTTAATTTAATTAAACTATTCAATATTAATATAAATTTTTGTAAAGACAAAGAAATTTTTTTTAAATATGCAAACCCGTTCAAAAATTTTAAGCAAATCCTGATGATTTATAGGTTACAATGTAAAGAATTTGAGTTCTCTAATCAAAATTGATTTAATGTTCTTAAAAGAAAAATTACTAATAATCCCATTCTATCAGAGGCTTTAATCAGATATTACTTTCACTTTATGACAGTCCCCACCCTGCCGCTGCGGATTTTGAAACGCATCTATTTACGACTCCTATTATTCTATCCCGCTGATGCCCACTTACCCTGTTGATAATGGTTTATCCTTGTTAAGTTTAAAATATCAATATTTTGAGCCGGGAAGCCTTACTGGACGCGGAATAGACGGCGTTGATGGTGATGATGGCATTGCAGATGGGTTCGCACTCGGATTTACCTGCGGTGGCTGATACCCTGTAGCACCATAAGGATTAGGTGAAACAACCCGTCCCTGAATGCTTGCATTTGCGTTTGGGTTATTTGTAAATCCGCCATAACCTGCAGGTATTGCCCCCGGCAGCGGAATTATAGGACGAGCGCCCGGATTTGGCTGAATCCCCGGCTGAGGTGTGGCAGGTGAAGATGTCGGTTTAATACCGTCTTTATCAAAATTCAGCGTTACCTCTTTGCCTGAATTAATAATTTTCACTTCTCCGTCAACTTCATTTATTTTTACAACCTCTATATCGCCGTCCTTCTCGCCTTCCTTCAATATCTTTGTTTCACCTTGCGGCTTGCCTTGTTCTTGGACAAGTAAAAAAACCCGTTTTGAATTTAGAATAGTTGTTATTCCTGTTAATTTAACGTTGATTGGAGGAGGAGGCGGTTCAGTTGGCTTTGGCGGTTCTGGTTCTCTCAAATTAAAGGCATTCCGTTGCGGAATTGCCGAATATTTATTCTCACCGACATCGGCAGTGGCATTCCACAATCCTATTAATAAGATAACGCCTATTGCTTTATAGCAATCCACAATTAAAATATACTCTCTTAAATTATAAAAACCATCAAAATTATTTTGTTTCAGAAAAATTCAATAAATAAAAACATCTGACTGCTAAATCTTTGCTAAATTTTTCTAATTTCTTGACTGACAATGCATCTACTTTTCTCTCCCTTACCACCGCTCTGTAAATCATAGTTGCCTAATATAACTGGAATTTTCGGCACTAATAGTATTAAATAACCACTTTGATGATTGGTTGGAAAAACAAATGGGTCTATTTTGCGATTGAGGCGCTTAATTCATTTGCCTCGACTTATTTTTTTAACTTTCTATTCTTCTTTTTTAGAGACAACTATCATTTTGGAAACCGCGAGAACCTTGCCGTTACAGCCTTTTACGGATTAACCTACGCCATCGCATCATGGCAAGGCGGAAAATTTACCGAAAAAAATGGCCAGGTTCGTTCATTAAAAATTGGAATTATAGGAATGATGCTCTTCCTGATTTGCGGGATACATTTTTCTCAATCACTTCCGGGTATTTTACTTGTACTATCAGGTTGGACTGTGTCAGTGTGTTTAATCTGGCCAGCAATTGAATCTTTAATAAGTCTCAACGAACCTCCTAATGAATTGCCACGAATGGTCGGAATGTATAATGTAGTCTGGGCTGCAACATCAGCAGTCGCTTACTTTGTTGGTGGTGCTTTGTATGAACACCTTGGATGGAAGAGCCTGTTCTGGGTTCCGCCAATCATCTACGCAGTTCAAATCATACTGCTTAAAAAATCCGAAAATGACAAATTCCAGGTAGTTAATGAATCAAACAATAACAAGCCCGATGAATGCGAAACCAATTCCAACACTGCCGATAAATTAACCGCAGAACAATTCTTAAAAATGGCATGGATTGCAAACCCATTTGCTTATGTGGCAATGAATACATTTTTTGCGGTTATCCCAGAAATTGCTAAAAATCAAAATTTAACCCCTACACAGGCAGGTTTATTTTGTTCAATCTGGTTCTTTGTTCGTCTTGGTACATTTGTTTTTTTATCTAAATGGGATGGCTGGCATTATCGTTTCTTCTGGTTAGTAAACGCATTTATTTTATTAATTGCGGGCTTTTTAATCTTGCTAATCTCAAACAACTTATTGGTTCTTGTATTTGCCCAGATAATATTCGGTTGGGCAGTAGGATTAATCTATTATTCCTCGCTGTATTATGCAATGCACATCGGTAAGGCAGGAGCAACGCACGGTGGACTTCACGAAGCGGCAATCGGAGCTGGCATATTCCTCGGTCCCGCCATTGGTTCATCAACCCTCTATCTACTGCCTCAACACCCCAATGTTGCAATATATGCAATCGCATCTCTTCTACTCATTGCCCTTTTTGTCCTGATTTTTATAAATTACAGAAAAAGTGAACAAAGAAAATAAGGATTTTTTATCCTGTAAATATTTTTTATCCGTGTTAATCTTAGTAACAGAATAACAGGCTCGTAAAATAAAATTAATGCAGAAAGCCATAACATATAATAAATCTGTTCTAAAATGGCTTATTGTAAGGTTAATCTCACCACATTGGCGAGATGTAGCTTACAGCAAAATATCCTGCCTTAACTATGAACCAGTAAATCCGCCGCCATTACCCGACAACCAATGGGTAAGGGTGCTTCCTAAATTGAGCGGCATCTGCGGTTCGGACATTTCAACGATCACCTGCAAAGGCAGTCCATACTTTTCCCCTTTAATCTCAACACCATTCGTACTTGGTCATGAAGTGACTGGCGTCATAACAGAACTTGGTTCAGAAACCCCCTCCAATTTAAAACCCGGAATGCGCGTGGTTATTGAACCGGCGCTTTCTTGTGTTGTTAGAGGAATAACCCCGCCCTGTCCGCAGTGCGCCAATGGCGACTACGCAAATTGCGAGAATGTCATTTCCGGTAAAATAAAAGCAGGCATACAAACCGGCTACTGCGCAAGCACGGGAGGAGGATGGAGCAACGCCACTCTGGTAGCGCATTATTCACAAATCCATTTAATACCTGACAACTTAGAAGATGCTGCCGCTGTGCTTGCCGAACCGTTAGCCTGCGCTATCCATTCAGTTGTCCCGATAATCTCACAAAAACCGAAAAACATATTAATCATTGGGTGCGGAACGGTCGGACTTTTGTGCATTGCCGCATATCGACTTTTAGGTGGGACTGCGCCGATTTTTGCAGTGGCAAAATATAACCACCAGGCAGAATTAGCCCTAAACCTTGGCGCAACAAAAATCATCAAACCAGCAGACACTTTGAACTTCTATAAATCGCTCCTTCAAGAACTTTATGGGAACCAAAACCGCCTCCACAAACCGGAAATCGGAAAACCGGTTGTCCTTGGCGGCTTTGATGTAGTGATGGATTGCATCGCATCTGACGATTCGATTGATGATTCTGTAAGACTTG
>Ga0116190_1003452_pt1 | contig 11638 bp, 9 predicted proteins | sample AD_JPNTR4_MetaG_FD_89808 | JGI IMG/M metagenome (GOLD analysis project Ga0116190, IMG submission 89808) | Active sludge microbial communities of municipal wastewater-treating anaerobic digesters from Japan - AD_JPNTR4_MetaG | ecosystem: Engineered > Bioreactor > Anaerobic > Digestate | place... | reverse complement strand
TGAGCGCCTGAAGTCGTCGGTCCTTAAGGAACTGGTGATCACAAACACTATTCCGGTGAGCGCCCACGATAACATCGACAAGATCACGGTTCTGTCGGTGGCGCCTCTATTTGCCGAAGCCATCCGGCGAATATACGAAGAGCTCTCGGTGAGCATACTCTTTGAGTAGCAGGCCACAGAATGCGCGCTGCAGGGCGGGACGCGCACTGCAGGCCGTAAGCTACAGGCAGCAGGTATTGAGATGTTTCTGATAATTGGGCTCGGGAACCCCGGATCTCGGTACGAGTGCACACGTCACAATGTGGGGTTCATGGTCCTCGACCGCCTTGGGCGCGAACTGGGAGTTGCCTTCCGAAAGGCGCCTTATCACAGCCTCGCGACTCGTGTCGGGGTATCCGGAAATGACTTGGTCCTCATAAAGCCTCAGACCTACATGAACAACAGCGGCATTGCTGTTGCCGGAGCGACGCGGTGGCACAAAGTCAGCCCCGAGTCGCTAATCATCGTGTACGACGACATGGATCTCGAAGTGGGGCGGTTGCGCATACGCGCGAGGGGCAGCGCCGGCGGTCATAACGGGATGAAGTCCGTCGTTGAGCATTTGGGAACCGAAGAGATCGTCCGGCTGCGGCTGGGTATTGGACGTCCCGAGCCGTGGGATGACCCCGTAGACTACGTGACCGGGCTATTTCGCAGGGATGAGCTTCCTGCTATGTCGGATGCGATTATGTGCGCGGTCCGTGCCATACTATGTATTGTGGAAGAGGGCGTGGACGTCGCACAGACCCGCTTCAATTGAACACGTTCACATAGGCGCGTTCCCAGCCGAGGTGCGGCTGGGCCATGCTGCAATTCCCTCGGTCGCCTCTCAAGTTGCCTTGGAGGTGTGGGCTTGACCGGGATTCTGAACACATTGCTCGAATCCGGGACGTTCTCCGATGTGCTGAGCAGAATAGCCCGCGGTGCAAACAAGGCTCAGATAGCCGGTCTGTCCGGCTCGCGAAAGTCGTTGTTCATAGCGGGTTTGCTTTGGCATACTCGAAGGACTGTGTTTGTTGTGACTCCGAACCAGCTAGAGGCGGACGCGATCGCGGGCGACTTGACGGCCCTGACCGGCCAAGACCGCGTATTTGTCTTCCCTCCTGTCGACATGATGCCGTATGAAGAGGCGCCCCTAAGCGCGGATCTTGCAGCCGCCCGTACAAGAGCGCTGGTGTCGCTGATGGAGGTCGGGCGCCAATGTGCCATTGTTGCTCCCGTGCGCTCTCTGGGCAAGCGGATCGTTCCGATCTCGGTGTTCCGAGAACACGTATTCCGTCTTCGCCAGGGCGAGACTTGTGACCTGGACGAGCTGGCTGACCGTCTTGTTTCCGGCGGTTACGATATTCATGCGAAGGTGGAATCGCGCGGACAGGCCAGTGTGCGCGGCGGCATAATCGACGTGTTTCCGCACGACGCCGATTCGCCTGCCCGGATAGAGCTGTTCGGCGACGAGATCGACTCGATAAGATCATTTGACGTGAACACACAGCGGTCGACCGGACTCATGGACGAGGTGTTGATAACCCCGGCCCGCGAGTTTCTCTACGATTCTGAGCGGCTGGGCCGTGCGTGTGATGCGATCCGAGGCGAACTAGAGCGTGTGGGCAGTCCGCAGCTACGAGAGCGAGTCATACACCATCTGGAGCGCTTTGAGAATGGCGCTCGATTCGACAATGAAGAGCAGTATCTGCCGTTTTTCTACCCCGAGAGGGTTGCGCCGGTGGATTGGGTTCCCAATGCGCTCTTCATCATAGACGAGCCTGCGCGGGTGGAGGAGGCGCTCGATGGATATGAGGCTGACGTGCGGGAGACTTATGCGAGCCTGCTTCAGGCGGGCATGGTCCTGCCGTCTCAAGCGGAATCGTACCTAAGCGCCCACGATATCGCCGCTTCTATCGACAGGAGGCAGGCCGTGTCGATGTCGATCCTGTCGCGGGAGATAGGGGCTACCCCTGGGACTACTGCTGGGACCGGGACCGAGGATGCCCAGTTGATCGCCCCAGTCAAGCAGGCCGACCTGTACGCGGGCCGCTTCGAAGATCTGGTTCACGACATCAAGAAGTACCGGAAGCGGCAATACCGTGTTGTATGCACAGTATCTACAGCAGATCGTCGCGATAGACTGGCCGAGACCCTAGAAGACAGCGGCGTGCCGGTTACAAAACTTGCGACCCTTAGTGAAGTGCCTGATCAGGGAAGTGTCAGCGTAGTCACGGCGGAGATGACGTCGGGCTTTCAGTATCCCGACTTGAAGCTTCTGTTGCTCACTGATGCGGAGATCTACGGTAGGCAGAAAAAGAGGCGGCTGTTCGCGGCGGCTGAAGAGGGAGCCAGGATCGCCAGCTACACCGATCTCACTCCTGGCGACTATGTGGTGCATGTCAATCATGGAGTAGGTCGGTATTCTGGAGTTCAAAGGCTCGAAGTGGGTGGAGTGCAGCGCGACTACTTGCTGGTGCAGTATGCGGGCGAGGATCGGGTGTACGTGCCCACCGACCAGGTAGCCATGCTCCAAAAATACATCGGCATGGAGGATGCAGCCCCACGGCTGAACAAGCTGGGCGGCGGCGAATGGACGCGGGCCAAGAACCGAGTCAGGGAGTCCGCTCGGGACATGGCTCAGAACTTGATAAAGCTGTACGCTGCGCGCGGTAGCGTGAAAGGTTACTCCTTCTCGCGTGACACTGTGTGGCAGCAGGAATTCGAGGACGCTTTTCAGTATGAAGAGACTCCGGATCAGTGGCGTGCCATCGTAGATGTCAAGCGCGATATGGAGAAAGCGCTGCCCATGGATAGGCTGCTCTGTGGCGATGTGGGCTTTGGGAAGACCGAGGTGGCTCTGCGCGCGGCTTTCAAGGCCGCGGCCGACGGGAAACAGGTGGCGGTGTTGACGCCCACGACAATCTTGGCCCAGCAGCACTACAACACTTTTACTGAGCGTTTCCGGGGTTTTCCTATGAGAATAGCGATGCTGTCGAGGTTCCAGACCGAAGCTGAGCAACGCGAAATAGTGCGGGGCATCAAGCTGGGTTCGGTGGATGTAGTGATCGGAACGCATCGACTGCTGTCGCAGGACATAGCCTTCCGTGATCTGGGCCTTCTCGTGGTAGACGAAGAACAGCGATTCGGCGTCGTGCAGAAGGAGCGGATCAAGGAACTCCGCAAGGAAGTGGATGTCCTTACCTTGACGGCAACGCCCATTCCGAGGACATTGCACATGGCTATGGTTGGCGTCCGCGACATGAGTCTCATCGAGACTCCTCCCGAAAACAGGTTTCCTATCAGAACTTATGTACTGGAACAGAATGAGACCCTGATAAGAGAGGCTGTGCTCAGGGAAGTGGATCGGGGCGGGCAGGTCTACTTCGTGCACAACAGGGTTCAGACTATCGACGAGGCGGCGGCGGTGCTCGCACGGCTCGTACCTGAGGTCTCCATAGGCGTGGCCCACGGGCAGATGCCTGAAGACCGACTGGAGCGAGTTATGCTGGATTTTCTCGCGAGTGAGTTTGATGTTCTCGTCTGTACAGCTATAATAGAATCTGGTATCGATATTCCTAACGTCAACACCATTGTGATCAACGACGCTCAGAATTTTGGACTGGCCCAGCTTTACCAGCTCCGCGGTCGAGTGGGCCGCACGAATAGGGTAGCCTATGCCTACCTTCTCTTCAGGCGGGACTTGGTTCTAACTGAGCTTGCGGAGAAGAGACTCGCAGCCATACGTGAATTCACGAGCCTGGGATCGGGCTACAAGATAGCTTTGCGCGACCTGGAAATCCGAGGAGCCGGTAACATACTCGGTGCTGAACAGCATGGGCACATAGCGGCCGTCGGTTTCGAGATGTACTGCCGACTTCTGGAAGAAGAGATTAGGGAGTTGAAGGGCGAGGCGAAGAGACCTGAACCCGCTCAGGTGATGATCGATCTGCCAGTCGATGCCTTCGTACCGGATAGCTATGTGTCCGACTCGCGGCAGAAGATCGATGTGTACAAGAAGATCAATGGCGTCGATACCATGGAAGATGCAGCTGACCTCACACGTGAGTTTGTCGACAGATTCGGCCCTCTGCCCTCGCCGGTATCGAACCTCATAACGATTGCTGCCATTAGAGTGCTTGCACGCGAGTTGGGTGTCATGGCGATCGCGGGTGAGCGCAACTCGGTGATTGTGAGGTTCCCGGAAGGTGTGCGTTACGCAAGCCAGGATATCGTTAGGATAGCGAGGCCTTTTAAGGGCAGGGTGATGCTGGGCGCCGGGAGGTCGCAGACTATCAGGGTCAAGACGCAGGGAATGCCGGATAGGGAGATACTAGACACATTGGTTGGGGTGCTTACAGAGATGAGGCAGAGAGCAGCAGCAGTGGACCGAGTAACAAGTACACAGGAGGCGATTGACGGATGAGGCCCACCGGTATTGTGAGGCGTATTGATGAGCTCGGAAGAATCGTGGTGCCCAAAGAGCTCAGGAGGAGTTTGCGGATACACGAGGGGGACTCGGTCGAGATATTCGTGGATCCGGATGGCAGTATCGTGCTCAAGAAGTACTCTGCTGTCGGGCAGCTCAAGGAGATGGCTGTCGACATGTCAGAGGCACTGGCGAAGTCGTCCGGCGAGGTGGCCCTGATATGCGACAGGGACGTAGTGATAGCGTGTGCCGGCGCGGGCGAGCATGATTTGTCTGGCCGGGCTGTGGGTCGGGCAGTTGAAAAGTCCATGCTGGAACGGCAGGTACTGCTGGTCCACTTCAGCGGCGGAAGCGAGTCGTCTTCGATTCTCGTAGACGACGGCAGCGAGTTCGCGCTGATCTCGGCGGCCATAGCTCCCGTAATAGCAGACGGCGACCCCGTGGGCGCCGTGATCATTGGTACAACGTCTCAGCAGAAGACCGTAGGCGATCTCGAGGAGTCGTTGGTGGTTACAGCAGCAGGATACATCGGTCGGCAGGTTGAGTAGCGACAGAGCCTGCGCGATACGGACAGGAGGCGCCGGCGCCATGGCGGATCAGTGTAGATATCCTGCCGACCGGCTCATCGACATCATGAAGCGGCTTCGCGGAGCTGACGGTTGCCCGTGGGATCGAAAGCAGACGTCATCATCGCTGAAGCCGTACGTGATTGAGGAAGCGTACGAGGTCGTCGAAGCAATAGACAACGGAGACCCGGGCAAGCTCTGCGAGGAGCTGGGCGACCTCCTGCTGCAAATAGCGTTTCATTGCCAGATTGCGAGTGAGCAAGCTGCGTTCAACTTCAACGATGTCGTGGACGCTATCTGCGAGAAACTCATCAGGCGGCATCCGCATGTGTTCGCAGATGTGGAGGCTGATGATGCCGGCACGGTGCTGCGAAACTGGGAGCGCATCAAGCAGAAAGAGAAGGAGTCGGATAGCGGCACTCCCGCGTCGATACTAGACGAAGTCCCCGCCTACCTCCCGGCTTTAATGCAGGCGGCCAAGATGCAGGACAAGGCTAGCCGGGTGGGTTTCGACTGGCAATACGCAGAGGAAGCGGCAGCTAAGGTGTGGGAGGAAACCGACGAATTCCGGGAGGCGCTGGCGTCGGGCAGGCGCGACCGGATCCGGGATGAAATGGGCGATGTCCTGTTCGCAGTGGTCAATGTAGCTCGTCTCCTGGATATGGACGCAGAGGAAGTGCTGCGACGTGCCAACGGCCGGTTTGTCGATAGATTCCGCTACATAGAGCGCTGGGCTGACGAGCGTGACGTGCGTCTTGAAGACATGACTCTTGGCGAGATGGACGCTGTATGGAATGAGGCCAAGAAGGCAGGGCTGTAGAGCCACGTTCGCCCTCGCCTTCGTCTCTGCGTGGGCTGTTACTTGTGCGTGTTACTTGTGCGCATCATGTGCCTCAGATCGGCATAGACATCCATAGGACCATTGTCCAAGGGGGTGCTGTCTATGGCCGCCAAGGGGCCAGATGTGCAAGAAGAAATCAGACGAAAGCGCCCGGGGCTTCAGCACAAGCTGGTGCTGGTTGACCGTGAGAGCATGACCGTTGAAGGGGTCATGAACGTTGAAAGCTTCGACGACGAGGAGATCGTTCTCGAAACCAACGCCGGCGTGCTCACCGTGGTCGGCCACGATCTCCACATCAGGCAGCTCAGCCTGGAGGAGGGCGTCATTGAGATCGATGGGTACGTGGAGTCGTGCGACTACACGGACGAAAATCCTGGAAGGTCCAGGGGGATTTTAGCGAGGTTGTTCAGATAGACGGAGGACGCTAGATGTCACGTCACGTAGCACAGGAGACGCAGCGGGGCCCAGAGCGTGCGGCGCCGCGCCGAAGTAGGCCCCGGAGGAGCAAACCGCCTGCTTGGCGACGGAGCGGACCAGGGCTGGGCTTTGCTGTTGTAACCGGCGTTCTGGGAGTCCTGATCAGCCCGGTAGTCCTACTTGTGTCAATTTTCCGCCCAAACATGCGAGTCGGCAAGCAGTGGGTGATTTCCATCGCCGTGCTCACTGCCATCTGCGTATGCGTGGCATTTGCAGCCGCGTCTCAGATTGAACGATGGTCGGCCGATGCCGTGAGAGTAATGGGCGCCTACGACACGGCCCGCGTCCGGGTCCGAGACCTTCCGTTCGCCGAGAAAGTGAACTTCGAAGGACTGCGCAATGGGGTCGATCCATCGCTTCTTGCAGCAGTGATGTCCCAAAGCAGCGGGTTTCAGACAGATGCAGTGTCATGGCGCGGAGCGCGTGGTCTCATGCAATTGATGCCGGCGGTGTGGGAAGAGTTCATGCCCGACGCCGAGTGTCGAGGCGACCATGCACCGCCCGCGTGCTCCGAGATGTGCATCTACAGCGTGGACGCCAATCTGCGTGTAGGCGCCGCTTATCTGCGTTGGCTGATAGACGCGAACGGAGGCGACATAGTGGCCGCGCTGGCGGCCTACAGCGCAGACCAACCGGGCGACTACGGTGGCTCCGGCGAAATGCCGGATTCGATACCTGCCGATCGGCCGCTGGGTTACGTCAGGAGTATCATACAGGCGTGGATCAACTACCGCGGGGAGCAGGGACGGATTTCGGCCACGCAAGTCGTGACGGCGACTACGGTTCGCACATGGGCAGGATGGGCGGCCATCGGGCTCTTGTGCTTGCTGGCTGTGTGGGCAGCCCTGAGATACCCTGCCGTCGGTCGACCGTTGGAGGCGGACAGTCAAGCATCAATCCAACAGCCAGAGCAGGGGGAGGAGTGCGCCGGTGGAGACCCTTACGTGGCAACTGCGGGCGATGCTCGCGTCTCTGGCAGCGGGGATGCTGATGGGGCTGGTCTTTGACATTTCCACATTTCTCAGGCGGCTGATGGGTTCGGGAAGGCTGACGACGGCCATCACGGACCTGTCTTTCTGGCTGTTTTCGGCTGCGATGACATTCGCCATGCTCATGCAGGCCAACCGCGGAGAGGTTCGCATGTTTGTGATAGCGGGGATAGCGGGGGGGTTCTGGGTCTACTCGTTGACCATAAGGCATGGCGTGTTCCCCATTCTGTTGTGGTGTGAATGTGCAATACGAAGAACGGGGCACTGGGCGAGGCGCAGTTGCCGGTGGGGGCGCAGAGCTGTCGGTGGAATGAGTCGCGCAGTTCAGAAGGGATTTCTGAAAACGCGGCGAACACTATCGCAGTTACACAGCCCAAAACCCCGGTCCGGGCAGGGCAGCCAGGACCGATAATGGGCGTATGCTGCGAAGGAGGCCGCCGTATGTCTTCAAAGCTCACTGTTGTGCTTGTGATGTTACTCACAGTGTGCGTTGGCCTGACGTACATTGGTGGGCGGATGAGGCGCGCGGCTCTGGAGCGCGAGACCGAGAAGTTGCTCGAGGAGTGCAGGGGGTGGGAACTTAGGCTTGATGAGCTCAAGAAAGAGATAAACGTAGCAGGCACCAACGATTACGTGGAAAGGGCCGCCCGAGAGAAACTTGGCCTTGTCAAGCCGGGGGAGACTCTGTATATCGTCACTCAGCCTGATGCGAGCGGATTCGTTCCAGTGCAGAGGCGCCCAGGGAAACCAATAGAGATCAACGACTAGAATCGGGCTGCAAATCGCGTTCCCAGTCGTGTTCCATTGATTGACACTACGCCAAGCGCTCGTGTATAATAAAAACAACATTGGTCGGGGCGAAATCCCGGATCATCAAAACAGGAGGATCTGTCTTAGCATGTCGTCAATTGAGGTCGGCTCAGTCTTGGAAGGCCGCGTCACAGGAATCACCAGATTCGGAGCATTCATCGATATTGGTGAAGGGAGGACGGGCCTGGTTCACATTTCTGAGATAGCCGACGCTTTTGTTCATGATGTCAATGACTACCTGAAGCACAATGACGTAGTAAGAGTCAAGGTCATAGCTGTTGATAGCGGCAAAGTCGGGCTTTCCATCAAGCAGGCGGATCCCAACTACCTCGCTCAGAGGGCTCGTCGCGACCGGGCATATCAGCAGTCCTTTGAAGACAAGCTCACCAAGTTCTTGAAGGACAGCGAAGAACGTCATCAGGACCTCAAGCGCAACCAGGATTCTAAGCGCGGAGGAAGGGGAACCCGTCTTTCCAGAATGGTTTGAGAACTGGCATCGACATAGCCACAGCACTCCCTGAGACGGAGTGCTTTTCTTTTGGACCAGGCCGTGAAGACATGTGACACGATGCGGGGGGGCGACGGGGTGAACAGCGGAGCGTGGGATCGGGCCGAGATTCGCGATCTGGCAGTGGCCGCACGGCAGCTAGGTAGGCCTCTTGCGGGCCGTGTTGTGGCCGTGGCCAAGCGCTGCTCCTACGTACAACCACAAGTCCTAGTCACTTACCCGCTGCTGCAGGTCACGGAGTATGGCGTAGCGGAGCAAAACGCAGCGGAGCAAAACGCAGCGGAGCACTCCGGCGATACCGGGCCATGCTGCGAACCAGACCATGGCGTTCCGCCGAGATGGGCCCCGTTTCCCACAGTCTTCTGGCTCACATGCCCCCACGTGCGGAGCGCGGTGGCGACCCTTGAGAGTCAGGGCATGATAGAAGACGTTCGGCGCAGGATACGCGAGGATGCGGAGTTTCGGCGCGAGTACGAATGCGCTAACGCCAGATACGCTTCGCAACGAATCGGATTGCTGGATGCAGCTGATCGCGCTCGGCTGCACATTGAGGCGCAGAAGGACGGACCGGGCGCCGGTGTGTTGCGGGTGATTGAGAAATCTGGGATTGGCGGCTCGGCGGACTGGACGGGCATCAAATGCCTGCACATGAATGTAGCCGACTCCATGGCTGGCAATGCTAACCCCGTGGGCGAGCTGTGCGTGCAGAGGCTGACCGAGGATGGCGCAGGGCCGGGACTCGAATGCGCTGGCGGCCGATGCGTGCTGGCACGGGGGTCGCTTGCGCCGTGATCCCGGCAGACATCACAATGAGCCTGCATGTAGTGATTGAAGGAGGCGCCGTTACCGGCGCGAATTCTGACAACTCGTACCTACCAGAGCACCCAGGACCTGAGTAGGTCGCTCAAAAGGCTTACCAGAAAACGAGTAGGATGGCCTAGATTCTGGTTGGGCCAAATCGGCGGGTGACGAGTGCGTGTAGGTTTTGTGGGCAATGGCGATTGGAGAGGCAGGTAGGCATCGCCAGAGCGGATGGTGAGCCGGAAAATGACATCCTCTCCGATCATTACAGTGGGTTGTTGGCTGCGGGGGTCGTGCTCACTTCGCTGGAATGGCGGTTTAGCTGGTCTTGGCATCATGGCCGCCGGATAAAACGGCTAGAGCTGGCATATCGTCGATTTTTGCCATCAGTTTCGGAGATACCCGCAACTTTTGAGTACATCGATTTCGAAGGGCCACCTGACCGCCTCCAAATCACGAAAATCGGGGGGTATCCGACGGGTTTGGGCAGTGGAGCAGACGGGTGGGCCGACACAAGACCCCACTTAATGGGGCGATTTGGTAACGGAACGCGAGCCATGGCATGTCGTTCCGTTGCATTACCAGCTAATGGGTTGCAACTGGCCCCGAGGGCTCCTTTGACAGGGCCGATTCGCCCCCGGTGACCCCGGCCCAAATCGATGTACTCAGAAATCGCGTTTTTCGCCGAAAGTATCGTCAAAATGTGACCGTATCTCCGGGTGGATACCCCCGGGGGTATATCACTGAGCCCCAGCCGTCGTCTCTTCGTCCCTCAGCACATCCCTGGACCTATCTGAGGCCGAGGATACGGTACGCACCAGGTGTATTCACTGGCACGCCCCCGGACCTATCCCCGGATCTGTCCCTGGGTTTGTTCCCGGACCTACCCGCGGGTCTATCCCTGGCCTCGGTGCGACTCCAACTGCCTCCGCTGTGGCCCTGGCGAAACCACACGCCTGCATGCGGGGTTCTGCGGCCCAGAAAGCCACGATCCCTACACGGACCCCTGAAGTGAATGGTACTGAGGTCAATGGCACTGAGGTGAATGGCTCTTGACAAGGGTTTGTCTTCCAGCATATACTGAACGTGCTGAAATAACCTGACTACGCCTGATGAAAGGAGGCCGAACCGATGGGATCAAAGGGTAGAACCATGATCATCCGCTCTGCCGGCGCGATTTCCGGTGGCGGGGTTACTGTGCCCTTTTCTGCCCATATCGGCTCGGCACGTCAGAGGCTCAGATGATACGCTGACTTAACGCGTAGATCAGGCCGCGGGCGCGCAGGAGCCCGCGGCCTTTTGCATGTACGCCAGACTAGGGCTGCGGCTTCGCGTGGTTACGCCTGCGATGAACAGGGGGTCTTACTGTGACTGCAGCAATCGAATGCCTTCATGCGCACAAGTCCTTCCGAGAACCTGCCGACGGAGAGGACCGTGCAAACCACCGCGGCGGTGGGCTAGCGGCACTGCGGGTCCTGGATCTGGTGGCGCCCAGGAAGGTCCGAGTTGATGCCGTGAAGGACGTCTCATTCCAGGTAAAGAAGGGCGAGATATTTGGCATCCTGGGGCCTAACGGGTCAGGTAAGTCCACACTGATCAGGCTGATCGCCACGTTGCTTACCCCCGATTCCGGTACGGTCACGGTCTTCGGGCAAGACGTGGTATCGGATAGGCTGGCGGTACGGCGATGCATCAACCGGGTCTCCGTGGAAGCGGCCTTCTTTAAGAGGCTATCAGCCCTGGAGAACCTGGAATACGCGGCCAGGCTGTACGGGCTGGATGCCCGGGAAGGCAAACGGCGGGCAGAGAATATCCTCGAGCGACTCGGGTTCCTGCACAAGAAGATGACCGTGCCGCTTGAGAACCTCTCTCGGGGGATGCAGCAGAAGGTAGCTATTGCCCGCGCGCTCATGACCGCTCCTGTCGCTCTGCTGCTCGACGAGCCTACTACGGGGCTGGACCCCGTATCCAAGCGGGAAGTGCAGGATTTCGTGCTTGAGGTCAGGGAGACGCACGATACCACGGTCATCCTGACTACCCACGACATGCAGGAAGCGGAGAGGCTATGCGACCGGATAGCTGTGATACATGGCGGAGAGTTTGTGGCTATGGATACCCCCGAGAACCTGAAGGCCGGCTTCGCAGACGGGAACGGCCGAGTGCCTACGCTGGAGGAGGTCTTCTTCAGGCTCACAG
>Ga0116190_1003450_pt1 | contig 11640 bp, 11 predicted proteins | sample AD_JPNTR4_MetaG_FD_89808 | JGI IMG/M metagenome (GOLD analysis project Ga0116190, IMG submission 89808) | Active sludge microbial communities of municipal wastewater-treating anaerobic digesters from Japan - AD_JPNTR4_MetaG | ecosystem: Engineered > Bioreactor > Anaerobic > Digestate | place... | reverse complement strand
GGCCTCTGCCCGCGCCAGTATCGCAGATGCCAGGTGGTGCTCTGACCGCAGTTCGGCGGAGGCGGCCGCTGCCAGAACCTGCTGCGGCGTCGATCCTTCGAAGGCATCTACCGCCACCACCCTGGGCCTGCCCAAGGTTAAGGTGCCTGTCTTGTCAAATGCCACAGTGTCGATGCCGGCAATGCGCTCCAGGCGTTCACCGCCCTTGATCAGCACACCGCGACGGGCGGACGAGCCCAGCCCGGCGATCATGGCAACGGGTGCAGCGGCCACCAGGGCGCCGGGGCAGGCGATCACGAGAAACGCGAGAGCGAGATGCATATCGCGACTGATCAGGTAGACTAACACAGATGCGCTGATTACCGACGGGGTATACCACTGAGCGAATCTATCCAGCGTGCGCTGGACTTTGGGTTTCTGCTCGCCTGCCTCGGCCACCAGGTAGATGAGCCGACTGAAGGTGGTGTCGGCGCCTACCTGTTCTGCGCGGATTTCCAGGTAGCCTCCCAGAGAGACTGAGCCGCTGGTCACACGGGCTCCCACCCCGGCCTCCATGGGCATCGATTCTCCCGTCACCGACGACGTATCGAGGGAGGCGCTCCCCGCGACGACCTCGCCGTCCACCGGAACCAGATCGCCGGGGCGGACCACTACGATATCGCCCCTGACTACCTCGTAGGCTGACACTTCCACGACATCGTCGCCGCGCCGCACCCTAGCTGTGCGCGGCATCGCGTCCACCAATTCTCTCAGGGCAGAGCGGGTGCGCGCCAGGGTGCGCGATTCGAGCCAACCTCCCAAAACGTACAGCACAGTCACAACCGCAGCTTCCCACGCTTCGCCTATGAGTACGGCTCCGATGGAGGCCAGCACCACGAGGAGCGCGATGCTGAACTGCCGCATCCGCAGCTTGGTCACGGCCTCCTTCGCGATGGGAGCGCCCGCCGCTATCGCGACAGCAATCATCAGCCAATTCACGGTAGACAGGTTCATGGCCCTTACCTCGAGGTTGACCCAGGTACTCGCGCGGTCACAGCCATGCCCATTCTCGATACGACATCGGCGATCTTCTCGTAGGACACGACCTCGGCATCGTACTCAACGTTGAGACTGCCTGCTCCAAAGACCACCTTCGCCTCGGTCACCCCGGGAGTGGACTGAACAGCCTTCTCCAGCTTAGCGGCGCACGTGGGACAATTGAGACCCGAGAGTATAATCATCTCACGACGGATATCTGACATCTGAACAACCTCCTTCGATCAGCGTTTGCGCTGTCGATTACAGTGTGCCACACTCGCTGTGGGCCACGCATTGATTTGCGTCAAGCAGTGTTGCCATTGGGGATCTCGGCCGCAGGAGAAAGCGGCCTGGAGCAGTCGTTTCGCTAAAACCGTGTTTAGCAGGTAGTTAGCGAGCCTGCAAGGATTGTGCCCGGTTTTCCGCCGGTCCTGCTTAGAATGTGCTCGGTTTTGATGGGCCGCGGACGAAACCCAGCCGATATGGTGATTATTGGGGGGCTCAAACCCCATTTGGGAGACTTCCAGGGGAGACTCGGGAGAGGGACACGAATTCAGACAATTAGTGCCCGCCAAACCAGGCAGGATCCGAGCAGGTTGCCCGGAAAACCTGCCACGAAATGAACAGGACCCCTGGGAACCCCGATGGGGCCCTCAACATCCCACATACTGTCACCATGCATGCTGACCCAGCAGCCTACAGGCCGGCGATCTCGCGTAACCGGTCCAGATCAACGATGACAACTCGCCGGGCCCCATCGAGGTCCGATTCGGCCTCAAGAGCGGGACGGGATATGAGTCCTTCGTCTTCAAAGGTGCGCAGCCTGCGGCTGAGGCTCTCGGGTGTAGTCCCCAGCCGGGCCGCCACCTCCGACCACGGGCCAGGCAGTATCACAGTGTCGGACTCACGCCTCCCTGAACACTCGCACGCGCCCCGGGCGGCGCGGACCAATTCCGCCGCCAGACGCTGGCCAACATCGCGGGCGCCCAGATCGCCCATTACCTGCTCTGCCCGGGCCAACCTCCGGGCCAGCGACTCAATGAGGCGCATCGACGCCTCGGGGCCAAACGAAATCGCTCGGCGGACCGCCTCCCTTGAGAGCATACAGGCCCGAGTGTCGTCGGCGGCGATAACGTCTCCATCATACTGCGCAGCCGCGACCAGTCCGAGCTCGCCCAGGAACTCACCGGGACCGACCTCGCGCACGATCTGCTCCCTCCCCGAGGGGGACGTGTGCACTAACCTCAGCCGCCCCGATGCGACTACTATGAGGTTGTCGATAGGGTCACCATAGGACGCAATAAGCGCACCCCGAGCAAACTCTCTGTGCCTCACCGCCGCAGCCAACTGCAGCAGAGTATCGCGGGGCAAGTCTCGGAAAATCGGCACACTTGCGACACAGCCGATGTGCGAACGGTCGAGATGATCCGGCATGACAAGAACACCGCCTTTCGAGACTATGCAATGGCGATTCTCACAGTGACTAAGTATAGTATTGCGGAAGCGAGCCATGAGGTCAAACAAGGCCGATCAGCCATATGACTGATCCGATCCACTGATACCCCTTCAAAGCCGTCAGGGCTGCTCTCGCAGGAATTGCGCCCACAGCGCAGAATACTTGTTTGAGCTATCTATCACCCAGACCAGATTGCGTATTCCACCTGAGTCATCTGTCATGCGATCCCAGGCCATGTCCGCGCTGGGCGCGTAGCAGACCGGAGAGTCAGACGAACAGGTCGCACTAGAAGCAGTAGCATATGCAGCCCAAGAAACATGTCCTTTAGCGGTGATCGTCGACAGTTATCGTCTATCTCCCGTACAACCGTGAGTGGTTGATCGAGGAGGGGGCACGTTGAGCAGTCCGCTATCGGGCGAATGTTCGCCGGTTTCCGTATCTTGTGATGGCGACCGCACTGCTTCATCATCGGAGAGCCTATTGCCTGAGGGGTCCGGCGATCCTGTCGGGTCTCGATTCTGCCGAAACGCAGAATGCACCGGGCATGATCCGCAACGCCGACCGGTTCTGGGGTATATTCTGGCCTTGATGGCTGCCACGATCTGGGGAACCCTGGGCATATTCGCAATGCTCATCTATAGATACGAGATAGACCCCGTCGTTCTCGTGACCGCGCGAGGCGTTATTGCGTCTTCGGTGCTCCTGATCACCTTGTTCTTCACGAATCGCGCTGCGCTCCACATAGACACAAAGGACATGCCCTTCTTCATCGCATTCGGGCTTGTCGGAGTGGCCCTCAACTATCTATCGTACTTCGAGGCAATTGCCCGAACCTCCGCAACAACAGCCGTAATCCTATTGTACACATCTCCGATCTTCGTCACCATTGCAGCCTCTCTTCTCTTCAAAGAGCACTTCACCCCGTCAAAAGGGCTTTCACTCATCGTGACGCTTCTCGGTTGCTTCCTCGTGTCCGGCGGCTATGATCCAAAGCGCCTCGTCGCAAGTCCCGCGGGAATAGCAGCGGGAATCGCAGCTGCCGTCACCTATGGATCCTACACCATCCTTAGCAAGCGGTCGCTGTCAAAGTACAGATCATCGACCACTGTGCTATACGCTCTGGTTTTCGGTAGTCTGTTCCTCGCCTTGTTCTCGGCGGCTCGCCTTGGCCAGCTCTGGGGTTTGCCAAGTCAGGCATGGGGGTTGATCGTTGCCCTGGCTTTGGGCCCTACGCTCGGCGCGTATGCACTCTATGTCAAGGCGCTCAGTCATATCGAGGCCAGTCATGCCAGCATCATCTGCATGGCTGAACCTGCTGCCACAGCAATCCTCGCATACCTGATTCTTGGAGAGAGAATGGAGGTGCCACAGATCGTTGGAGCGGTTACAGTAGTCGCAGGGGTTCTGATTCTGCAGCTCGGGCCCATCGCCTCTGCTCACGCTCAGACCCGCCGCTCAACACCAGCGTGATTTGTACCGCGAGGAGGTGCGTCTGATGGGCTAGCTACGGGAGGTGTCTTGCCGTTCATCTAGGCAATACGTCTGCATCATGGAGAAAGCGGATCGTCCACAAAACAGATTTGGAGGTGCCGAACGATGCGGAATCCATTCAGGTGGCTCTTGATCGCATTCACTGGTCTCGTCGTGTGTTCTCTGGCCGTGTCCGTTATGGGTGCAGATCCCATCAAGATCGGGTTGCATGCTCCTCTCACCGGGTTCGCCGCTGCTGACGGGCTCAGTGTCAGGCAGTCTGTAGAGCTTGCGGTAAAGCAGATCAATGACGCAGGCGGCATCAACGGCCGTCCGATCCAGCTGGTAATCTACGACGACCGGGCTGATGCAAAAGAAGCTGTGGCGGTGGCAGCCAAGCTGATTGAACAGGACAAGGTCGCGGCCGTGGTCGGCGGTTCCTACAGTGCCCCGATGAGGGCTGTGGCTCCCATTTACCAGCAGGCTAAGCTCCCTATGGTAGCAGGGTTTGCGGTCCATCCCGATATCACCAGGGCGGGCGATTTCGTATTCCGCGTGGGGATGCTGGGCCCAATAGAGGGCGCCGCTGCAGGCGAAGTTGCAGGCAAGCTTCTGAAAGCCAAGACTGCCTGTCAGATGACCATGGATAATGATTTTGGCCGCGCCCTTGCTGAAGGCTTTCGCGCGAGAGCAGCTCAGCTCGGGATCAAGATTGTGTGGGAGACTCTCTATCCCCTTGGTGAGATGGACTTCACCCCCTACTTAGCTAGACTCCGTCAGCTGAATCCGGATGTCGTGTTCACCAGCGGGTACTACAATGAGGCGGCCCAGTTCTGCAAGCAGGCCAAGGAGATGGGTCTCAAGTCCCAGATCCTTGGCGAAGAAGGCTTCGATTCTCCGAAGTTCATCGAGATTGCGGGCAAAGCAGCCGAAGGCGTAATCATCGTCACCAACCTGAACAGAGATGACGCACGCCCGGCAGCGAGAGCCTTCATCGACGGATATAGGAAGCTCTACAAAATGGAGCCGGACATGGTAGGAGCCTCGAACTACGACGCCTTCCTGGTTATCGCCGACGCTCTCAGGCGGGCGAAGTCCACCGACCCGAAAGCAATACGTGATGCGATCGCCTCGACCCGAAACTTCGACGGCGCAACCGGAATAATCAGCGGGTTCAACGCATTGGGTGAATGCACTAAGCCCATACAGGCCCAAGTCGTGAAGGATGGGCAATTCCGCTACTATGGCGAGGTCAGCGACCCTGCCATCATCACACCACCAGACAAGTAGAGAGCCGTCTATTGGCGGCGTTTCACAGCCGGCGAGCGGTCGGACGTGAGGCGCCGCCAGCTCTTGTTCAACTCGCTTCCAGTAAGGAGTGATCACAATTGCTCTGGCAGCAGCTGGCCAACGGTGCAACCATGGGGATGATCTACGCCCTGATTACGCTGGGCCTGACCATGGTCTACGGCGTCTTGCGAATCCTTCATATATCGCATGCGGGCATTTTTGCGCTCGGGGGGTACTTGGCGGTTTTGGCGTCACGCGTCAGTACGAATCTCGCCGTAGTGACCGCATTTGCCATGCTCGGATGTGGAGTGGTAGGCGTGCTCATGCAGAGATGGCTCTACAGGCCACTCTTGGGCGAATCGAAAGTCGTGTCCCTCATTGCGTCCATTGGCATGTTCACGCTCATGGAAGACCTCTTCCGACTAGTGGCGGGCCCCTACGTGCTTCCCCTTCCGGTGCGGGCGCCATTCGGACTTGACCGATTCGAGACATCTCACATGACCGGCAATCAGCTAGTGGTCCTAATCGCATCGGTGGTGCTGTTGATCGCTGCATGGTTCATCATCCACCGAACCCGCCTTGGCCTGGCATGGAGAGCGACTGAGCAGGACTTCGAGACTGCGTCGGCATTCGGCGTCAACATCGATCGCGCAGTCGGGCTGAACTTCCTTCTTGGCTCAGCGGTTGCAGGGGCTGCCGGCGCGCTGGTAGGGTTCTATTACAACTCTGTGTACCCGACCATGGGAAGTGTACCTGCGTACAAGGCAATGGCCATCGCAGTGCTGGGCGGTCTGGGCAACGTCTGGGGTACTGTAGTAGCATCTCTCATCCTGGGTCTTGTGGAGACATTCCTCGTTATATCGCCCGCAGGGCTCATACTTCCACGTGATTCCATCGCCTTCGTCGCCCTCATACTAGTTCTGCTGTTCAGGCCCCATGGCCTGTTCGGACGGAGGTGAGCAGACATGGGACTATATCAAGTCACGATAGCAATCACGGTTGGAATCTTCATGATGCTGGCCATGGGCCTTAATATCATCACAGGCTACACAGGCCAAGTCTCGCTGGGGCACGCTGCATTCTTCGGAATTGGCGCGTACACCTCTGCCCTTCTATCAGTCAAAGCAGGTGTACCTTTCTGGCTCGCTCTTCCGATGGCTGCGGTAGTCACAGGAGCTGTGGGAGCTATCCTGGGTGCAATAAGCACACGATTGCACGACGATTCGCTCGCAATCACGACAATCGGCATCAACTTTGTAGTCGTCTCGGTGTTTCAGTATAGCCAATTCTTCGGAGGCGCACTGGGAGTCGGAGGGATTGAGTACCCATCGGTATTCGGCCGCGCCCTTACGAAACCTGAATACCTGGTCGTCGTGATCGTCTGCGTGTCGCTGGGTATATGGTTTGATAGGCGGCTAGTCAGATCCTGGTTGGGCTTGGCTCTCCGTTCAGTGGGACAAAACCCAGAAGCGGCAGAGTCACTTGGAATACCCAGCGCTCGGTTTAAGATCGCGGCTTTTGCCATAGGCACAGCCTACGCTGGCATCGCGGGTTCGCTGTACGCCCACTTCATGACCTTCATTAGCGCACGCGACTTCGGGTTCCCTACATCGATCAGCATTATCTCTATGGCGGTTTTCGGCGGGTTGGGTACCCTACGCGGCGCCATTCTAGGTTCGCTGGCGCTCGGCCTAGCACCCGAGATCTTCCGCCCACTTGTCAACTACCGGAACCTGATGTACGGTGCGCTACTGTTACTCATGATGAGATTTCAACCCAGCGGCCTCATAGGCGATGGAAGCCTAATATGGGAATGGCTGCGGTCAGTTGCTGCGCGGCGGCGCAAGACCCAGTGCGCGCCTGGAGGTGAAGCATGATGGCTGCCGCTCGTGACATCCTTTCAGTCGATCACGTCAGCAAACGATTCTACGGAGTGCAGGCCCTAAGCGACGTCAGCTTGTCAGTGAAGCCTCGCACGATCTTCGGGATCGTAGGGCCTAACGGGGCAGGAAAAACAACGCTCTTCAACGTAATCTGCGGCGCCTATGCGCCCACCTCTGGGAAGGTGCTCTTTGAGGGACAGGACATAACTACGTTTTCCGCATCGCAGACCGCACGCCTGGGTATCGCTCGGACGTTTCAGATCGTCCATTCGTTCCGGAACATGACCGTCCTGGACAACGTGATTGTTGGGTGCGGGCATAGAGTCTACGGAAGAGTATCGCACCTAGTCGGAAGATATGGGACGCGCGAGATCCGTGACAAGTCCATGGCACTCCTAGACTTGGTGGGCCTTGCTGAACACTGCAGCACAACCGCGGGTAAGCTTCCCATAGCCCAGCAACGCCGCATGGAAGTTGCCAGAGCATTGGCGCTCGACCCGAGACTCCTTCTGCTCGACGAGCCGTGTGCAGGTCTTACCTACGGCGAGACGGAGAGCCTCATGGAGCTAATACACAAGGTCAGACAGACCAATGTTACCGTAATCATGGTGGAACACAATATGGGAGTTATCATGAACCTCTGCGATGAAGTCGCAGTCCTCGATTTCGGCACAAAGATAGCCCAGGGGCCGCCGTCGGTTATAGCAGCAGATCCGAGAGTGATAGAAGCGTATCTGGGGAAGGAGGCGTGAGAATGCTGGTTGTGACCGACCTTACAGCACGGTATGGAGACATTAGCGTTATCCACGGGATCTCGTTCAGCATCGACGAAGGTGAGAGCGTAGCCATCATAGGCGCCAACGGAGCCGGCAAGACCACGCTACTTCGAACCCTAATGGGACTGCACAGGGAGTTCAGTGGAACAATCCTCTTCAACGGCGAGGACATCGGCCGCTTGCCGGCATGGGAGCGGTCCAGGCGTGGCCTAGCCATGGTTCCGGAAGGGCGCCGGGTCTTCCCCGACCTAACAGTGGAGGAGAACCTACTGATCGGAGCATATTCCCGTGCAGATACGCGGGAAACCCACAAGTCCATGGGCGAAGTATATGCGCTTTTCCCTATCCTGGACGAACGGAGACGTCAGGTGTCCAAGACGCTCAGCGGAGGCGAGCAACAGATGCTCGCCATCGGCCGCGCACTGATGTCCAATCCCCGGCTTCTCTTGGTAGACGAGGTGTCTACAGGGCTGATGCCGATATTCGTCGACAAGGCATTCAGCACTCTCACAGAGCTGAACCGACGCGGAGTAAGCATCCTACTAGTCGAACAGAACGCAAGAAAATCGCTATCAACCATGTCCAGGGGGTATGTTCTGGAGACCGGGCGAATATCACTTGCCGGAACCTGTGAGGAACTTAGCTGCAATCCCGAGGTGCAAAAGGCTTACCTCGGCATCTAGTGGATGAAGGTCCTGACAATTGGGTTCGAAGCGAGATCCGGAGTGGCCCGCCGACACGGGCCCTCCGGATCTTCACGTCATATGGTTTCATCAAAGCTATTGCCTGTGTACGCCCAGCTACTCCCACTTATGACATGTCTCACAGGTGTCGTAGTCATCGGTGTCGTGGCAGTCTGAGCACTGGTCGTGGCCCATTTGGAACGCGGCTTTTGCCGCAGGCGGGGCCTGTGGGCCATGGCAGAATCCGCATGAGACCATGTCAGCGTGGAGCGCGTGGGGTATCCGGATTTCAGCAGTCTCGTTTATGTTGGGCGTCTTGTGGCACTTCTCACACTTGTCAACGCTGCCGATCCACTTCGAGTGGCAGGAGATGCATGTATTGTGACTGACAACCCAGGCTTTCTTGGCGGACGCCGGGGCCTCGGGGCCATGGCAGGTACCGCATGGTACGCCGGCGTGCGCGGCATGGGGTATCTTGAGTGTCTTGGTCTGAGTCACATTGGGGGTCTTGTGGCATGTCTCGCACGCCGCAGGATCCTTTATGTCGTCTTCATGACATGCTATGCATGTGTCGTGGCTTATCCGCCAGGCTTTCTTCGCGGACGCCGGCGTTTGTGGGCCATGGCATATGCCGCACTCGATGCCTGCGTGCATGTCATGAGGGATCTTCAGGTAGGCTGTCTCTGCAACATCAGGGGTCTTATGGCATGTACTGCACTTGTCCGGATCCTTTATCTCTTCCTCATGGCACGGCAGGCATGTATCGTGGGTTATTGCATAGGCTGCCTTGGCCTCCGTCGGCAACTGGGGCCCGTGGCACTGGCCGCAAGGAATTGACACGTGCATGCCATGGGGGATCTTGAGGTCTGCCGTCTCCGCTACATCCGGCACCTTATGGCATGTGGTGCAGGAATCGGGATCGCTGATGATGTCTTCGTGGCACTGTACACACTGGTCGTGGCCCATGTCGAAGGCCTGCCGGGCTTCCGGCGGGGCCTGCGGTCCATGACATGATCCGCACGACATGAAGCTGTGTGTGTCGTGGGGTATGATCATGTTGGCGGTTTCGGCCAGGTCAACGCTCTTATGACACTTCATGCACGACTCTTCGTCTGAGATTATGTCCTCATGGCAGGCGATGCAGGTGTCGTGAGTCATCCGGGCAGGGCCTTCGCCGGCTTCGCCGTGAACTGCGCCGCCGTGGCATGACGTGCAGTCAAGCCCGGCTGCGTCGTGCAACCCGTGCGGTATGATCAGCGATTCGCCTTCCTTGATATTCTGCGCCTTGGTGTGGCATCTGAGGCAGAACTCATCGGTGATCTCTATGTCGAGATCCGGCTGGGCGCCCGACTTCTCCACGCGAGTCATCCGGCCCAGGTCGCGCCGGAGCTGGATCCAACCGCCCACGCCCCGATCACTGTGGCATTCTGCGCACTCCACGTCAGCGTGGCTCGATTTCTTCCATGACTCGTAGTATGGTTTCATTGTGTGACAGGAACCGCAGTATTCCGACTTCTCTTGCTGCATAGACGCTCTTGCAGCGCCTGCGACCACCAGTACCAGCACTACCAAGATGATCGCCTGTAACTTGCGCGACGACAACTTGTGGACCCCCTTTGCACGTACACCCGATCACTCTGCGTAATACGCCAGGCTCTGTAGCTCCAACGTAAGATCTGCCGAGTGCACTCTCACGTTTTCCGGCACGTTCAGAGTCACAGGCGCGAAGTTCAGGATAGACTTGATACCGCACGCAACGATGCGATCGACCACGTCCTGGGCATACTCTGCAGGCACGGCGTTCACCATGATCTTCAGACCGTACTCCTGCACCTTCTCGCCCAGCTGATCGATGTGGAAGATTGGAACGCCGGCGTACGCCCTACCTACCTTGGCCGGATTGACGTCGAACGCAGCCACGATACGGAGCCTGTCCGGCGAAACCGAGAACCTCGTCCTCGGCCTGGAACGCGCGTCTACATGGTAATGGACCAGCGCCTGCCCGAGATTGCCCAATCCGGCCAGGCCGATGTGCACGTCGGTGCTGAGCCTCAGTATATCCCGCAGCTGATTGCGGAGGAACTTCACATCATAGCCGATTCCCTGCTTCCCAAACTCGCCGAAGAATGTCAAGTCCTTCCTGACTTGAGCTGGAGTAAGGCCCGTAAAGTCGCCCAACTCCTTGGAGGATACGATAACGTGCTCCCGCCGATCGAAATCATCGACCGCCCGAAGGTAGAGCGGAAGCCTCCTCACTACTACATCCGGAATCTTCGCCTTTCTCATCGGTTCTCCTCTGACCCGCTGAATCGCTCGGCTGCAACGCATCCTTCCGGGGCACACTCCACCTGTTCAGAATCGACGATTGCCGTCGCCACCGACATGAAAGCGCCAGCTCCCAGCGAACGGTCGTAATGGTGAATGATATAATAGCCTGCGGCTAGGAAGATGAATGCCATGGTTGCAGAGGCCAGCGACGGGTTGATGGCAAGCCCGATTCGCCTCGCGATAGGCTCGCCCAGCAGAAGCCCGAGCATGAACATGACCAGCGGCACGCCGTACGCTAGGCCCACGGCGCGCATGAGTGTGGCGCCCGAAAGCTCGATCTCTACAATATCGCCTGCTAGAGCACCCACATCGTTCCTGGCGGTTACGACCCTGGGCTCGTCGCTCGCCAGCTTGCACGCTCCACACCCGTGGCATGCATCCGGGCGCTTGACCAGAACATCCACATAAGGCCCGTGGGCGCTCTGCACGACGCCTGTTTGCTTCATCGCCCCAGCCTCCCCTCGCCCTGCTCTACATAGTCACGAATGAACGCGGCTACTTCCGGATGGTTAAGCGGCACGCTGCCTAGCTCTGCCCGGACATCCCTCGTATCGAAGTGGAAGGATTCATCTCCCTGAACACGATTATACACGAAATCCACGTCCGGGTTACATACTGAAAGTGCCATCAACGTGCCGGCCATGTCGCCGAGGGGCGCACGGTCGATGTGAGACAGGCCGAATATTGCTCTTACGGTCGTGCCCACGCCGGGCGCGCTGATGATCTCGAGCCGTCCG
>Ga0116190_1003446_pt1 | contig 11667 bp, 6 predicted proteins | sample AD_JPNTR4_MetaG_FD_89808 | JGI IMG/M metagenome (GOLD analysis project Ga0116190, IMG submission 89808) | Active sludge microbial communities of municipal wastewater-treating anaerobic digesters from Japan - AD_JPNTR4_MetaG | ecosystem: Engineered > Bioreactor > Anaerobic > Digestate | place... | reverse complement strand
CCAACTCGATCCTGCTCTATTTCTTCTCCGATCCAACGCCCGCACTTTCGCCGTTTCTGGTCGGATACCTGGGCGCATTTCTGTTGGGCGGTTCGTTGCTGGCAGTGGGTCTGTTCATATCCTCCCTGACTGAGAATCAAATCGTGGCCGCAGTATTGACGTTTGGAGTCTTCATATTCCTTTGGGTGCTCGACGCATTGGCGGAGCCGGCATCCACAATAGGAAATGAAGTGATCCGCTACTTGTCGGTGCTGAATCATTACGATGATTTCACCAGGGGCATCTTTGATACTCAGCACCTGGTGTTCTATCTCTCGTTTATCTTTCTTGGTCTGTTCTTGACGTCACTCTCATTGAATTCCGCGAAATGGAGGCAGTAACGTGACAAGAAAGATTATCGACAACCTTATTTATATAGGCCTCGCCGCAGCCTTTGGCGGATTCGTCTACTATTCTGTCAATAACCAGTGGGATTGGCGGGCACAGGCAGCGGTCTATACCGGCCTCGGCCTGATTGTCCTCTACGTCGCTCTGAATTTCTCTCGAATACGAGCAGCCTTGTCCGGGCGGGCCGGAAAGTACGGAACGACCGCCCTGACCATCGCGTTTCTCGTGGTTGGCATCCTGGTGATGCTCAACTTCCTCAACTTCCGTTACCATAAACGTGTGGATTTGAGCTCGAACCGGCAGTTCGAGCTGTCCGAACAATCGCGAAAGGTCGTGCGCAACCTGAATCACCCGATTCAGATTATCGGTTTTTACCACGACGACCTGGGGGCCAATCAGTTCCAGGACCTGATGAAGGAATACCGCTATGTTTCCTCGAAGGTGGAGACGAAGGTGATTGACCCGCAAAAGGATCCGGGAAGCGTACAGCAGTACAACGTACAGCGGAACGGTCAAGTCGTGATCGTCAACGGGCCCCGCACGGAAATCATTGACGAGGCGCGTGAAGAAAAGATCACCAATGCCATTATCAAAGTCACTCGCGAAGGCGAGAAAGTCGTTTATTTTCTGACTGGCCACGGGGAAAAAGGCATCAACGACTCCAGCCCCACAGGGTATTCGTCAGTCCGAGAAGCGATTACCAGGCAGAACTACCAGGTGAAGGAACACAACCTGGCGCAGGAGAACAAGATTCCCGACGATGCCAGCGTCATCGTGTCGGCTGGGCCAAAGGTCGAGTTCTTTCCCAACGAAGTCGAGCTCCTGAAGAAGTACATCGAGGGAGGCGGCAAATTCTTGCTTTTGACCGATCCTCAGACCGAGTTCAAAATGACGGATTTTCTGGCGACTTACGGAGTCAGCCTGAGCGGGAAAATGGTTATTGACGCCAGTGGGATCGGCCAATTCCTGAACCTCGGGCCGGCTGTTCCCCTGGTTGCGGACTACAGTGAGCACGCCATCACCAAGGAACTCGGCAACGTTATGAGCTTTTTCCCGACGGCACAGAATATCAAGCAGGTTTCCAGCCCGGCTGGTTTTCAGACTAATCGGCTTTTCTCCACTTCCAGGCAGAGCTGGGCGGAGAGCAAGCTGGAGGGTGACGAGGTCACATTCGATGAGAACCAGGACGAGCGGGGACCGCTCGACTTGGGGGTCGTTGCGACGAAAAGTGTTACGAGCGATCAGTCTTCAGGGGACAGCGATCAGTCTGCAGAAGACAACGACAAGTCGGACGAGGATTCGAATGAAAAGGCTGAAAAAGAATCGCGAGTCGTGGTAATCGGTGATTCCGATTTTGCCAGCAACGCTTATGCGCGTGCCGCCTCAAACATGGATGTGCTGCTCAATTCGATCAGCTGGCTGGCTGAGGATGCCGACCTCATCGCGGTGCGCCCCAAGGAGCCCGAGAATCGAATGGTGAATCTCAACTTCCGGCAGTCAAAACTGATTTTCTGGGGAACCGTTATTTTCTTGCCGCTGATCACGTTGTCCGCAGGCATAGGCGTGTGGTGGAGGAGAAGGTAAATAATTCGCTATGAAGACGATCGTTATTCTCCTTGTGATTTTTGTCGGGTTGTTCAGCTTTATTTATTTCTACGAAATCCAAGGCGAAAAAGCGAGGCAGGAGGCTAAGGAAAGGGAAGAAAAGCTCATCCAGTTGGATCGTGACAAGATCAACGAAATCGAGATTGTCCGAAAAGACAAAGACCCGATCGTCCTGAAAAAGTCGGGTGACAACTGGTCGATGCGCCAGCCGATCGAAACTCCTGCCGATTCGAGTACCATCGATATCCTTCTAAGTGCCGCCTCCAGTGCTCGAATCGATCGTAAACTTGAACAAGCAGCCACGGAAGCGGCCAAGTACGGGCTCGACGATCCCCGGATCCGGGTGGTTTTCAAGGCGGACCAGGATCAGGTGCGGCTGCTCCTCGGTGCTGACGATTTCACCGGCAGCAAGGTTTACGTTCAAGTTGAAGGGAGCTCTGACGTTTACCTGACTTCCGATTATCTGTATACGTGTGCCGACAAAGAACTCAAAGAGTGGAGAAACCGCAAGGCCTTGACCTTCGACCGGAACCAGGCACAGAACATCGAAATAGATCGTGGATCCGACCAGATAAAGCTCGAGAAAAAAGGCGATAAGTGGCTCCTGGTGCATCCGATTTCTGAAACCGCTGACGAAGGGACGATCAACAGCCTTCTTTCAACTCTCGAGTATGCCGAAGCCCAGGAGTTCGTGGCCGAACAGCCCGAAAACCTGAAGCAGTACGGTTTACAGACCCCGGCTGTCACCCTGAGAATTCGAGAAGAAGGTAAAGACAGCTGGTTAACACTTCAGCTCGGGAAGAAGCAAGGCGATGAATACCTGGCCCGCAACCTCGAGCGCACTCCGGTGTTCACGCTTAAAAGCGAAGTCTATGACAAGCTGACTCAGAAGCTTTGGGAGTTCCGGGACAAGAGTGTGGTTGATGTGGAGCAGGATCAGGTCGCTCAATTGACGTTCAAGCGAGAGGACACAGAGATCACGTTGAAGCATCAGGATGACGGGAAGTGGCTGGTGGAGAAACCGGATTCCTTGAAGGGGAAAGAGGCTTATACCTGGAAGTTCTGGTATCCACTAACCGACATCAAATACGAGTCGATAGAGGCGGCTGGAAAGGTCAACACGGGTTCCGCAACGCCTGACGTTCACGTTACGATAACCCTGAAGGATGGCAGTCGCAGAACCTACGAGTTCTTCCAGCAAGGTGATAAGTATCTGGCCAAAAAGGTAGACGCTCAACGGGTTGGTTCGATAACAAAAGAATCGTTCGAAGCCTTGCAGTTCAAGCCAGAAGAACTGGCTGGCAGCTGATAGCTGACAGTGGCGTGCCCCGTGCCTCCCTGCAACCCCCTCTGGTTGCGGCTGGCCAGCCGCGCTGTGCCATCAGCGGATGAACTCTTTACTGGCCGAATGCTCCAATTATGAACATCGGTATTACCTGTTACCCCACGTATGGCGGCAGCGGCGTAGTGGCAACTGAACTGGGGCAACATCTTGCACGCCTGGGTCACACCGTTCATTTCATCAGCTCCGCCCTTCCCATGCGGCTCATGGAACTTGGCGAAAAAGTCTTCTTCCATGAAGTCGAAGTCATGAATTACCCCCTGTTCGAGCACGTTCCGTACGATCTTGCTCTGGCAACGAAAATGGTGGAAGTGGCGCGCTTGCGCAAACTTGATCTGTTGCACGTCCACTATGCGATACCGCATTCCATCAGCGGCTACCTGGCGCGGGAAATTGTCAAGCCTCAGCATCTGCCGGTTGTGACAACGCTCCACGGCACTGATATAACGCTGGTGGGACGAGATCGCTCCTACTTGCCGGTGACCCAATTCGGCATCCAGCAAAGCGATGGAGTGACGGCCGTCAGCCATTTTCTCAAACAGGCGACCTTGTCGGAGTTTTGCGGAATTTGTGACATCCGGGTGATTCCCAATTTCGTCGATACCACTAAGGTGCGCCGTTTCTTTTCAGAGGAGATCCGGGAACGCTTTGCGCCTCGCGGTGAGCGCATATTGGTCCATGTCTCGAATTTCAGACCAGTCAAACGCCTCCCGGACGTTATCAAGATCTTTCACCGCGTGCAAAAGGAAATCCCGGCGGTTCTGCTGATGATCGGTGACGGCCCGGAACGCTCTAATGCTCAGTATCTCGTCAGCCAGATGGGCATCTCCAATCGAGTTTTCTTTGTCGGTATGGTGGGGATGGTTGAAAGCTACCTGTCCGTTTGCGACCTGATGCTGTTACCGAGCGAGACGGAGAGCTTTGGTCTGGCAGCGCTTGAAGCGATGGCGTGCGAAGTTCCAGTCGTGGCATCGCAGGTTGGCGGCTTACCCGAGCTTGTAGAAGACGGCAGATCGGGATATCTCCGGCCGCTGGGTGACGTGGAGGCGATGGCGGCAGTCGCTTTGGAAATCCTCGACGACCGGAACCTCGACACCTTCCGCAAAGAAGCACGCCGGCGAGCTGTCGAGGAGTATTCTGCCACCAGGGTCATCCCGAAATACGAAGCGTATTATCAAGAGGTAATCGAGAAAAGCTGCTGTTAGAAGCCAGGAAACGCGACATCTCGCTCTGGCTGAATAACTGGCTTTATCCGCGCAATCCGTGTTATCCGTCCTATCCGCCGGCTGGTTACCCGCGGATAGGACGGATACCACGGATTGCGCGGATAAAGCCGCCGGTCCTTTCAAATCTCCACGATTACATCGCAGATCTGGTCGATAGCCTTTCTTGCCGCCGCAGAGCTGAAAGAATGGTTGTTGACCAGTATCGAGAAAGACAGCATTTTCCCGGAGTTGGTTCGAACGTATCCCCCCAGCGTCGTAACGTTCTGAAGGCTTCCAGTCTTGCCGAAAACGCGAAGGAAAGCCGGCGTGTGTAGCATCCTGTGCCGCAGAGTGCCGTCCAGACCGGAAATGGCCAGGGTATCGAGAAAATCCGAGAAGTAGGGTTTGAAAGCGACATGGCTCAACAGCATGGTCTCGGCGCGAGGTGTGATGAGGTTGTATCGGGAAAGCCCTGAGCCATCGAATAACCGCGCAGTCGATGGTGTTACTCCCGCCTCTCTCAGGAAATCGTACACGACCTCGAGACCTGCCCGGTCGGACCCGTTGCCTCTGAACTGGGCCCCGAGTGTTCGCAGCAAAATCTCGGCGTGCAGGTTCTGGCTCTTCTTGTTAGTGTGGCTGATGATCTCGAGAAGGGGTGGCGACTCATGCATGTAAATCGGATTGGCCGGGGACCGGTTCGGATCGTCGCCGGCGTGCCGAGCACGAGCGATACCCTTCACCTTGACGCCGTTCTTGATCAAACGCTCGCGGAACAGGCGCGCGGTGTACAAGGCAGGATCCTTGACCAGGAAGTTATGACTGGTGCCTCTGCTCCTGCGGGCGATTTGCCCACTCAGAGTGACCCGGTCGGAACCCGGTTTTCGATTCCATCGCACCGAAGTCCGTCCCTTGCTAACTGTCTTGGTATTGTTAACGACGGTTAGCAGTGAATTCGAGGGGTAAACGAATACCCTGGCCGGGTGGCCTACCCGTCGGTTGGGAAGAAGACTGAGAGTGATCAGGTTGTTATTGAACGAAAGTGCTGAGACCGCCGCCCCATATTCACGCGCGAGGTCGGACGCTGTCCACCCGTCGCCGTAGGGAGCAAACGTAAAGTAAGAATCGTCTCCGATGACATCCCCGTTGACTTCCAGAATGCCCGATTCTCGTACTTTCTGAGCCATCGTGTCGAGATGGGCGAACTGGTTGGGCAAGTTCTGGATGCTACCGCTCAAATCGGGATCGCCCTGACCGAACAAGACAAGATTACCTGTCAACCGGTTGTCAGCGGTGACGGTTCCCTCGTAAGCCACGTAAGTCCGAAAGCGAAAATCGGGGCCTAGCCGGTCGAGGGCGGCGGCAGTCGTGAAAAGCTTGACATTGCTGGCCGGCGGGAAAAGCTTGTCGCTGTTGTAAACGAAAACAGGGGAATCGTCATGAACCACGCGGATGTCCACTCCCCATTCGGCCTGCGTTAAGGCCGGCTTCTTAAGAATGGTCGAGATCTTTCGCCCAACCTCAACATACCGGCCGTCTGGGTCATATCCAAGCGGCAATGGAGGAGGCGGTTCCAGAGGCTCCGCCTTGGGAGGGGTCGGGGGGATCTCGAGCCGGTCTCCCGTGTCAACAAAACCCGCCGGCTTGCTGCTTTCGTCGGCAACTGGTTGATAGCTGGTCGAACTGACAAAGGTCGTGGGCCAGATCAGCAGGAGGACAATTATCAGGGAGGAAAGACTTAAGGAGAAATGCACGTATCTCTTCTTCATCACTACTTTTTTCTACTGCGAAAAATCCTCCTTATTTTAGTGTTTTTTCCCTCGATTACAACACGAACGGCCCCCTTCCTGAGCACTCGGAAGCCGTGAGAGAACCGAACTTGACTGCGGTTTGTCATCCCGCCGGAACGGATAGTCAGCTCTTTGGAGTCGGAGAGCGCAACCCCAGGATTCGGCTTTAATTTTTTTCACAATCTCGCAGAAGGATTGCACTTCCAGCACGTAAACTTGATTCCGACTTGCCGCTCGGTCAAAATTGAGACTGTTCCCTGTTTTCAGGGCGCGTCAAGATACAGCTTTGCCTTTACAAAACATGTAATCATGACTTGCCTCGTGGGATCAAACCGAGAAGACGGGGTCCCTGCCCCGAGGACAAGGAAGAACAGACGGCCTTTTCAAGGTCCGGACTGGCTCGGAATTTCCAATGCGATTTGGCGAGTGCACGCCGCAGGTCAGTAGCCGTCCAGGACAGCAATCGCATAAGCGGGCGTTCCGGGAAGTTTCGAGCAGTCCTTTAGATAGAACGGTGAAATAACGATGAGTGTAATTTTCGAGCCGGAAAGAGCAGAACAGCAGCCGGCTGAACAAGAGGATTTGCAGCCTGCTGCCGAACAGGAAATGTATCCAACCGCGGAAGAGCAGGCTTTGGAAACCCGGGAGTGGATCGAATCGCTGGACTATGTGCTGGAAACCGGAGGGCCCGAACGGGCGCGCGACCTACTGGCACAACTCCAGATTCACGCCAAACAGCACGATGTCGAGATCCCGTTTAGTGCTAACACTCCTTACATCAACACTATTCCCGCGGATAAACAGCCACCTTATCCGGGAAGTCGGGAAATCGAACGGCGCATAAAAAGCCTGGTGCGATGGAACGCCATGGCTATGGTGGTGAGAGCCAACCGACTGGAAAACGGAATTGGTGGTCATATCTCCACTTATGCATCGGCGGCCACGCTTTACGAAGTCGGTTTCAATCATTTTTTCAGAGCCAGAACCGAGGATCATCCGGGAGACATGGTGTTTTTCCAGGGTCATGCCTCTCCTGGGAACTACGCCCGCGCTTTTCTGGAGGGCCGGATCTCTGCTGAGCAGCTGGAGAATTTCAGGCGTGAGGCAGGGCCGGGTAAAGGACTTTCGTCTTATCCGCATCCCTGGCTGATGCCTGACTTCTGGCAATTTCCGACAGTTTCGATGGGCCTCGGGCCCATCATGGCCATATACCAGGCACGCTTCAATCGCTACCTCGAAGACAGAGGGTTAATCAAGCGTTCGGACTCCAAAGTCTGGGCCTTCCTCGGCGACGGAGAGACCGATGAGCCGGAGACGCTTGGCGCTATCACGCTGGCTGCGCGTGAGCAGCTGGACAATTTGATATTCGTCATCAACTGCAATCTCCAGAGGTTGGATGGTCCAGTGCGCGGCAACGGGAACATTATCCAGGAACTGGAGGCAGTTTTCCGGGGAGCTGGGTGGAACGTTATTAAATTAATTTGGGGAAGCGCCTGGGATCCCCTGCTGGCTAAGGATCACGATGGAATCCTGGTCAAGCGCATGGGCGAGATCGTCGACGGACAGTACCAGAAGTACACGGTGGAGAGCGGCGCCTATCTTCGCGAGCACTTTTTCGGTGTCGACCCACGGTTGCGCCAGATGGTGGAGCACCTTTCCGATGAACAGTTAGAGAAACTCAACCGAGGGGGCCACGACCCTGAGAAGGTCTATGCTGCCTACAAGGCTGCGGTTGAGCACCAGGGATCTCCCACGGTCATACTCGCGAAAACCATAAAAGGGTACGGGCTGGGCGAAGCAGGCGAAGGCAAGAACGTAACGCACCAGCAGAAGAAACTGAACGAAGAAGAGTTGCGCGAGTTCCGCACCCGTTTCGGAATTCCCATTTCGGACAAGGAAGTCGCGGAAGCCCCGTTCTACCGACCGCCTGAAGATAGCATCGAGATTCGTTACCTTCGCGAAAGACGGGAAAAGCTCGGTGGATACCTCCCGAGCCGGAGACACGATGCACCTAAGCCGAAGTTGCCGTCCGAGAAGCTGTTTGAGGAATTCTACGAAGGAACGGGGGGACGCGAAGTCTCGACCACCATGGCTTACGTGAGGTTGCTCTCCAAGCTCCTGCGAGATCGGGACATTGGGAAATACATAGTACCAATTATCACGGATGAGGCCCGAACCTTCGGTATGGAAAGCCTGTTTCGAGAGCGAGGGATCTATTCTCATGTGGGGCAGCTTTACGCCCCAGTAGATGCCGAGACTCTCTTGTATTACAAAGAGGCCAAGGACGGGCAGATCCTGGAGGAAGGGATTACGGAAGCCGGTTCAACCTGCTCGTTTATTGCCGCCGGCACAGCTTACTCGACCCTGGGCATCAATATGATCCCGTTTTTCACCTTCTATTCGATGTTTGGCTTTCAGAGGGTAGGGGATCTGATCTGGGCAGCTGGAGATACCCGGTGTCGTGGTTTTCTCGTGGGAGGCACGTCCGGCCGGACGACGCTGGCAGGCGAGGGATTGCAGCATCAGGACGGGAACAGCCATCTGCTTGCCTACGCCTACCCCACCATCCGCGCATACGACCCGGCGTTTGCCTACGAAATCGCCGTTATCATCCAGGATGGGCTGAAACGGATGTACGACGACGAAGAGAGCGTTTTCTATTACATCACCGTGATGAACGAAAACTATGCTCAGCCGCCGATGCCCGAAGGCGTCAAAGAAGGGATTCTTCGAGGTATGTACAAGTTCAGCTCCTCCAAGCTCGACAAGCCGAAGGCGCGGGCGAATCTTTTCGGGAGCGGTGCAATCCTCAATGAAGTCATTAAAGCGGCCTCGTTCCTGGAAGAGAAACACCGGGTTGCTTGTGACGTCTGGAGCATTACCAGCTATAAGGAACTGATGCGAGACGGTCTCGAGGTGGATCGTTGGAATATCCTGCACCCCGGTGAGAAACCGAAGAAGCCCTACATCGCCCAGTGTTTGGACAAGGCTGAAGGTGTTTTCGTCGCCGCGTCGGACTACGTGAAGGCGCTCCCATATTCCGTCGCCAAATGGTTCCCCAAGCCACTTGTTGCGCTCGGCACGGATGGCTTTGGGCGGAGTGATTCGCGAGCCGCCTTGCGCGCCTTCTTTGAGGTTGATTGGCGGAATGTTGCCTTTGCGGCGCTCTCCACTTTGGTCAGGGAGCAGCAACTGCCCGGCCAGGTAGCCGAGGATGCGGCCCGTGAACTGGAAATAGACCCGGATAAACTCAATCCGTTGCTGTGCTAAACGCTCTGCTGTGGTTCCGGCAACTTGTAACCCCTAACCAGGTGATTCGCAACTGATATGGCTACAGAAATCAGACTTCCCAATCTTGGAGAAAACGTTCACTCGGGAAATGTTGTACGGCTGCTGGTGGCGGAAGGGGACGTGATCGCCGAGCAGCAACCCATACTGGAAATCGAGACCGACAAGGCGGCGATTGAGGTGCCGGCGCCGAAGGCCGGAACCGTTACCAGGATTCTCGTGAAAGAAGGAGAGACAATCAATGTCGGCGATCCCGTGATCAGCATCGAAGAGGCCGAAGGCGAGGCGCCGTCGAAGGCGGAGCCGGCCCCGGCCCCTACGCAGGTTGAATCGCGTCCCGTCCAAGCCGCGCCGCCGCCCCGGCGCCAAAAGGAAAAGGAGCCTGAACCAGCGCGAAAACAGGCCCCCGAAGAGGAGCGTCGCGAACCGGTCTGGACTTCCGCTCCGGCTGTTCCTCCGCCTCCTCCAATCGAGGGAGATGGCAAACGCATCCTGGTGCCTGCCTCGCCTTCCGTCCGGCGATTCGCCCGGGAAATTGGGATTGATATAACCCAGGTCAAGGGGAGCGGGCCGTCAGGGCGGATTTTAGTCGATGATGTGAAACAGGCGGCGCGCGCCCGGGCGAGGGCGACGCCGACCGCCCAGGCAATGCCTGCTGCCGCTTTGCCTTTACCCGATCTGTCCCGCTGGGGCGAAATCCATCGTGAGCCATTTACCAGCGTCCGGCGTGCCACCGCTCGGCAAGTGGCGGCCGGCTGGTCCTCGATCCCCCACGTAACGCAGTTTGACAAAGCCGACATCACGGAGTTAGAGCAGATCCGCAAGCAATTCTCGGCCAAGGCGGAAAAGGCAGGCGGAAAACTCACGATAACGGCCATTATCTTGAAAGTTGTCGCTGCTGCCCTTAAGGTCTTCCCCAAGTTCAACGCCAGTCTCGATATGGAAAAAGGCGAAATCGTCTACAAGCATTACTTCCATGTTGGTGTTGCGGTGGATACCCCCAGGGGCCTGCTGGTGCCCGTTATCCGGGATGTCGACCAGAAAAACGTAATAGATCTGGCCGTAGAGCTTTCGTGGATCTCCGAAAAGGCCCGGAGTGGGAAACTGACCCTGGAGGAGATGCAGGGAGGGAGCTTTACGGTGAGTAACCTCGGCGGAATCGGGGGAACGGGCTTTGCTCCTATCGTCAACCTTCCTGAAGTCGCGATCCTGGGAGTGGCGCGCGCCTCTCTCGAGCCGGTATTTCGGGACGGCGGATTTCAACCCCGGTTAATGCTTCCGCTGTCACTCTCCTATGATCACCGGCTGATCGATGGCGCTGACGGTGCCCGGTTCTTGCGCTGGGTGAGTGAGGCGCTCGAGCAACCCTTTGTCATAATTTTGGAGGGGTGACGGCAGTTTAGGAAAACCGGTTTGAAGTTTTTGATTTCCGGGACACTCAGGCATTCCGCCGGGGCGCCGCAGTTGAGTGACTTACCCCTCAGGTTTCCCCAAGGACGGTTTAGGAAAGCCAGTTTGTAGTCCAGGGCTTCACAAAATAGGTATTTTCAAAAAGAGGGACAGGACCGGTCCCGGCCCTAATGCTTCGCCAGCGTCCCCTATTTCGACCATTTGGACTTTCCCTTCTGACTGGAGGTCCGTAGGACCGCCAGGTTTATAGGGACACGTGAAGGCTTTGACCCAGGTCCGTCAGGACCGACACGTGACTTGCAGTTGAGTCCAAGCGGCAAAAGTGGCCTTTTTGGCGGCAGACACTGACAGGTGAGGAGGCGGTGCAGGGCGTTCACGTGCCGGTCCTACGGACCTGGGGCTTGTGCCTTCAGTCGTTTCTATATACGTGTCGGTCCTGACGGACCTCTGATTCGACTACCACCGGCCTGATGGTGGTCAGGGAGCAGGACGACAGGTCTCAAGGCGCTCCGAGATTCCGCGCCATCCGGAATCGCCAAAGTGGCTCCAAAAGGGGGGGTAAAAATTGGCCGAAAAGCGTCTTATGTGCTCCTGCAAATAGGTGAATTAAGACACTTAAGTCACTTTAGGAAATGGCATT
>Ga0116190_1003439_pt1 | contig 11679 bp, 21 predicted proteins | sample AD_JPNTR4_MetaG_FD_89808 | JGI IMG/M metagenome (GOLD analysis project Ga0116190, IMG submission 89808) | Active sludge microbial communities of municipal wastewater-treating anaerobic digesters from Japan - AD_JPNTR4_MetaG | ecosystem: Engineered > Bioreactor > Anaerobic > Digestate | place... | reverse complement strand
TAGATGTTGCTAAAGAAGCGCTTCGTTTGGCTGCTCAAAAATTGCCTGTAACAACAAAGTTTATTGTTCGTAACGATTATGTTCAAGAATAGAAAAAATGATACACATGAAAGCAGCTGAAATAAGAGAATTAACAACAAAAGAATTGGAAGAAAAACTACAAGTTGAATTAGAGCAGATTAATAAAATGAAAATTAATCATGCAATATCACCACTTGAAAATCCGAATGTAATAAAAGAATCTCGTAAGAAAATTGCTCGATTACAAACAATTTTAAAAGAACGAGAACTTAATAAATAAGATAAGTAATATCTAACATGGAAAGAAATTTCAGAAAAGAACGTATAGGAATCGTTGTGAGCAACAAAATGGAAAAATCAATTGTTGTTGCTGTAGAGAGAAAAGTTAAACACCCTATGTATGGTAAGTTTTTAAAAAAAACAACCAAATTTGTAGCTCATGACGAAAAAAATGAGTGTAATGAGGGTGATACTGTTAGAATAATGGAAACACGCCCATTAAGTAAAAGCAAATGTTGGCGATTAGTAGAAATCATAGAAAGAGCGAAATAAGATGATACAGCAAGAATCAAGATTAAATGTTGCAGATAACAGCGGAGCAAAAGAAGTTCTCTGTATACGAGTACTAGGTGGAACTCGTAAAAGATATGCATCTATAGGCGATAAAATTGTTGTTACCGTAAAAGATGCTATACCAAATGGTAACGTAAGAAAAGGACAGGTTACTAAAGGAGTAATTGTTCGTACAACAAAAGAAGTTAAAAGACCTGATGGTTCATATATTCGTTTCGATGATAATGCTGTTGTTTTATTAAACGAAGCAGGAGAAATGAGAGGTACTCGTATATTTGGACCGGTTGGTCGTGAATTACGTGATAAACAATATATGAAAATTGTTTCATTAGCACCTGAAGTATTATAAATAAAACAATAATTAAGATGCAAAAAAAATATCATATAAAAAAGGGTGATACAGTAGTGGTTATTACCGGAGAATATAAAGGAACCGAAGGAAAAGTTTTAGAAATGATTACTAAAACTGATAAAGCTATTGTGGAAGGAGTAAATTTGATTTCAAAAGCAACAAAACCTAATGCTAAAAATCCGCAAGGTGGAATTGTAAAAAAAGAGGCTCCAATTCATATATCAAATCTAATGCTTGTAAATCCTGCAACAGGTAAACCAACAAAAGTTGGCAGAAAAGTGAATGAAAAAGGAAAATTAGTTAGGTATTCAAAAAAGACAGGAGAGGAGATTAAATAATGAGCTATACACCTACATTAAAAAAGTTATATTTCGAAAAAGTTCAAGGAAACTTACAAAAGGAATATGGGTATAAATCAAAAATGCAAGTACCTCGAATTGAGAAAATTGTTATAAATCAAGGAATAGGTAAAGCTGTTGCCGATAAAAAATTAATTGAAACTGCAGTAAATGAATTATCTTTGATTGCAGGTCAAAAAGCAATACCAACTTATTCTAAAAAGGATATATCAAATTTCAAATTACGTAAAGGTATGCCAATAGGTGTTAAAGTAACTTTACGAAGAGAAAAAATGTATGAATTTCTTGAACGATTAATTTCTGCAGCTTTGCCTCGAATCAGAGATTTTCAAGGATTTAATACAAAATTTGATAAACGTGGTAATTATACATTTGGAATCTCTGAACAAATTATTTTTCCTGAAATTGAGGTTGATAAAGTTAATACAATGTTAGGAATGGATATTACTATAGTTACTACTGCAAAAACTGATGAAGAAGGTTTTGCATTATTAAAAGAATTTGGTTTTCCATTTAAAAAATAAGAAATTATGGCAAAAGAGTCAATGAAAGCTCGCGAAGTTAAGCGTAAAAAATTAGTTGATAAATATGCGAAAAAGCGCGCAGAATTAAAAGCAAAAGGTGATTATATAGGTTTAAGTAAATTACCTAAAAATTCAAATCCTAATAGATTGCATAATAGATGTAATATTACAGGTCGTCCGAAAGGATATATGAGACAATTTGGAATTAGTCGTATCCAATTTAGAGAAATGGCATCGGCAGGATTAATTCCGGGAGTTAAAAAAGCAAGTTGGTAAAATAATATAAAAGAGACATGACAGATCCAATAGCAGATTATCTAACAAGAATTAGAAATGCTCAAGCAGCACGTCATAAAGTAGTTGAGATTCCTTCTTCAAATATTAAAAAGGAAATTACTAAAGTACTTCATGACAAAGGATATATTTTGAGTTATAAATTTGATGATTCAGCAGATGTGCAAGGAGTTATAAAAATAGCTTTAAAATATCATCCTGTATCAAAATCACCGGCAATTAAATCGTTACAACGTGTGAGTAAACCATGTTTAAGAAAATATGTTTCAACAGATGAAATGCCTCGTGTATTAAATGGTTTAGGAATAGCTATTCTTTCTACAAATAAAGGAATAGTTTCAGACAAAGAAGCCAAAGCATTGAATGTTGGAGGCGAAGTTTTATGTTACATTTATTAAAAAATAGAAAGTAATGTCACGTATTGGTAAAGCACCTATAAGTATTCCTGATAAGGTTGAAGTAAAATTAAATGATTTAGTTGTTACTGTAAAAGGACCGAAAGGAGAATTAAAACAAAAAATTGACGAAGGATTTAATTTAGAATTTGATAATAATCAAGTTGTAATAACTCGTCCATCAGATGAAAAAGAACATAAATCAAAACATGGTTTATATCGTTCCTTAATAAAAAATATGATAGAAGGAGTTAGTAAAGGATATACAATTGAACAAGAATTTGTTGGAGTAGGATATCGTGTGAGTGTAACAGGTCAAAATGTAGAAATGTCATTAGGATATTCACATAATATAGTATTACAACTTCCAAACGAAATTAAAGCTGAAGCTAAATCAGAAAGAGGTAGTAATCCGCTATTAACTCTTACAAGTATTGACAAACAATTAATAGGTCAAGTTGCAGCTAAAATTCGTTCATTCAGAGCACCAGAACCATATAAAGGTAAAGGTATTCGTTTCAAAGATGAACAAGTTCGTCGTAAAGCAGGTAAATCAGCAGGTAAATAATATAAAATAGTTCACAATGGCTATCACTAAAGTTGAAAGAAGATTAAGAATAAAAAAACGTATTCGAAAAATTGTAGAAGGTTCTGCACAACGTCCTCGAATGTCTGTTTTTAGAAGTAATAAACAAATATCAGTTCAATTAATTGATGATAAAGCAGGTACAACTCTTTTGGCTGCATCATCATTAGATAAAGATGTTGCAAAAGAATGTAACGGCAAAACTAAAATTGAACAAGCAGCAATTGTTGGAAGTGTAGTTGCAAAAAAAGCAATTGAAAAAGGAATAGAAGAAGTTGTTTTTGATAGAAATGGTTACTTATATCACGGAAGAGTAAAATCATTGGCAGAATCAGCTCGTAATAATGGCTTAAAATTTTAATATAATATGGCTGAAAATAATAGAAAAGTAAGAACATCTGATTTAGAATTAAAAGATCGTTTAGTTGCTATTAATCGTGTTACCAAAGTAACAAAAGGAGGAAGAACATTTAGTTTTTCTGCTATTGTTGTGGTTGGCGATGAAAATGGTATTGTTGGATATGGTTTAGGAAAAGCAGGAGAAGTCACTGCTGCTATTGCCAAAGGTGTAGAAGATGCGAAAAAAAATCTAATAAAAGTTCCAATAATAAAAGGTACTATACCTCACGAACAAGAATCAAAATATAGTGGTGCAACAGTATTTATGAAACCAGCATCGCATGGTACCGGAGTTAAAGCCGGAGGTGCAATGCGTTCTGTTTTGGAAAGTGCTGGAATTACCGACGTATTAGCAAAATCAAAAGGTTCTTCAAATCCTCATAATGTTGTAAAAGCTACATTTAAAGCATTGGTTGAAATGAGAGATGCGTATATGGTTGCAGAACAAAGAAGAGTTGAATTATCTAAAGTTTTTAATGGATAAAACAAATAATTATGTCTAAAGTTAAGATAACACTTGTTAAAAGTAAAATTGGTCAAACCAAACATCAAAAGTTGGTTCTTGAAGCTTTAGGATTAAGTAAAATCGGTTCAAATACCGAAAAAAATCTTACTCCTCAAATATCAGGTATGGTTGAAAAAGTTAAACATTTAGTTCAAATCGAAGAAATTAAATAACAATGAAATTAGAAGCATTAAAACCAGCAAAAGGTTCTACAAAATCAAAAAAAGTTATAGGTCGTGGTTCAGGTTCCGGTCTTGGAGGTACAAGTACAAGAGGTCATAAAGGAGCTAAATCACGAAGTGGATATTCAAAGAAAATTGGTTTTGAAGGAGGTCAAATGCCTTTACAAAGAAGAATACCAAAATTCGGTTTTAAAAACATCAATAGAGTTGAATATAAAGCTATTAATTTAAGTGATATTCAAAATTTAGTTGATAAAAAACAAATAACCGATTTTGATACAACAGTATTTGCAAATAATGGATTAACTTCAAAAAATGAATTAATTAAAGTATTAGCAAAAGGTACATTATCATCAAAGGTTACAGTTAAAGTTCATGCTTTTTCTAATAAAGCAAAAGAAATGATTGAAGCGCAAGGTGGAACAATCGAAAAAATATAATTTGTATGAAATTTCTTGAAACCCTTAAAAATATTTATAGAATTGAAGAATTACGATCTCGAATTCTGTTTACGCTTAGTTTAATTTTAGTGTATCGTTTTGGATCATTTGTGGTTTTACCGGGAATTGACCCAAACGGACTTGATAAATTAGCAACACAAGCAGATTCCGGACTTCTTAGTTTAATAAATATGTTTTCCGGAGGTGCTTTTGCAAATGCTTCTGTATTTGCATTAGGAATTATGCCATATATATCAGCATCCATTGTAATACAACTATTTGGAATTGCAATTCCTTATTTTCAGAGATTACAAAAAGAGGGTGAAAGTGGAAGAAAGAAAATAACACAAATAACACGCTTTTTAACAGTACTTATATGTGCTGCTCAAGCTCCGGGATACTTAAAAAATCTTCAGTATCAAATACCAGATGCAATAATAGTTAATTCGGGTTTCTTTTGGATATCATCAATTATAATTTTGATAGCAGGTACTATGTTTGTTATGTGGTTAGGTGAACGTATTACTGATAAAGGAATTGGTAATGGTATTTCATTTATAATTATGATTGGTATTATAGCAAAATTTCCATCAGCTTTGTTTCAAGAATTTGGTATGAGAATGGAAGGTGCCGGAGGTTTAATTGTTTTTTTAGTTGAAATGCTTGTTTTACTTCTTATAATTACTTTTTCAATAATGCTAGTTCAAGGTACTCGAAGAATACCTGTACAATATGCTAAAAGAGTTGTTGGAAATAAACAATACGGTGGTGTGCGTCAATATTTACCATTAAAAGTTAATGCTGCTGGGGTTATGCCAATTATATTTGCTCAAGCATTAATGTTTATACCATTAACGTTAGCTGGTTTTTCAACTACAGATAATGTATCATGGTTTGTAACAACTTTTTCAGATTTTACAAGTTTTGGTTATAATTTTGTTTATGCAGTCTTAATTATCGCATTTACCTATTTTTATACTGCAATAACAATGAATCCACAGCAGATTGCTGATGAATTGAAACGTAATGGAGGTTTTATACCGGGAATTAAACCAGGTAAAAAGACAGCTGAATTTATTGATAATGTTATGTCAAGAATAACTTTACCGGGTTCTATTTTCTTAGCAATTGTTGCAATTTTACCCGCTTTAGCAATGTTATCTGAAGTTAGTAATCAATTCGCTCATTTTTATGGTGGTACTTCACTTCTGATTATTGTTGGAGTTATATTAGATACATTACAACAGATTGAAAGTCACTTGTTAAATAGACATTATGATGGTTTAATGAAAACAGGCAGAATAAAAGGAAGATCATCAGCCGGATTAACAACATCATCAATTTAAATTATGGCAAAGCAGCAATCTATTGAACAAGATGGAACTATAATCGAAGCATTGTCTAATGCAATGTTTCGAGTTGAACTTACAAATGGACATGTTATTACAGCTCATATTTCCGGTAAAATGAGAATGCATTATATTAAAATATTACCTGGAGATAAAGTAAAAGTAGAAATGTCATTATATGATTTAACTAAAGGAAGAATAACTTTTCGATATAAATAAAATAAATAAACATGAAAGTTCGAGCGTCAGTAAAAAAACGAAGTAGCGAATGTAAAATAGTTCGCAGAAAAGGAAGGATTTATGTTATTAACAAAAAAAATCCAAAATTTAAACAAAGACAAGGATAATTTTTATAATTTTGCACCAATTTTCAAAGTAAGTTACTATGGCAAGGATAAACGGTATAGATTTACCAAAGAATAAACGAGGCGAGATAGCATTAACCTATATATATGGTATAGGAAAATCAAGCGCTAACAAAATTTTGTCAAAAGCAGGAGTTGATAAAGACATCAAAGTAAAAGATTGGAATGATGATCAAACAACTGCAATTAGAAATGTTATTTCATCTAACTATAAAGTAGAAGGTGAATTACGTTCTGAAGTTCAATTAAATATTAAACGATTAATGGATATTGGTTGTTATAGAGGTATTCGTCATCGTTTAGGGTTACCGGTAAGAGGTCAATCTACAAAAAATAATGCACGTACAAGAAAAGGAAAGAAAAAAACTGTTGCAAATAAGAAAAAAGCAACTAAATAATTTATAGTTTGATATTATGGCTAAAAAAACGAAGTCAGTAAAAAAAGTAGTAAAAGTTGAAGCAGCAGGACAAGCTCATATACATGCTTCATTTAATAACATTATTGTTACGATTACAAATGCCGAAGGACAAGTAATATCATGGTCTTCTTCTGGTAAAAAGGGGTTTAGAGGTTCCAAAAAAAATACTCCGTATGCAGCTCAAATGGCCGCAACAGATTGTGCAAAAGAAGCATTTGATTTAGGATTACGCAGAGTAAAAGTTTTTGTTAAAGGACCTGGAGTTGGTAGAGAATCTGCAATTAGAACAATACATAATTCCGGAATTGAAGTTACAGAAATTGTTGATGTAACTCCGCTACCTCATAATGGTTGCAGACCTCCAAAAAGAAGAAGAGTTTAATTTTAAAAAAATTTAGTTACATGGCAAGATATACTGGACCTACATCAAAAATAGCACGTAAATTTGGAGAACCAATTTATGGACCAGATAGTGCATTACAAAAAAAGAATTATCCCCCTGGCCAACATGGACTTTCTAAAAGAAAAGCAAAAAAATCCGTGTATGGAGTTCAATTACAAGAAAAACAAAAAGCTAAATATATGTATGGCGTTTTAGAACGTCAATTTGCTAACTTATTTCATGAGGCTGAAAGAAGACCTGGAGTTACAGGTGAAATTTTAGTGCAATTATTAGAACAACGTCTAGATAACGTTGTGTATAGAATGGGAATTGCAAATACACGCAGAGCTGCTCGTCAATTAGTAACTCATCAACATATTACCGTAAATGGAGCTGTTGTTAATATACCTTCTTTTCATGTAAAACCTGGTGATATTGTTGCTGTTCGTGAAAAATCAAGATCACTCGAAGCAATAACTCGTTCATTGAGCACTAATTCTGTTAGTAAATTTTCATGGTTAGAATTCGATAAATCTCAAATGCAAGGTAAATTTTTAAATGTACCCGAAAGATCAGAGATACCGGAAAATATCAAAGAACAATTAATAGTAGAACTTTATTCTAAATAATTTTATAGAAAGACTTTTGTCTATGGCAATTTTAGCATTTCAAAAACCCGATAAAGTTATAATGCTTGAATCGGATGATAACATTGGAATTTTTGAATTCCGTCCATTAGAACCAGGATATGGAATTACAGTAGGTAACGCTATTCGTAGAGTATTATTATCGTCTCTAGAAGGATATGCTATAACTAACATCAAAATTGAAGGTGTAGATCATGAGTTTAGTACCATAAAAGGTGTAGTTGAAGATGTTACTGAAATAATTTTAAATATTAAACAAATTAGATTTAAAAGAGTAACAACTGATTCTGTTCAATCTGAAAAAGTATCTGTTACCGTTGCTGGTAAAGATAAATTTGTTGCAGGTGATTTAAATGCATTTTTAACTAACTTTCAAGTTTTAAATACTGATTTAGTTATTTGCAATATGAATACCTCAGTAAAACTTACAATTGATTTTTGGATTGGTAAGGGAAGAGGATATGTTCCTGCTGAAGAAAATAAAATTATGGATAGCGAATTTGGAATAATTCCAATAGATTCTATATTCACACCTATTAAAAATGTGAAATATTCTGTTGAAAATTATCGTGTAGAGCAAAAAACGGATTTTGAGAAGTTAATTCTTGAAATTAAAAGTGACGGCTCAATTCATCCAAAAGACGCTTTAAAAGACGCTGCTAAAATCTTGATTCAACATTTTATGTTGTTCTCAGATGAAAAAATAACGCTTGATACAGAAGATAAATTTGGAAATGAAGAATTTGATGAGGAAGTATTACATATGCGTCAACTTCTTAAATCAAAACTTGTTGATATGGATTTATCTGTAAGAGCTTTAAATTGTTTAAAAGCTGCAGATGTTGAAACGCTCGGAGAACTTGTTCAATTCAATAAAAATGATTTGTTGAAATTCAGAAATTTTGGTAAAAAATCTCTTACTGAATTAGATGAATTATTAGAAGCTTTAAATCTAACTTTTGGAATGGACATAAGTAAATATAAATTAGATAAAGAATAATTATAGAAAACAATGAGACACGGAAAGAAAGTTAACCATTTAGGTAGAACACACGAACATAGAGCTGCTATGTTATCAAATATGGCAACATCTTTAATTATGCATAAACGTATAAAAACTACTCTTGCAAAAGCTAAAGCATTACAAAAATATGTTGATCCTTTAATTACTAAATCTAAAGAGGATACTACACATTCACGTCGTATTGTTTTTAAATACTTGCAGAATAAATTTGCTGTAACAGAATTATTTAGAGAAATATCATCAAAAATTGCTGAACGTCCGGGAGGTTATACTCGTATTATAAAACTAGGCAATAGATTAGGTGATGCTGCTGAAATGTGTTATATTGAATTAGTAGATTTTAACGATACTTATCTGAAAGAAGGTAAAACTACTAGTACAAAAAAATCTCCGGTAAGAAGAAGTCGAAAAAAATCTACTTCCACTTCAGAAAAAGTAGTTAATACACCTAAAGAAGATACTGCTTCAGTAAGTGAAGAGTAAAATTATATTTAATATAATAAAAAAAAAGGACTAAGTTATTGTTACTTAGTCCTTTTTTTTTATATTTAAGCATGTTTAATTAAAAATTTTTTATTATGGGTCAAATAGTTAATATCCATGCTCGAGAAATAATTGACTCGCGTGGAAATCCGACAATAGAATGTGAAGTGACGTTAGCTTCCGGAATAAAAGGTCGAGCTGCTGTACCATCAGGTGCATCAACAGGTGAAAACGAAGCTATAGAATTACGTGATGGTGATAAATCAAGATATCTTGGTAAAGGAGTTTTGAAAGCAGTTGAAAATGTTAATAACATAATTGCGAAAGAGCTTATTGGTATGGATGCTTGCGATCAGGTTGCTATTGATACTCGAATGATAGAATTAGATGGCACTAAAACAAAATCTAAACTAGGTGCAAATGCTATCTTATGTGTTTCTCTTGCAGTGGCTAAAGCTGCTGCTGAATATCATGGTTTACCATTGTATCGGTATATTGGTGGTACAAATGCAAAAACATTACCTGTTCCAATGATGAATATAATTAATGGCGGTTCTCATTCTGATGCTCCTATTGCGTTTCAAGAATTTATGATTCGTCCTATTGGCGCTTGTTGTTTCAAAGAAGGATTGCGTATGGGGGCTGAAATTTTTCATTCTCTAAAAAAGATTCTTCATGAAAAAGGTTTAAGTACAGCAGTGGGGGATGAAGGAGGTTTTGCTCCTGCTCTTAAAGGTGGAACAGAGGAAGCTCTCGAATCAATTATTGCTGCTATAGAAAAGGCAGGTTATAAACCCGGGGTTGATGTTACAATAGGATTGGATTGTGCAGCTTCTGAGTTTTATAAAGATGGAATCTATGATTATTCAAAATTTGAAGGACCTCAAGGTGCCAAACGAAATTCAAAACAACAAGCAGAATATCTTGCTGAATTGATTTCAAAATATCCAATTGATTCTATTGAAGATGGATGTAGTGAAAATGATTGGGAAGGTTGGAAAATTCTTACAGATGCTATTGGTAGTAAATGTCAATTAGTTGGTGATGATTTATTTGTAACAAATGTTGAATTCTTAAAAAAAGGAATAGAATTAGGCTGTGCAAATTCAATTTTGATAAAAGTAAATCAAATTGGTACACTTACAGAAACTTTAGATGCTATTGAAATGGCTCATCGAGCAGGGTATACTTCTGTTACATCTCATCGTTCCGGTGAAACCGAAGATTCAACTATTGCTGATATTGCTGTAGCAACTAATTCAGGTCAAATTAAAACAGGTTCTATGAGTCGTTCTGATAGAATGGCTAAGTATAATCAATTATTACGTATTGAAGAGGAGCTTGGTAAAATTGCAATTTACGGATATAAAAAGGTGAAATAGTTAAAATACTAATACAAAAAAGGCTGTTGAATTTTCAACAGCCTTTTTTTTTGTATTGAAATTTGATTCTTAAAACCAATTATTGTTATTAATATCTATTTCACCGGCAGCTGGTGCTGTAGATTTAGAAATTTCTACACGAATGGTATATTCGTAATTTTCTAAATCACTATATGTAATAGTTCGGTCTAAATAATATTGATCGCTTCCAATTACTTGATCAATAAGAAATGACATATTTTGTAATTCTGCTACGTTGTTAATTGTAATTTTACCTGAATTATTTGTTGTAGCAGTTGGAATTACATCTAAAATATTATTATTGGTATACTTTACTTTTACTTTTAATCCTTGTGGAGCATTGTACCAATCATATACTCCTGTATCTGGATTGTAAACTCTAAATCGGAATGTAACTTCTAATTTTTTTGATGTTGGATACATTGAAAATGCTTCACATGTTTGAATAGCATCACCATAATAATTTTTTCCGTCTATGCTTATACTACCAACACTTAAATAACTAGCATATCCTTCTTTTTCTAATTTTACAGGATATTTACCTGTTGCAAGTCCTGTTATTAAATAATAACCAGCATCATTTGTTGTAGCAACTTTGTTACTGATAGTTACTTTTACTCCTTGAAGTGGTGATTTTGTTACTGCATCAAAAATATATCCGTCAACTTTAGCATCAATGTCATTGTTTAAGTTAAATTCTTGATCGCCACCGCAACTGCTCAAAAATAATGCAGATGCAATTACTAATAGGGTTAATGTGATTTTTTTTCATAATTTTATTGTTTTTAGAGATTAATAATTAAGACAAATATAAAATTTAAAATTTAGAATGTACGTATTTCTATTGATTTTTTAACATTATTGTCCGATAAAACTACAAAATTAATTTAATAAAACAAAATTTATTTGATTTTCAGTAAATTAGAAATAATATTTTTCATTTTTAAAAAGTAAGCCCCCTAAAAAAATGAATATTG
>Ga0116190_1003435_pt1 | contig 11686 bp, 6 predicted proteins | sample AD_JPNTR4_MetaG_FD_89808 | JGI IMG/M metagenome (GOLD analysis project Ga0116190, IMG submission 89808) | Active sludge microbial communities of municipal wastewater-treating anaerobic digesters from Japan - AD_JPNTR4_MetaG | ecosystem: Engineered > Bioreactor > Anaerobic > Digestate | place... | reverse complement strand
TCTTCAACAGTTTTTCCCGATTTTTACGGCCCCGGGAGCTGACATTTTCGTTCGGCTGATAACCGGCTGGGTGCTGTGCACAAGGCGGCGAACCGTCACCGGCATGCTCCCGTTTGCCGATCCGGCCGGATTTCGGGCTCACGACGCCTATCATCGGTCCCTGCCGGATTGGCGATGGGATTTGAGTCGTCTGCGGCAGATGCTGGCCCGGTTGCTGATTCAAACCTGCGGCCCCAAGGGCAGCTTCGCCGATGCGATGGCGTGTCTGCGTCGCTGGCTTTGGCGGGAACGAATAAAATTGATGTTCGGAAATTCGGCCGTACATGACAAAAAATTCCGGTTCCTGCTGGAGGCCTTAGCCCCAGCCGCCTAAAATGTTAACAAAAATGCGAAAGTTTTTAAGCATTAAAATCCGATTCTTGCGGACTATCCTTATGAACGTAAATGTCTATGAATCTCAAACCGACTGAGTCAGCATCTAAAAGTGCTTGAAAACATTAAAAAATGAGGGTTTTTATGGAATGCTGCCCAAAAATTAAAGTGTTTTTGAAACGACATAACCTATTGTTAAAAATAGACATATGCAAAAATTCTGCGTAAAACCGGTCGGTTGCAGTATGATTGAAAAAGACAGAAACCACGATGAATTAACCGCTGACCGCGGGGAACTGTTTATGAAACTTTACACAGATGCCCAGCGTCGGCTGTATGCCTATGTCATTTCGCTTGTTCCTGATGAATCTTCAGTAGAAGATATTATTCAGGAAACCGCAACGTATATGTGGCGTCATTTTAACGAATTTGAGATAGGGACCAATTTCCCAGCATGGGCATTTAGTATAGCAAAAAACAGGATTTTGGCTCATATCAAAAATCAACAAAAAACAAGGAGGCACTTCAGCACTCAGACACTTCAGGAAATTGAGAAGACGGTAGCAGCCAGACTGGAGTCTATGGATGACCGTCTTTGGGCATTGCGAAAGTGCATCGAAAAACTTTCAACCAATGATCGGCAATTATTAATTTTGCGGTATGAAATAGGCGCTTCCCTGAAAAGTGTCTCCGAGCGATTGCGGCAGAGTGTTAATACACTTTATAACCGTCTATACAGGATTCGAATCCTTTTGATGCATTGCATAGAAAAAACGATCGGCAAGGAAAATCTGCCAGGATGAAACCGGAACAAAAAAAAGAGTTATATATACTTTTGAATGCATTATGCGAAGGCATAATTACTGATTCCCAGTATCAACAACTGGATGAATGGTTAAGCAATGATCCAGAAGCATGCCAAATTCATGTTGATTTTAGTTTGATCTGGGCGGATTTAAAGTATTTTCAAAGTTCTTTATACTCGCGTCAAGAGCGTATTGATGCTTTAGACAGGATGGAATGTTTTGAATCAGATAATTTTGCGGACACCGAATTCTGGAAAGCTCTGGCCGAAGCAGAACAAAAAGCTTGCCCAGTCGAAGTTCCAAGACGGCCTTATCCCCAAAATATTTCTCCGGTTAAAGCACCGCGGATTCGCTCTGAGAAAATCAACAAGATTTCCCTGTTTACAGCCGTGCTGACTACCACAGTGATGATCTTTGTGATAGGGGTTGTCCCTTTCCTGCAAATTGAACATGAACCTGCTGCCTGTGTACTTGAAACTATGAATGCTGAATGGATAGATTCCGCATTGGATTATCGGCAGGGAGATATTTTAAACCTAAACCAGAGTTTGTACCTCAAGAAAGGGTTTGCAAAAATCCGGATGAATGATCAAAGTATTGTGGTAATCGAATCACCCTGCAAGTTTACTCTTGAAGGAGAGGATCAACTGCTGCTAACAGAGGGGAAAATTACTGTGCAGGTGCCCAAAGAAGCTATTGGCTTTATGGTACGAACCCCCTCTGCCCTGGTCGTAGATTACGGAACGGAGCTTGGGGTTCTGGTCGACCAATACGCACAAACGGAGACCCATGTAAGAAAAGGGGAAGTTGAAATGCGTGTAGGGTCTAATACGCGCGTATTCGGCCAATCCATTCGATTGCGGGCAAACCAGGCCGCTCGTGTGTCCGGGCAAACCCTGACAGTTATTCCGCCCTCTATCGATAAATTTACATACGAGATTCCTTCCCCGTTTGAAATGTATGCCAAATTGTTAGGTGCAATGGCATATATACGACCTATTGCGTATAATTCTGATTCCGTGCGAGATATTATATCAAACTCTGAACTTCAGATACAGACGACTCCGAACTTATCTATTGTACCCGGCCCTGTGCCGGGCAACGGCAAACAAAGTCTTGGCTTTCGTATTCAGGGAGCACTTCCGTCCATTCAAATAGGCAATCTTCGCTCCCTTCCACAGCATAGCGAGGGATTCAATTCCATCGGTTTTTGGATTTATTTCGAATCCATTCGACAGCAATTTATTTATGCCGACTATGACAAGGGTAAAAAAAATCGATTAATGATAATGAATTCGGATGGTCACCTGGAGCACAGCGCATACAGTGCCCAAGGCAAATGGCGTATCGTTAGCAGTTCAGAACCGCTGAAGCCGGGCACATGGTATTTTGTAATGATTACACGAACCTGGGAAACAAAAAACGAAAAAATCATGTACATCAACGGCAAACCGGCTGCAAGAACTGTGATAGATGCCATGAATGATACGATCAGTCTGTTTGACTTTACCCAGATTGGAGGTGATTCTAATCAAATCCAGGGAATGGATGGAGCTATAGCAGAATTTCTGATATTCCCCAGAGCTCTTACCGAGCAGGAAATTCAGCATCTGTATCAATCAGCCGTGGTTTCCGGAAAATAACAGATAAGGTACATAAGGTTATTCAATTGGACCGGACTTTTTTCATGGCTTTTAGGCGGTGATGAGCAGCAGAGCGAGGGGATGCAGAAGCGGTGAAAATGGTCCTGGTGGAACTGATTTTGAAGCGAAACAAAAAAGACTAATTGTTTTTAAGGAAAGTGAGGGAATGCAATGAAAAATGTAATTTTGTTATTAACCACGATCAGCATGGCAACAATATCTGCACATGCGGTGTTGTTAAATCACTGGATCATAAATGAAGGCAGCGGATTCACGGTTGCAGATGCAGGTACGGGAGGCAATCCGGGTACCTTGATGGAGGAGACTGCACCCGCAGTGTCGGCATCCGAAGGCCCCGCATGGATTAATGACCCGATTCGCGGTATAGTTCTGAGTTTCGACGGCACATCGGATTGGATTTTAACCAATTCCCAGGGTGTTTGGGGAGCTACCCCCCGCACCGTGGCTCTGTGGTTCAATTTGGCACGGGATAATAGCGATACCAATCGCCACACCCTGCTTGAATACGGAAACACCGCGGCAGCAGGACAGTATTTCCGATTGCTTACGGAGAACCGAAGGTTGCGATTTGAAGTAATCAGCGGCAATGCTTTAGCATTGAATGCCGGTGATTTGAGTTTAAATAGATGGTATCATGTAGCACTGGTTATCAACGATTTCAACGGCGACGGACAAACACGCACAACGGAAGTAAGATTCTATCTGGACGGCCGGTATGTGCCTTTAACCCAGTCTCTAAACCAGATCATTAATACAACTTTTATATCCGACAAATATGTTCGATTAGGCGGAGGCTCTCAAACGACGGCGAGTGGAAGCATTCCCCGCGAACCTTTGGCCGGCATGATGGATGATGTCCGGATTTATAATACGGCATTAACAGACCGGGAAATCGAAGCTTTAATCAACAGCAAGGCATGGAATCCCTCTCCGGCCAACAATTCCACGAATCAGGGTACCCTCAACAACGGTAAAGTGGATGTAACATTTGCATGGAATACGGCTGTCGATTGCGACAATCAATCCATTCCCAATCCGAATATCGTAAAACATTATTTTTACTTGAACATCGGCGAACCTAACTTTCTGCATATTGCCCCTGTAGAAATCTCGGCGGGTTCGCCGCCCCAGCCGACGGCATATCTTGGGCCGATTTCAATTGACCTTGACAAAACCTGTTACTGGCGCGTAGATGAAAGCATACTTAAAAACGGCATACCTTCGGGTCCCGGTGATCCCAATACCATTACAGGAATGGTCTGGAAATTTGAAACACAAAAATCATCACTTCTGATTACCCAGCAGCCAGTCAATATTCTTGAAGACGCGGGAGCAACAGTTCAGTTTACGGTAACCGCAGAGAGTGTGTCTGCCAAAAATTATCAGTGGTATAAATCATCTGATAATGCTAATGATACGCCAGCGGATGATATACCGGTAGGAACTAACTCAAGCGTCCTGACATTGAGCAACATTCAGTTGACCGATGAAGCATATTATTATTGTGTTGTCAGCAATGTAAGCGAAGTTCCGGCTGTTTCTAATCCGGCTTTTCTTGAAATTAAGCGTCTCACAGCATGGTATGCTTTTGAGCAAAACCTTGCTGATTCGGCAGGCGGCAATGGTGGTACCGCTATTAAAGCTGACCCTTATACCCCAATGAACTATACGGATGGCATAGTTGGAAAGGCCATAGTGCTTAACGGCATAGACGAAGCGGTCCAAATTCCACGCTCCATCCAAAACAGCTTTACAATCGCACTCTGGGTCAAAACTACTGATATCGGCGGAACCGGTCAATGGTATGTAGGAAAAGGTTTAGTGGATGGAGAAGTAAGCGGCCAGATGCAGGACTTCGGAACATCACTAAGCGGAACCAAGTTTGCATTCGGTATAGGCAACCCAGACACTACGATTTTATCAACCAGTATAATCAATGACGGGCAATGGCATTACTGCGTAGCAACGCGAGATCAATTTACCGGAAATTTGAGTCTTTATGTGGATGGCCTGCTCGAGGCAACAGGAACGGGCGTATTAACGCCTCGCAATGCTGCGTCAACACTGCGAATCGGTTCGACCAACACCGGCACATTGTATTTGAAGGGACAAATTGACGAAGTCAAATTGTATAACTATCCTCTTGAAGGGATGGCTGTTGCCGCAGAATATGCAGCGCTATCCGGCAAATCCATCTGTTATGCCCGACCTATTTATGACTTCGATCAAGACTGTCAGGTTACAATTGCGGATTTTGCAATGTTTGCTTCAACATGGCTTGAGTGCGGACTTGTGCCCGATTGTATGCCTTAATCAGAAATTGGTTTCAAGGGCACCTCTAAAAATTTCGTTTTTAGAGGTGCCCTTATGTCTCGTCCCTGCATGGGGCAAGAGGCAATGGATTGCTGCCGATATATATATCAGCAGCAGAGGTATTGAATGCTATGATTAAAAATAATGTGTTGATTCTTCTTTTGGGGGTGTGCACAAATACCCTGTTCTCTGCGGTGCCTGTCCACGAATGGCTGTTTAACGAAGGAAATGGTGTTACGGTTGCAGACACAGGAACAGGAGCCAAAGATGGAACACTGATGGATGGCACGACCAGTGCCGTTCATGGCCCCCGCTGGGTTATCGATCCCGTTCGCGGATGCGTTCTTGAATTTGACGGCACAGACTGGATACTGACCAATTCACAAGGTATTCTGGGTTCGAATCCAAGAACCGTAACCGCCTGGATATACCTGCTGGCAGATTTAAATCGCCATACCATTATCCAATGGGGAAACGGAAATGGAAACTGCAGCGGGCAATATTTCCGGCTGCTTATTGAAAACCGACGTTTGCGCTTTGAAGTGGCCAGCGGGAATGCCCTGGCCTTAAACGAGGGGGCTCTGGAGTTAAATAGATGGTATCATATTGCGCTGGCAGTCGACGATTTCAATAAAGATGGAGCCGTCCGAACGCCCGAAGTAAAATTTTATCTGAATGGGCAGAACGTTGCTCAAACCCAATCGACCAGCCAAATCATTAACACCACGTTTACCGACAGTAATTGTTATGTTCGACTTGGCGGGGCCGCTCAATGCAGCGGATCATCCATTCCGCGTGAAGCAATGAAGGGGCGATTAGATGATATTCGAATCTATAATTATGCCCTGTCCGCCAGCGAAATACAGCAAGAAATGATGAGTTCTGAAATCGCCTGGGCGCCGATTCCTGCCAATAATTCGATGGTTCCTGTATCGACCGCCTCATTATCCTGGCAGCCGGGGAAATACGCCCAGACTCATCAAGTTTATTTTGGAACCAATCAGACGGATGTCAGTACGGCCACGCCGGCGGACCCTCGAGGAGTTTATTTGGCCTCGGCTCAAATCAACGGGCCGAATACAAATGGCCGATATGAAATCGTCCTGGCGGATGAGGGACTTTCTTTGGTCGGCAACACATCCTATTACTGGAGAGTCGATGAGGTAAATTCATCCAATCCCGCCAGCCCATGGAAAGGCAATATCTGGAAGTTTACAACAAACACTCTGGATACCGTACCTAAAAATCTGGTTTACACCGGAGACTTATCACTGCTGATATTTAAATGGGAACCGCCGCTTGACATTCAGCAGCCTCGCTATAATGTTCTTTTGGCCTCCGATCCGAATTTTCAGCAAATTGTATCTCGGGCGACAGGGCTGGATAGTGCTTTATGGCAGGCGGATACCAGTGCAATGGTTTATGAAAAACAATATTATTGCCGTGTTGAAGCTTATGAAGCAAACGATCCGGCTGTCAGAGGTTTTAGTGATAGAATAGCCCTCATCTTTAATGCGCCCCGTAACATTGAAAACTTTGACCAGTATCAGCAGGACAGTGAACTTTTGGCGGCGTGGCAGGACGGCTCGAGCAATTCAACAGGTTCGAGAATAATTCTTTGTTATGAGGCCAACGGCCAATCGATGAAACTGGCTTATAAAAACAATATCTCGCCCTATTTCTCCGAAGTACAATATACTTATCCATCCGTCCAAAACTGGCTTTCGGGGGGGACACGAATTCTGCAGCTGTCATTCAGAGGTATGCCCGCAAATAGTCCGGCAGCGCTGTATGTAAAACTTGCGGACGAACAAAACCATTCTGCAAAAGTTTATTATCCGGGCGGCAGCGGTTATATTGTCCAGCCGCAGTGGTCACCCTGGACTCTATGGCGCATAAACTTAAACGAGTTTACATCCCAGGAAGTGAATATCAGCCGTATCCGGTCCTTTCTTATCGGTGTGGAAAACAGTCCTGCTCAACCAGGCAATGGAGAGATATACATTGATTCAATTTGTCTGGATATCCCCCGCTGCCCTGCGAGTCAAACTATACCGGCGGACTTGAATCGGGACTGCATATCCGATATGAAAGATTTAATACTGCTTGCCGGCAACTGGATGGCGACCTCCTATTGGGCTTCCGCCGCGTCAAGTGAACCAGACGGGTTACTCGCTTCCTACTCCTTTGATGAAACAGAGGGAACTGTTGTTCATGACAATTCGGACAATCTGTTCCATGCCGACCTTATAAGCCCAAACCCAACGGCGGCATGGGATGCCGGAGGAATACACAATGGATGCATTAACCTAACCGGCGCATCCAGTGTACTCCTTCCGGCGGGTGTTTTTAATTCGATCGATTCCGCTTTTACAATCAGTTTTTGGATTTATTTTGAAACAGAAGATCAGCGGCAGGACAGCTGCATTGAATTTATCATCAGCAATGGTTCTTCCTATTCGACTTCGGCGGATAGGGTGATTTACTCCTATCGGGAATTATCCGCCGGCTGGCATCATTTATGTGTGACAAAAGATAAAGCATCTCCTATTGCTCGTATTTATCTGGATGGAGTAATTGCAGGTGAAAACCAATCGGCCCTCACCGATATGAGCGGTTCATCGATCGGAATCTCCCGTCTTGGTGCTGATTGGACGGCCAATTTTGGATTTTCGCATGGAAAAATTGACGAATTTCGGCTGTATTCAAGAGCGCTATCCCAAAGTGAAATAGTCTATTTGTATGAGGGACCCTCCGGGCATGTTTTGCAGCCGCTCGTTCCCATCATTAGTTCTTTTGATCCCGTACAGGATAATAAGATTGATCTGAATGATTTTCTGCAGATTGCTTCGTGTTGGCTTCTGGAAAATCTTCAATAAAAGCCGATCTGAATAGTTGTACTTTGAGGGACAGAGAAAGTGAGCACATAATGGAGCGACTGAATAAGCAATCCAGAAAACCATCTCGCTTTTTGATGCCCAACGAAGTATTTTATAAACGTAAAAAATTAACCGGATAACAAAACAGGATTTTCCTTAATTGCACTTTGGATCTGAATCTGTCTGATAAGAAATGGAGTAGAGTTTATGAATAGGCGAGAATTTATTAAAACATTGAGTTTTACCGCCGGAGCAACAGCGTTTTCCTCCCGTGTTTGTGCGGATACTTTATTTTCAAACCAAAGCATTCAGGTTCGGCAAGGCAAGAGGCCTAACATTATTTTAATCCTTGCAGATGATATGGGGTTTGCGGATATTGGGTGTTTTGGTTCTGAAATTGAAACGCCGAATCTGGACAAATTGGCTGCCGAAGGAATACGCTTTACCCAGTTTTGCAACAGTGCTCGCTGCTGTCCAACCCGAGCTTCCCTTTTGACCGGCCTGCATCCTCATCAGGCCGGCATAGGCTGGATGACTGACGATTGGGGAGCCAGTAAACGAGCTGCATTAAACAGCCCTGCCTATACCGATGGGCTGAATAAAAATTGCGTTACCATAGCAGAGGCACTCAAACGCGGAAGATATCATACCATAATGTCAGGCAAATGGCATGTCGGAAATGACCATAACCGCCAGCAATGGCCTGTGGATAGGGGGTTCGACCGTTCGTTTGCCTTAATTCGTGGGGCCAGCAATTATTTTAGTATGGATCCGTCTCTGACCGCCTTAGACGGCAGTAATTTTAATCCAAACCATGCGGATTTCTATATTACAGATGAATTTACAAATTATGCCTTGCAGTTTATAGATGAATCTTCAAATGCAAAAAAAGAACCATTTTTCTTGTATTTAGCATACACTGCGCCTCACTGGCCGCTGCATGCGAAGCCCGATGATATCAAAAAGTACCGCGGTAAATACAAGGCGGCAGGCGGGTGGCCGGCAATACGGGCAAAGCGGTATGAGAGAATGAAAAAGATGGGGATTATTGATCCGCAATGGGCTTTGTCGGAGCCGGACGCGGGAGTCAAGAATTGGAATAATGTCGATCAGGACGAAATGGATTTGCGCATGTCCGTCTATGCTGCACAAATAGACTGTATGGATCAGAATATTGGTCGGGTAATCAAAAAACTCGAAGAACTGGGGATTCGCGACAATACACTGATTTTATTTTTGGCTGACAATGGGGCTTGCGCAGAAACCTGCGGTACACAAATCGGAAGCGGTATCGGGAATGCAGACTCCTATACTGCATATTGGCAATCATGGGCAAATACAAGCAATACACCTTTTAAACGGTATAAACACTGGGTGCATGAAGGCGGTATTTCTACACCGCTGATTGCCAACTGGCCTGCCGGAATTAAAAAACACGGCTTTATTACAGACAGTCCAGGACATATTGTAGATATTATGGCCACCTGTCTGGATGCAGCCGAAACAGCATATCCCGAGACACACAATGGACAAGCCATAACTCCTCTAGAGGGCAAAAGTCTAATTCCCGTTTTCCGTAACGGCACGAGGGTCGGACACGACTACATCTGCATCGAACATGAAGGCAACCGGTGCTGCAAAAAAGGCAAGTGGAAAATTACGGCTTTAGCCAATCAGCCATGGGAATTGTATGATATGGAAGAAGATCGTTCGGAAACAAATAATCTGGCTGCTGTTTATCCCGAAAAGGTTGCAGAATTGGAAGCAGATTATAATATATGGGCACAGAAATGCGGGGTTAGACCGCCTTCCTATTGGTAGGTTTGAGCGCGAGCATACGTTATCAACCGCGATTTAATTTTTTGCAGAGCGTCGCGACTGAAGCAGTCTTTCCTGAGTATCTAAAACCGCGCCCGGATCGTTCTGTTCCTTCATCCAGCGATCCAATTCGTCAGAGAGCCGTTTTTTTATGTCTTCGTATTGCTTATGATTCGCCAGGTTATTCAGTTCGTAGGGATCGGTCTGACTGTCATACAATTCCTCGGCGGGACGTTTCATATAACGTTCTACAAGCCGATATGCCTGCTCGTTATTGCCGGCTGCCAACATCCAGGATTGCCAATAATGGGTGTGGAGTTTCCCCATCACATATTTTTGCACGTATAAATTCTCCGGCAGCAGGTTTCGGATATATCGATAGCGGCCATCCCGTACAGAACGAATCGGATAAGGATGGCCCTCAGGGAGATTGTTGTGCATGGCATAAACATACTCCCTGTGCTTCTCTCTTTTGTCCAGCAATACATCCAGAAAACTCGCCCCATCAAACTGCCCGGCTTGAACCGTTCCGCCGGCCGCTTCTATAAGGGTTGGCAATACATCCGCATATTGTATCATTGCATCCGTACGGCTGCTTGCCTTCACACGTCCCGGCCAGCGCACCACAAAACCTGTGTGTACCCCGCATTCGTAATTCGTCCACTTGCAACCCGGGAACTGCGCCCCCTGCTCCGATGAAAAGACCACCAGCGTATTGTCGGCCTGACCGGCCGCCTCAAGCGTATCGAGAATATCTCCTATTTGTTTATCAAGCACTTCGATTTCCGCAAGATAACTGGCAAAATCCTGGCGGGTCTCCAACGTATCAACCAAGTAAGGCGGCAATTTCAGTTTTTTTAAATCAAAGTGACTGGCATCCCCTACTGTCCAGACTACATGCGGAACAACCAGTCCAACCACAAGGAAAAACGGCTGGCTGCGATCCCTTTCCATATATTTCTTTATCCCAGTGCAGTTATAATCCGCTGTTGACGCCACACAATTACCTTCAAATCCGCCGACTTTATCGAAGGGGAAACAGCGCTCCGGCGCTACATCCGCTTTGCCGGCCAGGCCGACACGGTAACCTAAATTCCCCAACCAGCAGCATACACTCTTCGTTGTCGGAAGCGTCGAACAATGGTTCCAGCAGGTACCGCTTCGCATAGGGTACAACCCTGTATACAGTTCGGTTCGACACGGCTGGCACATCGACATTGCCAGATAGGCATTGCCGAATGTTTTACCCTCAGAAGCAAACTGATCAAGCCGCGGCATTTTAACATTTGTTCCCCCATATAACGGCAGGTCGTTATAGGTTGCATCATCGGCTAAAATCATCAGGATATTTGGTTTCCTGCGAGATTCCGAAGCAAACACTTCATTGAAAAATCCGCCTGACGCAGACGCAAAAGCAGCCGCTTTCACAAAAGAACGTCTATTCATCTTCTTGCCCTTTTTAAAGTCGATGTCTGATTATGTCCCAGCCGTAGTTGAAAATTCATGACGGTTCCATTGCATCCAGTTTAGCCGACACAATGGGTTTGAGCAAGGGGCTGGTCAGCGGGGATATTCTGGGGTGAATGAATCCTGGTTGTCTCCTGAAAGAAGTGGAATAAGGGGTTGGGGGTTTTGGGGCTGGTGCATCGTGAGGGCTGAGTTTTCTAAGGGGGGTTGGCGGGGGGTGTTGTCGAAAATGGCTGTTTTCTTTGTTTTTGGGCTGAAAATGGGGTTTTTGGGGGAATTTGCGCACCGCGGCGCGCAGGCGGCGCGCATTTTAAAGCCACTTAAAAACGGCCGCGCGCATTTTAAAGCCGGATTTTGGACCTGCGGA
>Ga0116190_1003431_pt1 | contig 11689 bp, 9 predicted proteins | sample AD_JPNTR4_MetaG_FD_89808 | JGI IMG/M metagenome (GOLD analysis project Ga0116190, IMG submission 89808) | Active sludge microbial communities of municipal wastewater-treating anaerobic digesters from Japan - AD_JPNTR4_MetaG | ecosystem: Engineered > Bioreactor > Anaerobic > Digestate | place... | reverse complement strand
TAAAAATAAAAGGAGAGGCGCATATGTTCGATGGTCTCCTGATTCAAAGCATTTTGCAATAGTTCGTACTGACAACAGCAAAGTCAAGGATTTATGGGTTATAGACGTACTTGCAGAACCAAGACCAAAGCTAGAAAGTTACAAATATCAGATGCCTGGCGAAAAAGAAGCACCCATAGACCATCTTTACATATTTAATATTGATACCAGAAAATATAAGGAGATAAAGTGCGCAAGATTCAAAGATCAGGATATTAATGTTATTACAGCCCCAATAGCAAAAAAAGAATATTCAGATGAACTTAAATTTGTCAAATGGCTTGGAGATAATAATAGATTTTTCATTTTCCGAACAAGCAGAGATATCAAACGAGTCGATCTATGTATAGCATGCATAAATGATGATACCTTAAGTAAGGCAGATTCACTAAAACCTTTGGTAGAAGAGAGAATGAACACCTATGTCGAGACAAGATTGCCACAACTTATTGATGGTGGCAAAGAGTTCGTTCACTGGTCTGAAAGAAATGGATGGGCACATCTTTATCTGTATGATGACAAGGGAAACCTTAAGAATGCAATTACTTCAGGTGAATACCATGTTGAGAATATTGAATATGTAGATCCTGTTCAAAGAGTTGTTTATTTTACAGCTTGCGGAATTGTTAAGGGAGAAAACCCATATTACATGCACCTTTGCAAAGTTAATCTGGATGGTAGCGGTCTCAAAATTTTGAATCCTGGAGATTATAATCATGTAATAAACACAGCTGACGACGGGAAATTTTTTGTAGATAATTATTCGAGAGTAGATACCACCCCTATGAGCGCTGTTTATGATAACTCAGGACGCAAAATTGCAGATCTTGAAAAAGCTGACTTATCGCTCCTGTTCTCCGCCGGTTATAAATTCCCTGAAAGATTCACAATAAAAGCAGGCGACGGGATTACTGACCTTTATGGCGTTATGTACAAGCCCTTTGACTTCGATTCAACTAAACTTTATCCAATAATTGAATATGTTTATCCGGGCCCACAGACAGAATCAGTCAATGCTTCCTGGAGCAAAAGTATGGACAGAATAGATCGTCTCGCTCAGTTTGGGTTTGTAGTTATTACCGTCGGTAACAGAGGTGGCAGTCCTTTACGATCCAAATGGTATCACAATTACGGTTACGGTAATTTGAGAGATTACGGACTTGAAGACAAAAAAGTAGCAGTAGAAAGACTTGCCGCAAAATACAATTTCATTGATATAAACAAAGTTGGCATTACCGGTCACTCGGGAGGCGGATTTATGTCGACAGCTGCTATTCTTGAATACCCTGACTTTTTCAAGGTTGCGGTTTCGTGTGCCGGCAACCACGAAAACAATATTTACAACAGGTGGTGGAGCGAACAGCATCAAGGAATTAAAGAAATTATAACAGATAAGGGCGACACAACTTTCCAATATAGTATTGATAAGAACACCGAAATTGCAAAAAATCTAAAAGGTCACTTGCTTCTTGTCACAGGGGACATTGACAATAATGTCCACCCGGGCAATACTTTAAGGATGGTTAATGCACTGATTAAATCAAACAAACGATTTGACTTGCTTGTTCTCCCAGGCCAAAGACATGGTTTTGGTGACATGAACGAATATTTTTTCTGGAAAATGGGCGATTACTTTTCAAAATATCTGTTAGGAGATTCAAGAGAAGAAATCGAAATACCTCAGTTAAATAACGACTGAGAATTTTTCAATAATTCGACCGAAATTTTAAATTTCACTATTGCGTTTAAACAGTGTATTTATAATACACTGTTTTTCTTTGTATTATTAACAATAATGACCGTATAGTATAGATTTTTGTAAATTATATTAGTTTTGTTTTGAAAATAATAATCAAAACAAGATGAAAACAAAGAAGATTGCTCTCATTTTACTGCTTAACCTTTTAAGTCTCGCCACGTTCGCTGATGGGTACCAAATCAATTCTCAAAGTGCCAGACAAATTGGAATGGGACATGTGGGAACAGCCATTAAACTTGGTTCTGAAAGTATCCTGTTCAATCCTGCAGGATTATCATACATCAATGGAACCTTTGATGCTTCGCTGGGAGTTACGGCAATCATGTCAAAAGTTAAATATACCAATACCGCCGGGACATACAAAGCCGAATCAGATAATCCAGTAGGTACTCCGATATTTGGATACATAGGATACAGAATATCTCCAAGATTCGTTGCAGGAATAGGACTGACAAATCCCGGAGGCAACAATCTCGAATGGCCAGACAATTGGGCAGGATCTCATATTATACAAAATATTTCTCTTGCATCATTCTCCCTTCAACCCACTTTGTCATATAAAATTAGTGAAAACCTGTCAGTTGGAGCCGGATTAATGATTAACTGGGGAAATTTCGAATTAAGTAAAGGCATATTGCCTGTAGGAGCGTTGAATAATTTTATTAACCTTGTTCCATCTCAATACCAGGCAATTATTACCGGCGCATCAAATATCTCACCCATGCAGATTACACTTAAGGGAGATGCAAAGACTGCCTATGGATACAATATTGGGTTGATGTTCAGTCCTACCAATAAATTGTGCCTCGGTATTTCATACAGATCCAAAGTTATGATGAAAGTTGAAGAAGGTTCTGCCAAAATTACTTATGCTTCAACAGAACTAAATCAACTTATTGACTTGCTGGCACAAGCCAGTGCTTCACTTGCCGGAGCCAAGGTTCTTGATGGGAAAAAAGTCGTGGCCGAACTGCCAATACCCTCAAATTTAAATATAGGCGCATCCTACAAATTTTCAGATAAACTTTTGGTTTCCGGAGAATTACAATATGTTGGATGGAAAGCTTATGATACTCTTAAAATCGAATTCCCGGAACTTGGAGCCGCAGGCAAACAACATATACCGAAAAACTTCAGCAACTCAATGATCTACAGAATCGGAGGAGAATACTATTTCAGTGACAGTTTTACTCTCAGGCTTGGTTTCATTTATGATTCAACACCTGTGGACAAGTCTTATTATGGACCGGAAACACCTGCAACCAACAAGATCAGTATTACAACCGGTTTTACTTACAAACCTGCAAAATCTCTTGCTATAGATTTTGGCTTCCAATATCTCAATGGACTCAAAATTAATGGCAAGTATCCTACACCGTTAGGGAGTTTTGACGGAGAGTATGATACCAGGGCTTTTCTACCAAGTCTCGGTGTACATTTCAGCTTTTAAATAAATATTGTATTCTAATGACGAATTAATGCTAATAATTTTATATTTGTCATAATAAAAAACCAAACTCTTAAAAAAAGACGGGGTCATGAAAAAAACTATAATTATTGTTCTGATTTTAAGTATTGCCTCATCATTATCAGCGCAAAAAACAAAAAACAGTTCTGCTGATTCTGCTCAAAAAATTAAGGTAGGAGCAGAATCTATAGAAGAATATCTTCCTATGGTTCAAGGCAAACGTGTAGCCGTTCTTTCAAACCAAACAGGTGTTATTGGAAACACTCATTTGGTTGACACATTGATTGCACTTAAAGTTAACGTAGTATTTATTATGTCACCTGAACATGGCTTCCGAGGAGATGCAGATGCAGGCGAACATGTTTCGAGTTCAGTTGATAAGAAAACCGGGATCCCTATTAAATCCCTATATGAGGGGAATACTGGTAAACCATCCTCTGAACTTCTCAATCAAATAGATGTCATAATTTTTGATCTTCAAGATGTTGGAGTTCGATTTTATACCTATCTCACTACCATGGCAAGAATGATGGAAGCCTGTGCAGAAAACGGGAAAAAAATGATTGTTCTTGACCGCCCCAATCCACTTGGCTTTTATGTAGACGGGCCTATTCTCGACATGAAATTTAAATCAGGCGTAGGATGGTTACCCATTCCTGTAGTACATGGTATGACATTCGGTGAACTTGCAGGAATGATTAATGGTGAAAAATGGTTAAATAATGGTATCCAGTGTGATGTTTCTGTTATAAAGTGCAAGAACTACACTCACGCCTCCATGTATACTCTTCCTGTTAAACCATCTCCAAACCTTCCTGAAATGAGATCTATATATCTATATCCTTCAATGTGTTATTTTGAGGCTACCCCTGTCAGCCTAGGAAGAGGAACAGATCACCCATTCCAGATGTATGGTCATCCAAATATGAAAGGTTACGCATTTAATTTTACTCCGAGAAGCATCTCCGGAGCAAAAAATCCGCCTCAACTCAATAGAGTCTGTTATGGAGTTGATTTGACAAAAGAACCTTCCATTGAAGAAATAAACAAAAAGGGGATTAACCTGGAATATTTGATAGATGCCTACCACAATCTCAATCTTGATAACTTTTTCTTCAACTCTTTCTTTGAATTACTTATTGGGAGAGATTATGTAAGAAAAATGATAATCGCAGGCAATTCTGCCGCAGAAATTAAGTCCATGTGGGCGGAAGATGTTGCAAAATTTAAAGAACAGCGTAAACCATATTTGCTCTACCCTGACAATAACTAACTCCAATTAAAATATAATCTCCCTTACCTCATTTTCAAGTACATTTATTTGTACTCTGAGAGTGTTGTCAGGGAGAAGTGTTTCAATTTTTTCAGGCCATTCGATCAATGAAAGATTACCATTTTCAACAAACTCGTCAAAACCTATATCATAAGCTTCTTCTATCTTGTCGATCCTGTAAAAGTCGAAATGGTATATCGACTTGCCCTCTTTTGTCCGATATTCATTGATAATGGTAAAAGTAGGACTATTTACAGTGTCAGGTACGCCGAGCACTTTGCAAATAGCCTTGATAAAAGTTGTTTTGCCGGCACCCATTGTCCCATAAAAGGCAATAACATTACTCACGTCAACAAATTCCAGAAATCTGGAAGCAGCATCCTCGATTTCATTCAAATTATTTATAAGTATCCTTTTAGACATGCTCCAAAGGTATATTTTTTTTAAATCACAACAAACTGCAATAAAAGGATAATACTTTTACATATCAGCAGGATATTAGGATATATAAACAAATATCAAAAAATGAAAAAGATTTTGATAATTTTAATGGGAGATTATTTTAATCCAAAATATGTGTAAGCATCAAATTAAATGCAGAGAAAGGAGAAGAGGGTCCAGCCTTTAAAAACAAATACGGCATACATGCATATCCTACATTTGTAATTCTCGACAATGAAGGCAACTTGATTCATATGTTTGCCGGAGGAGTATTAAACTTAAGTTTTATAGATAAAGTAGAAGAAGCTTTTAACCCTGATCTTGCATTTGGCAAACTTCAACAAAGATATCAAGCAGGAGGATGAAACAATAAACTTGTTGCATCCTATCTCAAAGAGTTTGGGCTCTTACCAACGGCTTTGTTTTACTAAATAATAATGCTGTGAGCTTCGTAAATAATAATGGCGCCAATGTTGGACAATTTGGATACCCATACTCAAATGACAATATGAAAAACTATACCTTAGGTAGCAGCTATGTGATTGTAAAAAACAGAAATACAAAGGTGTCTCACTTGTGGCAAATCGGTATTGGCAACATATAATATGGCTACATTCATGATAATGGAGCCGAGGGACTTGTTATTCCTTAAACATTTGGAGTTTTAAACGCAAAAGTATTTGCTTTGAAAGGTGGAGCAAGTACAGCATTGAATACAGTTATATACTACTCTACCGGTGATAACAAGGTACATTACTACAACCCAAGCAATCAGACAGAAAAGAGAGATTTAATAACTCTGCCTGCTGGCGAAGAAATTGTATGTATCGAGCAATCATATGACTATTATTACAAAGTCAACTCTTTTGCTGTCCTCTCAAATCTCAATGGAAACTGGATATTGAGAACCTATGATATGGTTGGCTCTACACCTGATGTTGCTCTTCCTGAAAAAGCAATTTATCATGGTACCGGAATAGCAAAGAACTTTTTATACAGACACGCCAATACCTCTTTGACCTATTAAACCTAACTCAGTGGCTGCCAAAAGAAACAATATCAATTGTACGGAAGAACAATATGCCATTTAATTTCTTTTGGCAGCCACTGAGTTAAAATAATTTCATAACTTGGGAAAAATATATACTGTGTATGAAACCCCAAGTTTTGGTTATGAACTTCACTCATGTTCATGAGCATGAGAAAAGCCTACAAAATTGTGAATATAAGTGGATTGACTGCACAAAATTATCTGGCACCAGTCGTTATTGCGACAATGAAGCAGAAAAACAACTAATTGAGAAAATTGCTCCCTACACCCCTGAGGGAATCCATTTTATAGATTCAGGAAATTATCACTATATGAGTAAACTATGGATTGATAAGATAACCAGACCTTTCTATTTGATTGTTTTCGATCATCACCCTGACATGCAACCTGCTTTGTTTGATAATTTACTATCCTGTGGCTGCTGGGTTAAAAAACTTCTTGACACTAACCATTACCTCAAAGAAGTTTATATTCTCGGCGTATCAGAAGAATACATTAACAATATAGAACCCGAATATAAAGATAGATTGGTTGTCTACAGCGATAAAGATTTAAACAGAAAAGATACTTTGCTCCATATTGCAGACCTCAAACTTGATGCACCTGTATACATATCTATAGACAAGGATGTTCTGGACACAAACTGTGCTGCGACCAATTGGAACCAGGGATCACTCTCTTTGACAAAACTTAGGGATATGCTCTCAAATCTTGCCAAGATTAATAATGTCATAGGAGTAGATATATGTGGCGAATGTTCTACAAACCTTGACCTTTACAATCTTCGAAAATGTACGGCTATAAATAATTTTGCAAACAAAGTGCTTATAGACACTCTTTCCGACCATATGAGATAATTTTTATTATCTTTACAGCCAACATTATAACAATAATAAAGATGGGTATAAATTTCAGGGAGATCTTCAGTGCATTTATTGTAATGTTCGCTGTAATTGACATTCTCGGTTCGGTTCCGATCATTGTCGGAATGAAAGAAAACAATAAAAAGTTCAACCCTTTCAATGCATCATGGATTTCACTGGTAATCATGGTGGCTTTTTTATTTTTAGGACAGGCACTCCTCGGACTTTTTGGAGTAGATATTTCATCCTTCGCAGTTGCAGGAGGACTTGTTCTGCTCGTCCTTGCCGTTGAAATGATTTTCGGCGTTCAAATATTTAAAGATGATGGTCCAACTCAGTCAGCCACAATAGTTCCCATAGTTTTCCCTCTCATTGCAGGTGCTGCTTCCTTTACTACTATACTTTCTCTCAGAGCAGAGTATGAAGTAATAAATATTATTATCGCTCTGTTTATAAATATACTGATTGTCTATTTTGTACTCAGCAACATTGATTATATTTCTCAAAAAATAGGCAAAAGTGGTATTTATGTCATGCGTAAATTTTTTGGTATTATTCTAATGGCCATTGCAGTGAAACTTATCGTCTCAAACCTGCATTCTCTTATAAGCTGATAATTAGGCAACTTGCCTTTTATGGAAAATGAAATATAATTTTGACGAAATAATAGACAGAAGAGGCAGCGATGCTCTTAAAGTTGAAGCACTCAAAACAAGATGGGGAAGAGAAGACTTAATCCCCATGTGGGTTGCAGATATGGATTTCAGGACTCCGCCATATATCATCGACGCTATCAGAAAACGTTGCGATGCAGGCATTCTTGGTTATACAAGTGTGCCTGAAAATTGGTCAGAATCAATAATTAATTGGCTTAAAACAAGATACAATTGGGACATTTCTAAAGATATACTGACTTTTTCTCCCGGGATTGTTCAGGGATTGGCTTTTGCAATAAAATGTTTTACAAAACAGAAAGACAAGATAATGGTAATGTCCCCTGTATATCACCCTTTTTTTCTTGTCAGTGAGCACAATAACAGAGAGGTAGTTTACTCCTCACTTAAAATTGAGAATGGCAGTATTGAGATTGATTTCGAAAAATTCAGAACTGACATTAAAGGATGTAATGTGCTTATTCTATGCAATCCTCATAATCCCGGAGGAAGAGTATGGACAAGAGACGAGTTAAAACAAATTGCCGAAATATGTTACGATCACCATATACTTGTTTTCTCCGATGAGATTCATGCTGATCTGACATTTCCCGAGAACAAACATATTCCGTTTGCAACAGTCTCTGAAAAGGCACGAAATAATTCTATCGTTTTCATGTCACCAAGTAAAGCTTTTAATATGCCAGGACTGTTAAGCTCCTACATCTTAATTCCCAATCAGGAAATAAACAAACTTTTCAAAAAGTACATGACAGCAAGCGAACATGACTCAGGGCACATGTTTGCCTATACATGTACCGCGGCGGCATACAGCAATGGCACAGAATGGCTGGATCAGGTTATTGATTACATCAAGGGTAACATAAATTATTTATTTGCTCGTTTATCAGAAAAAATGCCTATGATAAAACCCATAAGACCAGAAGCATCCTATCTTGTATTTCTCGATTGCCGTGACTTGGGTCTTGAACAGAAAGAACTTGTCAAATTCTTTGTCGATGGAGCTCATCTTGCACTAAATGACGGCGCCATGTTTGGCAAAGAGGGAAACGGCTTTATGAGAATGAACGTTGCCTGCCCAAGAGTTATCCTCGAGAAAGCCCTTGATCAGCTTGAAAAAGCCTATTTACAACTGGTTAACAAATAATTTTATAATGAAACACACAGATTATTCGGCTAAGGTCCTACATAAACCCTTTGAAAAGCGTGATCCCTACAACTCGCTCTCGATGCCTGTCTACAATACTGCAGCGTATGAGTTTAATACAGCTGAAGAGATGGAAGAGGCTTTTTGTGGACGGACTTCCGAGCACGTCTATTCTCGACTAACTAATCCTACTGTTCAATATTTTGAACAAAGAGTTCAAGAAATTACTGGAGCCCTTAGTGTTACAGCACTTAATTCCGGCATGGCTGCCATCAGTAATGCCATAATGACTCTTGCGTGGTCGGGATCCAATATTGTTACGTCCCCACATCTCTTTGGAAACACTTACTCATTCTTTTATTCTACACTTGCCGATTTTGGAGTTGAAGTCAGATTCTGCGACATGACAAATATTGACGAAGTCAGAAAATTTATTGATAAAAATACTGCCGCACTTTTTTTAGAGATTATTACAAACCCCCAACTTGAAGTCGCAGATCTCAAGGCACTTTCTGCCGTTGCACGAAGTTCTAAAATCCCTTTGGTGGCAGATACTACGGCAGTGCCATTTCACATTTTCTCATCCAGAGAATTCGGTGTAGACATAGAAATAGTTTCCAGCACAAAATATATTTCCGGAGGAGCTACCTCACTTGGAGGGCTTATTATTGATTATGGTACTGCAGACTTTAGTTCTTCTCCCAAACTTAGGCGTGTAGCCATTAGTAAAGAGGCCTTCACATACAAGCTTAAAAAGGAGGTAATGAGAAATTTTGGAGCATACATGACACCCCAAGTTGCCTATATGCAGACACTTGGACTGGAAACACTTGAAGTTCGTTTTGACAAGGAAGCCTCAACAACCCTTGAACTTGCTGAACGCCTATCCTCACTTAAAGGAATAGAAAGTGTAAATTATACCGGACTGAAGAGCAGCTCGTTTTATGCAATCAGCCTTAGACAGTTTGGTAGTAAACCATGTGCATTTTTAACATTTGATCTTCCATCCAAAGAGAAAGCTTTTTCATTAATTAATAATCTGAAATTAATCAGAAGAGCTACAAATCTTTTTGACAACAAAACACTCGCTATTCACCCTGCAACAACCATTTTCGGAACTTTCACAGATGAACAGCGGGCAATGATGAACATCTCTCAAAAAAGCATACGTCTATCCGTCGGCCTTGAAAATGCGGAAACGTTATATGAGGACATAAGACAGTCATTGAATTAAGTTATGAAACAACATAAAATTGTTACAACAGTAGTATCGTATATATTCTGCATTCTTTATTTAACTTCATGTTTTGAAGTTCCTGATAGAGATATTAAACCTTTTTATGTTTATTCATACAATGATGAGAATAGCAATATTGTAGCCGAAATTTATATAAAAACAAAAGACAACACCTCATTTGAAAGTATTTCAGCAAGTATTCCATATCTTAAGTATAATAAATCCTGGTTAATGATATTAACTATGGATGATTGCAAACAAGACGCCTATTGCAGGGTTTGGGCTGCAATAAACGGGAAACCTTTACCTGTAAGTGAATCTGTCTATTATAATGCTGCAAATCTATTATACGGTGATATGCCATTGAATGTCTATTATTTGAATAAAACTCTCGGATCGACAGATGGCGCTGGAAATGAAGTTAGATTTAACTTTACGACAACCCTGTCACCCGAAGAGAATTTTATGAATGCTTATCCTTCTCCAACTGGATTTAATATGTTCAGTGGGTTGATATGGGATAATGTCAGGGAAATAGTAAATTACGACAATGGCATTGCTTTTCACAATGTTAAGGCAGATGATGAATCCGATGTTGAAAAAATAAAAGATCACTTTGCATTAGCTCAAGAGATAATCATTAAACAACTCAACGGAAGAGGATGTAAAACTTTGGCAGAGCCTGACGGGAATAAAAAATACATTGAAGCTGCCAGCAATTACCCTCCAATACAAATTATGACGGCTCAATCACAAGCTGAAAAGTTATTTCCAGGAAAAGTCAATTCAAGTATTTACAAGAACATAATACAAAGAGATTTTTACCGACCTTGTGAATGGCTCGATAATATCAATAAAATCCTTTCGAAATCCCCTGAAAACAGAGAAGCCTTTTGTGTTGGCATACATGGCATGACTGGAAGAGGTCAGATAGATACTCTTGCTTTATTGAATGACTTGTTTGGAAAAGATGGAGATGATTCAGTGTGGTTTACTTCTCTGGAAGAATATTATGAATATTCCGAATACCGACTTAACACAACAATTAAAAAATCCTATTCAAATGATACTCTTAAGCTAACTGTATCCATTCCTTCACAACAGTATTTCTATTATCCTTCAATAACAATTAATCTAACAAACGTTTCGATGTCTAATGTCATAGATATTTCTTCCTCAAAGATGGTCTCCGGAATGTCATATGCCCAATTTGGAAATGGTATAATGATAAATATAGATTGTCGCAAACATTTGTTAGAACACGCTGTATATTTTGTAGAAAAATATGAAGATAATCCTTCCAAATCCAACCGTGATGACGCACTTTTCTTTGTAAACAGGCTTAAAACTTCTCAGGCCAAACAGGCATTGCTTCAAAGATTAAATTAGTGCTTTGGGCTCTTGCATTTACAATAAATTATCGTAACTTTGCAGCCCGCGTTTTTTATGCGGATTTGTATAATTTATTATAAAACACCTAATTAACAACCAATGCCTGGATTAATTGGAAAGAAAATCGGAATGACTTCCGTTTTTGACGATGACGGGAAAAATATTCCTTGTACCGTCATCGAGGCTGGTCCGTGTGTTGTTACGCAAATTCGTACAGTAGAGAAAGATGGTTATGCCGCTGTACAACTTGCCTATGACGAACAAAAAGAAAAACACACCAGCAGTGGCATGATGGGCCACTTCAAAAAGGCACAAACCACACCCAAGCGCAAAGTTGTGGAATTC
>Ga0116190_1003426_pt1 | contig 11706 bp, 18 predicted proteins | sample AD_JPNTR4_MetaG_FD_89808 | JGI IMG/M metagenome (GOLD analysis project Ga0116190, IMG submission 89808) | Active sludge microbial communities of municipal wastewater-treating anaerobic digesters from Japan - AD_JPNTR4_MetaG | ecosystem: Engineered > Bioreactor > Anaerobic > Digestate | place... | reverse complement strand
TATTTCCAAGAAATACGATCATCGTTTCAAGGATATTTTTGCCGACATATACGAAAAAGAATATAAAGTACGGTTTGAAGCCATTGGTATAGCATAAAATCGGAGTAAAGTCCAGCACATAATATGAACTTTTTCGCTTTATGTGCTTTTTCTTTCGGTATTACGGTTTTTCTGAAACTTTCGGAAAATCATATAATTGACTTCTACCCAAAATTTCTACCGATTTTTCTACCCAAATCGCACTATTTTGTTTTATTCTATTTCGTCCTCATTTTCGTCACAGTATATTGTATAATTATACGGCTGCGGCCTGTGACGTGTCCGTAATCGTATCATTCTTCATTTTTCTGCTGTCTGACTTCTTGGTTTCAGGTTCATCGGTATATGCAGGAGCTTCCTTCTTTCCACCAAGAACCCTTGCAATGGTTTCTGCCGAAGTGACCTTAGCGTTATACTCCAAATGACTGTATAGATTTGCCGTGATATTGAAAGTTGCATGACCGAGCCATTCCTGAATAGCTTTCATTGGAATGTCATTCGCAAGCAATAAACTCGCACACGAATGGCGGAGGTCATGGAAACGGAGCATCTTCAGTCCCTTCTTCTTTATCACATCATGGAAATCATGCGTGACCGTATTCGGACTGATGAGCTTGCCGTAGGGATCACAGCAGATAAAGCCTTCAAACTCAGTATCGTAATTCTTACCGCCGAGTTTCTTGTAGCGTTTATCCATCTCCTGCTTTTCAAGGAGCATTTCCTCGATGTGAGGAATCAGCGGAAGTGTACGCCTTGTGGAATTGGTTTTCAGCCTGGTCTCCACAACGAGCTTCGGCTGACCGTTCTCGTCATAGTCGCTTACGACCTTGCGTTCGATAGAGAGTGTCTTCTTTTTGAAGTCGATAGAATCCCACTTCAAACCGAGAATCTCGCATCTTCTCAGACCGTAATAGGCTGCGATATGTACGATAAGCTCCAGCTTGTGTCCCTTGAATACCTCAAACAGCTCATTCAGCTCGTCCTCATTATAGAATACGGCTTCATGTCTGTCTGCTCTCGGAACGATCATCTTATCCATAGGGTGCTGTGTCAGCATTTCCATCTTCACAGCATAGGCAAACGCTGAATGCAGTGCAAGATAATACTGCTTGACAGTGCTGCCCTTGACACCTTCGTCCATTTTATGATTGAGATAGGACTGTACATGAGTATAGTTCAAATCGGCGAGTGTAACATCGGGATAGTGATTTCCCATATACTGCATAAAACGCTCCGCATTACGCTTGTAGCACTGGAATGTAGTTCGGGCGGAGTTTGCCTTGATCGCTGTGAGCCAATCGGTAAAGAAAGTATTAAGCTCCTGATTGACAACGATCTTCTCATCACCCTCAGCAGTATTGCCGCCCTTTCGGCTGACATTGAGAATGACCGAGTTGTTATTCCAGCTCTCCGCAAACTCAGCAACGATCTGTTCAACCGCTTCGTTCAGAGCCTTCTTGGTGCATTTCTCAGGCAGTCCCGTGGACGCCCACTTGCGCTTACGCTTTCCTGCTTTATCCTTGAAGTCAAATACAACATAGTGCTTTCCGTTTTTCACGGAAATAATGTACTTATAAGGCAGACTTGCTTTCATTTTAATGATCCTCCTTTGAGCTTGAAACGGTAGAAAGCCTGCTGCCCACTCTCCAATTATAGCGCGGATCGTGATATAATGCAAGACCTACCAACCGCATTTGGCTATTTTCAGCGCAATGACTGGTTTTACACAGTCAGTTTTGTGCGCGTTGCAGAACGTAATTGATGACCTCTATCTTAGCCACACGGATTTTTCTGCCGTCAGGCATACGAGGTATCTTTCCCTCTCTGACAAACTTGCAGACCGTCTTGTATTTCAGGTCAAGCATTTCGCAGAGCTGGTCTACGCCTACAATGTCAGGATAATCCGCAAACATTGTCCGATATACATCGTCCTCAGCCGGCTGACACACCTGAACTTCCATAGTTTCGTCCATGATGAACACTCCTCTCATGGAGGAAGAAATAGAAAACAAATAGCGTTAGTGTTTCATATTCAGTTTTCAAGATACTGATGCCGACCATAGAGGTCGGCGTACATCGGTCTGTCGGTTATTTTTATGCCCAAAGATTGATGTACTGTTGGCAGCTCCTACTCCGCAGAGTAGAAGCTCCCGACGGCACATCAGCCGTCGTATACTTGGAGGTACATGAAATGCTGTGGGCAGTACCCGTCCCCGCCGAAGAACGGATACTCCCGACAGCGTTTCCGCTGTCATCTGAAAAGAAAACGATAATTATTCCTCTGCCGAACCGTCGTCCCTTTCAATCAGCGGGAGGATACCGTGTTCTTTCAGAAGCTCATATATCATAAGCCTGCCTTTCTGAGTCCAGCAGGTGTGAAGTTTGGCGTTCGGATTACCGTTTTCATCGGACACCGTGTAGGTCTTGGACTTCACATATCCCATATCAGCGTACTTCTGATACAGAAGCCATACTTTTCCCTGTCTGTACTGGATACCATGCTCATGAAGCCACTTGTTCAGCCATATCGCTGACTTGCCGTAGTCCTTTGCGATAGTGCTGATCGGCATCAGCCCCTCGGCACTCAGTACATAATCATAATAAGAAGCCTTCGGGAGCATACCCTTGATCTTTTCAGCCTGTGCTGTGTTTTCTTCAAGAAGCTTTGTGTTCTCGCCCTTTGTAAGTTGTAACTGATGATTAGCGATCAGGAGCGCCCTTGCAAGGACAGCTTCGGGACTGTTCCACTTTTTTTCAATTTCGAGGAAGTATTCACGGCAACGCTTGCCGATCTCGGAACGCTGTATCATGCACAGCTCCTTCGCCATATCCATAGTGAGTTGATGATCGGTTCTCGGCTTGCCCGCAAGCCCATCAGACCTATTACTCAAAAATGAGTAATAGTCTTTTCCCTCAACGAAGCCATATTCACACATTCGCTTGAACCAATCGTTATAGCGAGTTTCAACTTGGAGTGCGGCATGAAGCTCCCGTCCGCTGACGGTAGGCTTGTCATTCTCATAGTTTACGGCGATCATGATCTCATTCATTTTATGTACCTCATATTTCTATCTGCCGTGCGGGGCAGATTTTTTCAGTTGCTCCCTTTCGGGGGCAGCACCCGAACATCAAGCTCGGATACCGCCTGTATTGAAATAGGAGAAATGGAACAAGCGTGTTTTGAGATGCTTTAGGCAGAACCCGAACCGAAGCTCAGGCTCTCCCGACAGCATCTCTGCTGTCGTAGTGAAAGGAGTAGATGTCATTGAACCCAGACAACAATGGGGAGCTTTCGGGAACGGCACAGCCTGAAAATGGACAAAGCGACTGCGCCGTCCCTCAACTCATATATGAACCTTTCCGTCAGAAAGAAAGGAGGACTTTGAGGGGCTGCCGACCGTCTGCCTTATCGGTCAGCATCGTACCCCCTCACTTTACTACCGAAGAATTTGAGTTTTTTTGAATGATTTTCTGAAATTTCTCTCTCAAAAAGAAAAGAATCATCGTTTTAACTAAAATTCAACGGCTGTTTTCATGCATGATGATATAATCCCTCAGCTTATCCCTTGCAATCTGCATACGATAATACACCTTGTTCACCGTAAGACCGTATTTCGCCGCCAAATATAACAGCGTGACCTTTTTATTGCTGTAATAATAGTCAAGGATAAGCCGATAGCCTTCGGGATAATCGCATCGGAGCATTTCAAGGGCGACAGGCAAAAAGGCAAGCCGAGCATTGTGTCTGCTTGATTTTTTTGCTTCAATACTGTTTATGGGGAGACTGGCGGGATCGGCTATGACATCCTGCACATCTTCATAGCTGACTGACTGCGCCAGATACTCGGCATCTCGCTCCTCAAGATACTGCTCATGGCGGAGCATCTTGTTATACTCGACTTCAATGCGCCGAGGAACACCGTCACCGAAATGCTGATACATAAATCGCCCCATTACTTGCTTTCCTCTGTATCAAGACAGTACGGGTGAAGCATCTTCTGCTTGCCGGTTTTAAGCTCCTTGTTGCAGGCAGTCAGAGAATAGGCACGGTCAAAGGCACATTCTTCAAGATACTCGATGATGATAAGATCACGGGGATCGGTGCAGTATTCTCGGTCAGGTCTTTCGATATGGCAGAGGTGAAACAAATGCCGCTGCCTGTCGGGGTGAAGCCTGAGTCCGATACAGATTGCACACAGCATACTATATGTAAGCTCACGGGTATCAGCGAGATAGTTATACAGCGTAGTCCGCCCGATACCGAGTATCGCCGCTGCCTGTTCCGGCGTGATACAGCAGTCTGCGATATATCGGCACATTGCAAGCTGCGCTGTATCGCTGTTGTTTATCTTTGCTTCTTTGCTGCCGAAAATGAAAATATCCTTGTCTTTCGGCTTCTGCATCTCCGAATACAATGGAATAATGGGCTTTCTGATATATTTATTCATTTCTCTCCGTCCTTTCTGTCAGACGGAGATTGTCAAATGAGCATAGTCAGCCTGTCATTCGGTATTGCTCCGTCCGACAACCAAACATTACTCGTTCATTTGATTGGATCATATTCACTTGTCACACAGTGATCGAGTAACCCTTTGCGCAATAGGTTCACCGCATGGAGAGCGTCTTTCAGCGCTCTATATCATTATGACCTATCACGGCGGAAAAAGCAATGATTTTGACTCAAAAAACCGTCCACGACATAAGGTACAAAAAGCTCGTAAATTCGTTGTTTCAGTGATTATACGAACAGTCAGATCATGAAGCATGAAAGCTGTTTTTATACGCTGTTTTCAAGTTTTTTGTATGTGTGTGTTCAAATCTATGTCGTGGATTTTCTGTATATTTTTCTTTGTCCTATCGCATAAAAAGGCGGTCTGAATTACTCAGACCGCCTTTCATCTTCTGATCTGCCTACATCTCGCCCTTTGTGTCATAGCATAAAAAAAGCCTGCATGGAAAGCAATACAGACCTTGTGACTATTATCATTGTTCAGCTATACGAATCACCCCCATAACATGAAGTAGTTACCTTTCAAGTCTGCTGTATGGAACTGACAATGATCGCACATGAACCTGAGTTGTATGCTTGTCAAAATATATGTAACCGGCACAATGCCGGTTATCAACATTTTTACATGGAAAAGAGCTGTTATCCTCAGCATAACAGCTCCCATATCGAATGAACTATTTACTTGTTCAGAACATTGCTCATATTCAGCAGAGCTGCTTTCTGTTCTTTGGACGCCATACGGTAATTCTCAAGCAGCCGCTTTTCATCATCTGTGAGATACGAACACTCAGTATCATCATTGAATAATTCAACGAGAGAAGAACCGAGCGCCGTCACAAGTCTGTTTAGCGTATCAATGGTAGGCTGTCTTGTTCCTTCCTCAATTCCTCTGATGTGATCACCGGATACGCCCGTATCTTTTGAAAGGCGGTATCTGCTGAGATTTTGCTGTTCCCGTAGTTTCTGTATCTTTTCGCCAACTTTCATATGACCGCCCCTTTCGATAATCTGCTATCTACTATTATATACCTTTTCAGAGAATATTATAATCTCCAAACGGGCTTGAAAATAAGCAAACATAGGTGTATAATAATAGTAAGACATAAGTGAGCAATGGGGGCTTTGCTATGCTGAGTATCTACACAGTCAGTTTTTTCGGGCATCGGTACATTGAACGGGCATCGGAGATCGAGTGCCGGCTTAATAATCTCCTGCATGATCTGATTGCGCAGAAAGAATATGTGGAATTTCTCATCGGGCGGGACGGAGAATTTGACCTGTTGGCTTCGGCTGCTATCAAGAGAGCTGTCAGCAGTTACGGTTATGGGAATACCCATTTCACTCTGGTCCTGCCGTATATGAAAGCTGAGTACCGTGACAACGAAAAAGAATACCTCGGCTACTATGATGAAGTCGAGGTATGTGCAGAGTCCGCAGAAGCGCACCCGAAGTCTGCTATCCAAGTTCGCAACAGAAATATTGTTGACCGATCAGACCTTGTGGTATGCTGTATTCAGCACAAAAGCGGCGGAGCGTACAAGACAGTACAGTATGCCCATAAGCAGGGCAAGCGTATTATCAACCTTGCAGAAGAAAAAAGAGCATAATAAAAACGCTGTTACCATTCACGGTAGCAGCGTTTGCTGTTTTTATGCCTTATCGTTTTTCTCAAATCGTTTTCTGAGTTGATTTTCGGGGAAAGATGTCAGCTTGCCGTCAGTCCATTCCACGAAAACATTATCAAGGTCATCTATGTAAAGTATCGTAGCAACAGCACCGACAGGATAGCCGCTGCTGTCATTCTCCGTAAGCCTGACCTTTGCACCAACCGTAACAGAATCCATCATTGTAACAACCTCCCGATATACACGCTTGTTCTATTATACTATAACAGATTTTTACTGTCAAGGTTCATGCCGAAAATCATAGGACTGCACAAAAGAAGCATGAAAGGAATTCTGCTTTTTTATTTCAGCAGCTTTCGTATCTGTTCTTCGCTTGCCTGCGGCAGTATCTTCCGCAGATGATCATAGATAAGCTGATAGGATTCTTCCGGCTCACGCTGATAAACCTTATCCGTAAAGGCATCGCCCATAAACTTTTCGGGAGTGGAATACTCAGCCGCGCCCCAACCATAAGGCTGCCCGTGTTTATCAGTCATATACAAAAAGTTGCTGATGATCACATAGCATTGCTCCTGCAATCTTGTAACAGCAGCATCGAAACCCTTGTTGCCGCCCTTGCGGTAGTCACCGAGCTTCTTTAATTCTTTGGAGATAATAGGAGCATTGCTGTCAAGCAAGTCATAAAGCACCTTATCCGTATGCCGAGCAAGTCCCTCATCGTATCGGGCATCAAAGTCGTATCCGTCACGGCGATAGTTTGCAAAGTTGGGAAACCAATCACGGCTGATATATACAGCCTTATGCTCAAAGAATTTTCCGTATGCACAGCCAGTCTTTTGTATGACCGAACCTTTCCATTCCCATGCACCGTCCTCGTCACCGAACCAATAGCGTGGCTCGATATGTTCCTCTATGGAGAACCCCTCGATACTGTTTCGGAAGTATGGAAGAAATCCGTAACGCTCTATTGCTTTTATCAGGTCAGCTTCCGACCTGATCGTGAACCGCATACCCGACATAAATCTCAGCTCCTTTGTACCATTATATCACGGTATATCTTTGAATGTCAAGCACAGGAAAAGTGCCTAATTCTTTTCCATAGTATCAGGGACATGATTATGGGCAAACGATAATTGTAAATATTTTGTGAACATCACTGCTTTTCTTTCAAAAAAATCCGAAAGTATCGGTTGTAAAGTGAGGGAGCATATTTGCGTACCCGCATAGTTCCCATTCACAAACAAAGAGGAAAAATCCAAGCGCCGCAGGCGCAGTATGCAGACCGCCCCTGTCGGGCGGTCAGAAAACCAGCAAGCATGGTACTTATGCACTACAAATCCGAGATTTGAGCGCATAAGCACAGAGCTTGTCAGAGGGCTGTCTGCCCCTAAAACCCCGAATACAAAAGGAGGAAGAATGGAGGAAAAAATCAAGAGAACACGGAGTGTTCAGGTAAGACTGACACAGGAGGAATATGACTTCCTACAGCAGAAATTCCTACTCAGCGGCTATAAGTCCAAGAGTGAGTTTATGCGTATCGCATTCTTTGAGACACTTATTGTAAAGTTCAACGCCGACGAGTTGCAGGAGATGCTCCGCCTGATGAAAAATATCTCGGCTAATATCAATCAGATTGCCGTCAGAGTGAACAGCACCGATAAAGTGTACCGTGAGGACTTAACACAGATCGAGGACGGAGTGGAGAGGATATGGCAGCAACTAAAATATTTCCAATCACAGCTACAGTGCATAAAGCCTTAGCCTATATCGCTGCCGCCGACAAGACCGACAACGGCAGGCTCATTAGTACCTTTATGTGCAGTCGAAATCCCGACAAAGCTGCCATAGACTTTGCTGATGTGACAGCTACGGGAACAGGCAGAAGTTCTGTCCTTGCACAGCACTTTATCATCAGCTTTCAGCCTGGGGAAGTCACGTCCGAAAAGGCGATGGAGATCGGCAGGGAGATATGCGAAAAGTTCCTCAGCGATCAGTACCAATACTTCCTTGCCGTCCATACCGATAAAGGGCATATTCATCTGCATTGCATCTTCAATAATACCAACATGATTAACAAGCATACATTCCAGACTTTGAATAATCAGGGAAAGGTCAGCGAACGTATGTGGAAGAAGCTCAGAGTGCTGTCCGATGAGGTATGCAGAAAGCATCGGCTTTCTGTGATCGAACACCCCGAAAATAATAAGGGAATGTCCCATTGGGAATGGGATATGAACCGCATGGGCGTATCATGGAAAGCCAAGCTGAAATTTGCCATTGATGAAGTCATAAAGGAAAGCGATGATTTTGAGGATTTCCTTGAAAAGTGCAGGAAACACGGTATCATTGTTGACTACAATCCCGACCATAAAATTGACCTCAGATTTATGCTTGCCGAGCAGAAAGAACGCAATCCAAGAGCCAAAATGACTCGCGCCCGAACACTCGGCTGGTATTATGAGACAGAGCAGATCAAAAACCGTATCGCTCAGTACAAGGGCGGCATGGAATATGTGCCGAGGATCAAGGTCAGACAGACGGTCACCAAGCAGGAAAACAAGTTCGTCCGTGATGCCATCGACAGGGGCAATATGAAGCTCGCCAGCATCGCAAAAAATATCATCACGCAGTACGGCATTGAACCCGAACATCTGCAAGGAGAAACCATGCTTGCCTGCGCTCAGTGGGCTGCGCTCACGGGTGACCTGAATACGCTCCAGACGCAGATAGAGGATTACAAGGCACAGCTCAAAGTCATCAGGCAGTACCGCAAGCTGAAAGCAGTTCAGGACGAGCTGAAAACTCTCAGCGGCAGACAGGCACAGAAGTTCCGAAAGGAGCATAGCACCGAGCTGAATTCTTATGCAGAAACCCGCCGTCAGATATTGGAATGGTATCCTGACGGTCATATCCCGACAGCGGAGCTTTTGGAGCAAAAAATAAACGCCCTTATGCAAGAGCGTTCACAGAAAAATAACGAGTATAAGGCAGTCAAGCAGAAAGCGCAGGATCTGTCCAAAGCACAGCGGACTATCGAGGAATTTCTGAGGAACGAGCGAAGTGTTCAGGAGCAGAAGCGCAGGAAAAATAAGAATGGGGATTTGGAGTAACTCACTTGTTTACTACGATAGTAAACATAACAAGATCATCATCGCCCGTGTTGATGATAGTATGCTCAGAACCTTTCGGGCAGATGTGACAGCAGCCTGCCGACAATATTTCCTCTTTGCCGTCACAGATTGCCTTGCCCGTGCCGGACAGGATATAGTTTATATCATCGCCGCTGAATTGTGTGTGCATACCTATAGAGCCACCCTTGTGAAGTCGGCACAGGATAGCTCTCCTATCATCATCGGCATACATACGGGTTGACATGGTTTCAGTACCGTCGTGCATAGGGAGAGTTTCGATCTCAGAAATCTCATTAAAGTTGATAAGCATTGTAATAACCTCCGTTTATTCTTCTGATGAATGGGCTTTCTTGTATTCTTCCAAAGCCGTGAGAAATAGCTTATTAACACTCATACCCTGAGACTCCGCATAAGCCTTGATCTTCTCACGCTCTCCCTTCGGCACATTGACACGGATATAATCGTAATGCCCTTTGAGATATTCCGTGTTCGGCGGAACTTTCTTCCGCTTCTGCTTCGGAGTACATTCTGTGCAGTATTTCTGAGAGCCGGAGGTCACGGTATAGGTCTTACCGCAGATCGGACAAACCTGTTCGCTGCCGATCTTCACGGCATTGCCGGACTTCTTCTTCTCCGCATAGGCCCTGTTTCTCTGGACCTGAACCTTATCACGGCAATAGATACAGTATTTCGCACGGTTAGAGGAAGTCTGGAACTCCATACCGCACATTTCGCATTTACGGGTAATCAAGCGTATCCCCCCCTTAGAATAGGTCTATATTCCTATTCTATCAGATGTTGGGTGCAAAGTCAAGCATAATCGGAAATTTATACAAATCTCGCTGGGGAAACCCGATTTTCGGTATGCTGATTGCTGCGCTCCTACAAAAATCATTTTCTTCTCAAAATTATACTTGACATTAGGTGTAAACCAATGTATAATAAAAGCACAACGAAACACAAACAACCCACAGACCACGAAAGAGAGGTAAATTCTATGTTAAACAAGTTTATGGTAGCAGGCAGATTGACTGCCGATCCCGAAATCAAGACCGTGGGCGAAAACCGCCTTTGCAAGTTTACTATCGCTTGCGACCGCCCGAAGCGTAAGGGCGAGGAGAAAGCAGAGGTTGACTTCTTCCCCTGCACCGCCTGGAACCGCAATGCTGATGTGATCGTTGATTGGTTCGGCAAGGGCGATATGGTAACGCTTGTCGGCTCTGTCCACATCAACCGCTATGAAAAGGACGGCGTGATGCGTACCGCCACCGAGGTCAAGGTCGAGGAGATACACTTCTCAGGCGGTAAGAAGAACACCACACCGACCACGAACGGCTACGATAACCCCTACATCGGCACAGAGAACGATCCGCTGTTCTAATCGGAAATCACAAGGAGGAACATGACAATGACGAAGGAAGAATTACTGAAAGAGCTTGACCGTATGCGTGATAAAATGATACGCAGTATCAACAGCGACTACGATAACCTCAGAATGAAGCTCACAGGCGAGGAAAATGTGCCTGCACCCATTCACCTTGATAATCCAAGCAGATTTATCGGCACAAAGCCTGTGAAACTGTATATCGGTTCTGAGGAGTATTCTGTCAGCAAGTGGAGCGAGGTTGCTTACTTTATCCTCTGCAAGCTGAATTCCGAGCGCTATAACGAGATCAGAGGGATAGCCGATAAGTTAAGCGGAAAGAAGCGTACTATCCTCGGAAGCAGCGGCGACGGCATGGACAGAGCACTGAAAGTGGACGAGGACTTATACTTTGAAGCCCATTTCGGCACGGAGATGATGCTTACGCTTCTGCTGAAGATATGCAAATATGTCGATTTTGACGGCAATACCGTTCTTGTAAGCGTAATTAACAGATAAGGAGAGAAACGATATGAAGAAGTTTATCACAGCAGTATTCTGTACTGCATTGGCACTCAGCGCAGGCTTTACAGCCTACGCTGCCGAAGCCCCTGACCGTGACAGCCTTGAAACTGCCATTTGGGAGGACATCTGGAACGGCAAGGGCGATAATGGGCTTGAATTTCCCGAAGCATCATACAAGCACCATATTCTCGACAAGTGGCTTGACGAGAATTACGGCAAAGGAGCTTATGACTGGAGCGATGTAGGAGAGGTCACACACGGTTACCGCAGATATTACCGCAGTCTGATTGACGGTTGGGACTTTGAGGACGATAATAACGGCGGCTGGACTATCGACACCGTGGACAACCATTACAGCTTCACGCTTCTAAACGGAAACTGGCAGATGTTCGACCAAAACGGCAATACCGTGGACAGCTTTCCGCCGTTCAGTACGCTGAAAGATACCGAACCAGAAGCGACAGGCGGTCATGCTATCAATGATAACGGTGACAATAGTCCAAGAGTGATCGG
>Ga0116190_1003420_pt1 | contig 11723 bp, 10 predicted proteins | sample AD_JPNTR4_MetaG_FD_89808 | JGI IMG/M metagenome (GOLD analysis project Ga0116190, IMG submission 89808) | Active sludge microbial communities of municipal wastewater-treating anaerobic digesters from Japan - AD_JPNTR4_MetaG | ecosystem: Engineered > Bioreactor > Anaerobic > Digestate | place... | reverse complement strand
TTAATTACGGAGTTCTCCGTAACGAGCAAGGGGGATAACCACTTGTAACTTTATAAACTTAGCTTCGCGGGCAGCACCCGGGTGGTAGGGATGGAATTATAAACTTGTCACTAATTTATAAGTATCTTTTGCGATCATAAGTTCTTCGTTTGTAGGAACTACAATAGCTTTAACTTTTGAGTCATCTGTTGAAATTATTCTTTCTTCTCCTCTGAAATTATTTTTGTTTTCATCTAATTTTATTCCTAAATATCCTAGATTATCTACAATTAGTTTCCTTTGTAATGCAGAGTTTTCTAGTGTCCCAGCAGTGAATACTATTACATCTACTCCATTCATATAAGCAGCATAAGCACCGATATATTTCAAAATACCTTTGGTATACATATTTATTACAAGTGTTTCTCTTTCTTTACCAGCATTGTAACCATTTTCAATATCTCTATGGTCGCTAAAATTTCATGAGATTCCTAGCATTCCTGATTTTTTATTAAGCATTTCATCTATCTCATCTATACTCATATTCATATTTTTTATCAAAAAAGGTATAATTGCAGGATCAATATCTCCACAACGAGTTCCCATAATAACTCCTTCAAGTGGAGTAAGTCCCATGGAGGTGTCTACTACTTTACCATCTTTGATAGCAGTAACTGATCATCCATTTCCAATATGACAGGTGATTATTTTTTTTGTATTATAGTCTCGGCCAAGAATTTCGCAAGCTCTATGACTTACATAATTATGAGAAGTCCCATGAAATCCATATCTTCTAATTCCATGTTTTTCATACAATTCACGAGGTAGAGCGTACAAATAATTTGTAGCTTCCATAGTTTGATGGAAAGCAGTATCAAAAACAGCAACATTTGGTACATTAGGTAACAATCTTTCCACTGATTCTATTCACATAATATTTGCTGGATTATGTAAGGGAGCTAGAGAAACTAATTTTTTTACTTCTGCTTTTACCTCTTCGTTTATAATTATAGATTCTGAAAATTTTTCTCATCCGTGTACAACTCTATGTCATACAGCAGAAATTTCATCTAACGATTTTATTACTCATACTTCCGTGTCTACTAATAGATCTAAAACCATTTTTAATGCTTCGTCATGATTTTTAATTTCGATTTCAATTTCTTTTTTTTGATCGTTTGAACTTTTGTGCTTTATGGCACTTCCACTTATTCAAATTCTATCTACTAATCATTTTGCTAAGACATTGTTGTTGTCCATATCAAAAATCTGGTATTTTAACGATGAAGAACCAGAATTTATTACTAAAATTTTCATTGTATAATATGTTTAAATTTTAAAACTGAATTACTTAGTTACAAGTTATAAAGTTTGTCTATACCACCAACTACTCGGAGGAAGTTGTTCTATTGTGGTTGGGGGTTGGAAATAACAGAGACATCCTTCCCTTGGGGGAAGCTGTAGCCCCCGATTTATCGGGGTAGATGGGGGTTTGTAGTTGGGGGTAAAACTCCCACCTATCCCCGCCCGTAGCCCCGCAATACTGCGGGGCGGGGCTACATAGCGGGCAGGCTTTCAAACTTTTTTATCTTAATTCGACTATAATCAACTGACTACCACCAGCTAAGCTAGCCATCATAATGTTGTTGATCATTTCTTGATATTGTTGGATATTGTTTTGTCTTAGCGATGAATAAAGATTGATATATTGTATCAAAACAAATCTTTCATCTTGAGTCAATGTTGATACCATAACAGATACTGATTCAGGATTTGATAAAAACACATTCATAGTATTAATTATTTTTGCTTCATCTATTGTTTTTCCATATACATCAGCAATATCTCATACCGCTTTTCCATTTGATACTCTAGAATTGAAGATTTGTGCTATCATATTTACTAATTCATTGGAGTTTGGCAAGAATCTTGCTGCTGCTAATTGAGCTCTAAGATAATTTAATTCATCTTTTGATTTTGTTCATACAAAAGGAGTTAATTCTTCATCACTCAACCCAAATCCATATTTTGCTCATAAGTTGTTTGAGTAAAATAGTTTTCCATATCACTGATCTACTAATTGAGCTAACATCAACATAGAACCTTTTTCTATAACCTTACCACTTATAGGATCTGTTTTTGCGAAGAATCTGTGGAACAAAGATTCATTACCTTCTCACATAACTACTGTTGCTATGTTTGGGTCTATTACCAAATATTTTATATTTTCAGATTTAATTCTTTGATACATCTTACAAGTGTTTTCATCTGATCATTGTTCCCAAAACCAAGCTAATCAACCATCAGATTTTAAGTTTCTTTGATTATCCAAAAAATATTGCAAATACGTACCAGCAATCAAAACACCATCTTTATCATCTCTATCTTTAGTATATTCTATAAATTTATTGTAATGAGGGAATTGTAGATCAAATACATCTTTTTGTGAATATCATATTTTTACTTTTTCTTCTATTCTCAAATCATCTGTTACTTCTGTTACTTTACCGACACTTTGCTTAAACCATAAAAACGGTCAGCTTGCTCATTGGCTAGATATTCTGATTAAATTAAAGAACATCTGAACTAGCATCCAAAGTCCCAAAGCTCCAAGAGTTAGTACAAGTAATAATTTGTGACCCTCATCGTTATCTTTGTTTATCAAGTCTTGTATAAACATACTAAGAACTAATATTGTTCGCATTATAAGTCCAATTCCATACCAAAGAATAGCTCATCCGATTACTCGCCAAATAGCCCATCCAACAACAGTGGCAAAACTTAGGGCAAATAGTTTTTGGTTTTTTCTAATAATAGAATAGATTAATCCAAATGCTGTAAAAATAAATATAAACATCCATATAAATCCAATATCGGTATAATAACTACTCAAGTTTTGTAGTGATCGGTTGAATGTTATATTTCATGGAATAATATATCTATATGGAACATTTATTTTTCATTTTTGTGTATAGATACTATGATTTTCGTAATATTGTTTTAAGTTTACTATATTTGTTCTCAAAGAGTCTGGATTTTCTTTATATTCTTCTAATGTTTTTGTGATCAATTCTTCTGCTGGTGATCAGACTTTTATTTTACCAGATTTTAAAATCTCTTCCAGTTTTTCTATATTACCAGCATTTATATAGTCCTTGTTTTTACATAAAAATCTAGCAGAGGAGTTTGCTCCATAACAAGTGTTGTTCTTTGGGTAAATGAGTCTTAATAGTCAGTAGGATAAAGCTCTCTTATCAGTAAATTCTTTCCAGCCATATCATACATATCTACCTACATCTTCATTTCATACAACAGCTTCTTTCTTTCATTCCTCCAATTCTTCTTTTGTAAATTTTGTGTTTAAACATTGCTCCATAGATCATTCTTTGTTTATATTATCGCTTCTTAATAATATTTCGCGATCAGTTTCATTTTGTGCTTCTAAGCTTTCAAAATCATTTGTAGCTAATAATATTTTATTTTTTAATTCAATATTTTTATCTTCTTTACCATTATTGTTAGCTAAAAACAGCCCTTCTACGAAATTTTTTATTCAAGCGTCTTTTGCTAAAACTTGTTTGTACAATAATCGTGGTCATTTAAATATTAGCAAACTTGCTAACAAAGATATTCACCAAACAACTATATAAGAAAATAATTTTCTTTTTGAAAACAGTTCTTGTTTTGTATTTCTTATAAAGATCTGGGCTAGTCATATTAAAGTAATTATCGCTCAAATGATCACTACTAATTTTCACATAGCAACTCACATAAAGTCGGCTGCATTTACTGGTTGAAGTATTCACATCATACCTAAAGCTATCGTTCAAACTCAAATTCCAACTAATGAATTTATCCATAAAAGCACCAACAGTACTCCAAAAACTACAACATCTATAAATGCACTAGGTTTTGACATACTTGCTAGAGCAAAGAAAAATCCTGACAATATGAGATATTTCAACGATTCTTTATCAAATATTTTTTTACTTTTATTTTCTGATATATAACGAATAAAAATAAATCCAGAAAGTATTGCTAATATTGTTAAAGCCATTACTCCAAGGTCTGTTTTGTTGTCTACGAATACTAGGAAAGCTCCCATACCACTAGTTAACCAAAGTAATAATGTCATCCATCCTGTTCAAAAAGATAATGATTTAGTTAGTTGTGAAAGCTTTAATTTTTCTCCGAAATATTCTATAGCTTCATTTATCAGTGCTAAACCAAAAAACAATACAAATGGTCCAGATAAAAAGTTCATACTAACGGCTACAGTATCAGGAGATAGCCAAGATCAAGTAAATATTTTACCAATACTAAACCAAAATGCTATAAATGAATGTCGTAAAAATGGCATTGCTCCAGCTGTTCAAACATTACCTCGAATTATTCCAAAATTTTCTGCTATGACTTTTGGTACATATAGATATTCGTGATTTGCATCCCAAGCTGTAGAATAAGGTATAAATGATAATTGAAATCCATAAAAATAATATATTATAGAAAATATTACTAAAACTAACATAATCCATTGCCATCGATTTTTTTTCAAATTTTCTAGTTTAAATCCAGATAGTAGATTGCTAATGATGTTTTTATCTTCTTTCAATTCATATCTCATAAGCCAAATTATTCAAGATAATCCCAAGAATATTACTCGAACTACTACTGGATGAAATAATCCAAATCACATTAAAAGTTGAGTAAGCAATAGGATAATTCCCAATCCTAAGCCAAAATTTAAAAATAATTCTTGAATTCTATTTTCTTTGAATTTTATTATTAATTTTGATACAAATCTTCCTAAAGCCAATGTTCATACTATAAAATATGCTCATAAAACGAATAATAATAGGTTGTTTATAATGTAGATTATAAATCCTGATCATACTAAACCATCTTTAATTCGTATGTGTAATAAACTGAATAACAGTAGTCCAGAAACCAAATAAATTATAAACTTTTTTAGCGAAAAGCTTTTATTGATTATTAAGTACAACACAGGTACTCATGCCGCTATGATTGCAGCAATAACTGTTTTCCAATTTCCCCAAGATGCAAACATACTGTTGTATTAAATATGATTTACCATAAATTCAGAGTAGATTTCTACTCAAAATATAACTAAAACAATCAACATAATAATCAAAAAGATTTTTTGAGTTAAATTTTTCATAAATTTTTTTTAAAATAATAAAAACATGAACAAATTATGGTAAATAAACTTTTATAAATATTGTGTAATATTGCAACACAAATTCAAAATAAGTTCATAAAGCCCATTCCACAATATTGATAGGTTCGTAAAGTTTATAAAGTCTGAAGATTAAATTCTTCCCTTGGGTAGGTGGGGTTTTACCCCCAACTAGCTCCGCACTTCAACTTCCCCCAGGGGAAGAACTTTTTTAATAAAGTTCATAAAGTTTATAAAGTTCATAAAGGCCCCCTTGCTCGTTACGGAGAACTCCGTAATTTAAGGGGGTAGGGGGTTTTGTGATAAATGAGGATTTTTACCTAATCCCCCTTAATCCCCCTTACTAAGGGGGACACACTTTACAAACTTTCCAAGCTTTGCTAACTTGTTTACTTGTTTAACAGTAAAATATGTTTTTTTGCTTTGATACAATTCATTCAGCCAGAGAATCAAAAATATAGATAGAATCCGGATCTAACTTTGGTTTGCTGTGTAAAAAAGATATTGAATCCAATTTGTTCAAATCAATTTTTAAAAAATCTATTTCTCCAATTTGCAAAAAATCTTCTAAAGGTAATTCTTTTGTTAATAATTTTTGGTATCCCTCAAAAATAAAACTATATTGATGATAAAAAAATATTTTTTTATCTTTATTGTCATCAATAATTTTTAATATTTTTACATAACTTTGATCTTGTTTTATATCCAGTAAATCTAATAATAAATTGAAATATTTTTCCATAAGCCAAAATTTATTGCTAAAATAAATAAAACCATATTAATCATCTATAAAATTTTTGAAATCTTCAAGACTATCAAAAGATTTGTATACAGAAGCAAATCTGATATATACAACAGGATCTATTTCTTTCAACATTTCCAAAATATCATCTCCAATCTGTTTTGAAGATATCTCTGTTCATTCTGATATCCATCTGTTTTCTAAGTTATTCAAAAGGTTTTCAATCTTTTCATTATTAAATTCTCTTTTTGCAAAAGATAGCATTAAAGACTTTTTCAGTTTTTGTCTGTCATACATTTCTTTGGTATTATCTTTTTTTACTACCATAAGTTCTGTAAATCATTTTCTTTCAAAAGTCGTAAATCTATTTCCACAAAATTCACATTCCCTTCTTCTTCTGATAGTTTGTCATTCTTCTATCATTCTACTATCTACTACTTTAGTTTCCATGTTCTGGCATTTAGGACACTTCATTATGAAAAATCATTTAATATATAAATTTTTTAATAGTATTACATTTTTTATTTCGGAATAATATATCTTTTATTGTAATAAGTAACATTTTTCAAAAAACCTTTGAACCATAACACATCTTCTCCCGAAACTGATTTGTATATATCTTCTTTTCATTTTATAAAATTAGATCGGTTTGTGGAAGCTATTTTGAAAATACTGTTATTGTCATCTAATCTAACCCATAAATTCAATATTTTTTCAAACTCTAATTCTATTTTTTTTATCTTTTCTATCATTTTTTTCTCATAGTTTCTATTTATATTTAATACATCTACACAATATATTTCATATAATTCGTCTAAATTGTTAATATTATTTTTTTTCAAATAATTTGTATAAAGCATAAATCAAAACAAAGTTTCCATCATTGAAGATATAATTCACAAAATATTTACATCAGAATATTCTTTTTTAAACCCTAAATCGGCAAATCCATCTAATAATCTATCGTAAATCCAAAAGTCTAATGAATACATAGAATCTTTGATATGAAAAAAATCTTCATCATTTAAGGTTTTTTTCAAGACTTTATTTAAATTTATTCTTTCAAAAATATTTTCAATTTTTTCTTTGTATAGATAATCTATCATTTCATTTTTATTTTTTTTCACTATTTTTCATATATCTTTAGAAAATGTTTTTTTGAACTCTTCTAATATTTGTCTGTTGTTTACATATAGTTTTATGTCTTTGGTATTTATCCATTGCACGAAAGTAGCTAAGAAGTTTACATCAAACATCCTAACCATATGCATATTTGAATAAATATTTTTTGATAAATTTTTATATGGTAAAAAAAACTTTTGTTTACCTGCTCTTATATTTTCTGCAACATTTTTGTAATAAAATACATTTTTTCCGTAGTTGTATAATAATGAACCATAATAATGTATAGTATTTTTTTTATTTTTCGATCAATCATGAATACCCAAAACCTCTTTTATGACATCCTTTTTGAATAGCCTGAGATAAAAATTATCTCATCTCGCAATCCAAAGTCATCAAACCCAAGTAATGTAAAAATTTAATATTTTTTCCATAATTTTAGATTCTTTTTTGATTCTTTCCGGAATTTTTAGGTCTTTTAGACCTTCTGGATACTCTCAAATATCTGACATCATATCATCTATCTCATCTCACAAACTTTTTCAACTAATTTTTTCCTCATTTTGAAAAACATCCATAATATATTTTTGAACTCCTTTAAAGAAGTTTTTTTTGAAATGTTTGTGATCAGTGATGTACATATAAATATCTTGTAGATCTCACTTATTCCTACGAAAATTTTTAATTTTCTCGTTTAAAATATTTATATCATATACTTTTGAAACTATGTTTTTTACCACTAAAGAAATGTCTGTATCTACAAATAAATATTTCAACAAAATATCAGCTGGTAAAATATAAGTTAATATTCTCTTTTCAACAACAGAAAAATTTATATCATAAATAAACTTTTCTCTTTGTTCTATAAAATCTGTTATCAGACTTTTTAGATTTATGTCTTTTAGCTCATCATAAAAAATCCAATTATAAAAACTTTCATCATTTTGATCTACGCTTTCAAAAGTTCAATTAATTAGTTTAAAATGTTCAAAAAACAAGAACAAAAGATCTATTTCTCATAAAATTTCCCTTTTAATCTCTTCTATAAATCAAGGATCAATTTTGTCTGTTGATTGTTCAAAAATTAAATCATAAAAATTAAACAAAACATCAATAAATCGGTTGTAATTTTTTTCTGTTTCATCAAAAGGAAAAACCTTAACTCTTGCTAAAAAAATAAAGTTTAGCAAATAAATGGTAAATAAAAAATTCAAAAAATATTCGTTTGAGTATTTATTAAAAATTTTTTCTAAATATATACTACTTACTAACGACAAACCATTACCGATGTTTGCAGGATTCAAAAATCTATAACCATTCATATTTGCTGTGCTACAATAACCATAATACAAATCAACATCTTTTTTGTTTATAGTTTTGTTCTCTCAAAATCCAATCTTGAATTCAAAAGGATCAATCGTGATATCAAAGAGATTTAATTTATAGTTTTCAATTATTTTTCTATTTATTACAGAAAAAAAATCTTTTGTAGAGATAAAAGAAATAAACATGCTGGCAGGATTCACATTGTTTGCCATCATATCATCAGGGAATAGTGATAATAAAACTCTCTTAAAAAGTTGCATAAGTTAGTTTAATTTTTAAAATTATCAAGTAATATAATTTAATTCGCCTTACAAAAACTTTGTGCATTATAGCATAAAAACATTATCAAAAACTTTTTAAAACAATCAATATAATTTACAACAAATAAACTTCCACTTTGTTGTTAACAAACTTTTATATAAACAAAACAACATTTCAACCAAAAAATATAAGGCAGGCAAAATTTAATTTAGATTTTTTATTATAATAATCTTCTGGAAAGATGCATTTTTAATATATGACTAAAATTTTCAATATATTTATCTATTTCTCTTAATTCAAATTTTAATTTTTGATCTTTAGTATTATCAAACAAATATTTATTTAATCTTTTCATTTCGTTTAATTTCTTCATATTCATTCTATGTTGTCAACGCTTTATAGCTTCCTGGATCTGATAAAAACATTCATATAAAAAAATCTTTACCTAATAGATAAAGTTTTTCCACAGTTTTTACTTTATTAAATTCAATAAAAATCTGATTAAGTTTTCAAGGAGGATCTTGATTATTAAAATTTCTATATTTTTTTATTTTTGATAAATATAAAGTTCAAATTTTTATTCTTAACTTATTAAAATTATCTGTAAATCATTGCTTCAAATCAGGTAATTCTTTATTTTCACCCAAATTTTCATCAATGTGAGCTTGTATCCCCACATCATTCATCTAATTCTTGTATATTCTGTAGTAGATTATATTTGAGCTGCTTTTCTTTTTCTAGAAATATTGACAAGTTTTTGTGTAATACGAATTGTTTTTGAAAATTTTTCATCTACCTTTCATTCTTTACCATTCATAGCTGAAAAAAATCACATATCAAATGCTCTAGCAAGTACAGCATTTATAACTCATCATAGATAATATACACTTGTTTGAGGTTCAAAGTATTTGATATATTCTTTTTGCAGATCTTCTTCATTCAAATCATCTAATCCAAGAAAATACTGTGATGTAGTAATCCATGTGGACTTATTAACATAACCCAGCTCCTTTATTTTTCTTTGGATAGCTTCCTGATCTCCATTTAAAGCATTAAAATAATTTTTTCAATCATTAACCCTCTTTTCACAATCATATAAAATATCATTTTGATCCTGAATTTCAGAATCTTCATTTAATTTTCACATCAAATCCTTAATTTCACTTTGTTTTTTTTCATTAGCTTGTATTTTCATATTATCTATCTCATTATTGTGGTGTTTTGTAGTAGATTCTATTTGATCTGCTTGTTCAGAAATCTCAAATTGCTCTGTTAATTTTTTATTTGTTTCATCTGAAACATTAATTGAGTTAATCATAATAGTTTTTTTAGTAAATAAAATTACATATACAAATTATAATCAGAATTCAAAAAAATGCAAATTTTACAGGCTATTTTAGTAACTTCAAGAAAAAAGTGGTCAAAAATTTGACAGAATGATAGGTTATGAGTATAATTAAATTGTTTTATACTCTAAAAAAAGAAAATGACTAAAATTTTATCTAGTGAAACTGATATGTTTTATGAGATTATATGACTTGATAACAAGATTATCAAAGTTTCGTGATATGAAAAGACTGATAAGAAACACATTCTTACCGTTAAAGGCAAGTTAAAAACTTGTACATGTCCTATGTGTGGGAAGAAAACAAAGAAAAGAAATGGGCTTCATGAAGTAACAATGGTTCCATTATGGAAACATTTATTATTATCAGATGGTAATATGATAGAACTGAGAATTGTTAGAAGAACGTTCAGATGTAGTGATTGTAATGTAAGTTTTATGGAAAAATTTTACTTTGAAGCAGAGAGGTGAGAACGTACAAAAGCTTTTGATGATTTTGTTAAGTTTTCACGATGACATATGAGTTGAAGTCAGATATCAAGGAACACACAGTGTAGTCCTTGGACTATTCATGATATTTTGAAAGATATTGATGATAATGCGTTAAATAAGAGATGACTAGAGATTATGAATGAACTAAAAGAAATCTATTTAGGGATAGATGAACATAGTTTTCGTGGAAGGGATATGGTGCTAGTAATAACAGACATTAAAGCAAAGAAAGTATTAGCAGTATTAAACGATACAACGAATAATACCCTTAGCGGATGGTTTAATGGTTTATCAGAAGAGATAAAAAATAAAATAAAGTGAATATCAACAGATATGAATAAATGATATAAAAATGTTGCTGAAAAGAATATTCCAGGGATAGTATGAACGGTCGATAAGTATCATTTAGTACAAGAAGCAAATAGAATGGTAGATGATGTGAGATTAATGACAATACGGCTTATAAAGAAATGATTTATGACAGAGGAAGATTTTATTAAGCGTAAAAATGTCTCATCCAAGATGATCAAAAAAAAAGAGAACAGCAAGATTTAGATTGATATGGTAATGAAAAAAGGGTGGTCATACATATGAAGAAATACAAGGGGGAAGAAGAACATATGTTGAAAGATGAGTATATTAAAGAAAATATGTTAATCAAAAGGAATGGAGAGAGATGAGAATATAGAGAAATAACAGAAGAAGCATTTCTTAACCGTGGATATAAAAGTTTGTTTTGGACGAGAGAGAAGAACTTAAGTTGACCTCAAAAGTTAAGATTAAGACAAATACTAAGAGAATTCGATCCATATTGATATTTAAGAGATGCTTGGATTTATAAAGAATGGTTTTGTGAAGCGATAGATGACTTGAATATTGAAGAGATTAGAAGAATAAGAGATGAATGTTTAGAATCAGATCATTACAGAATTAGTTGATTTGGTAAAACTCTTCTAAAACGAGATAAACAATTAGAAGCATTTTGTACTCATTCAACTGATGAGTTTAAATTTACAAATGCTTATACAGAAAGTATTAACAATCAATGTAAGGTAGCAAAGAGAGTATCACATGGTTTTAAATATAAATCAAGTTATAAAAGAAAATTATCTGCTAGATTTATAAACCAACAAATCACGGACTTACTAAAATAGCCTCTAATTTTTTGTTTTTGTTTGTTTTCTACAAGTTTAGCTCCTACCACCCGGGTGCTGTTCGCGAAGCTAATTAGGGGTAACTGCAAGCAGTTAGGACTATTT
>Ga0116190_1003419_pt1 | contig 11726 bp, 10 predicted proteins | sample AD_JPNTR4_MetaG_FD_89808 | JGI IMG/M metagenome (GOLD analysis project Ga0116190, IMG submission 89808) | Active sludge microbial communities of municipal wastewater-treating anaerobic digesters from Japan - AD_JPNTR4_MetaG | ecosystem: Engineered > Bioreactor > Anaerobic > Digestate | place... | reverse complement strand
TTAGATATATTTTCAATTTTTTTTATCATTATTGTTAGTTTTTTGTTTTTAAACTAGTTGAACATTATTATATACTTTTTCTAACAAATAGCAATAGCATTTTTGTATTTTATTATTGTAAATAGTTTTCAACTTCTTTCAAACTTGGTTCTGGGGTTATAAATAGGATGTTCCCTAATTTTAATTGATTATAAACTTCACCGAAGCTTGCATCTTCAACATTTATACAACCATTACTTTCTCTACGATCTTTAGCATTTTTAGATTTAATTTTTTGATCTCTAGATGGATCTTTTTCATAAGTACCATGTATACCCATTGTGTATTGCTCAGATATTGTATATTGTCAATTAAGTGGTATAAGTATTATGTAATGAGTTCCATATTTTACAAAAAAACTTTGACCAGAAGTAGTTTTGTCAACGGCTCTTCATACTTCATATAAACCACCAGGAGTTGTTCTAGAACCTGCCATAGGATTATTTTGATGATCTCCCACTTCGCTACCTATTAAAGTGTTCTGTCTGGATAACAAACGATGGTTGTTAGAGAAAAAGTATATATTAAAATCTGTTTTCGATAAAATACTATACTGTTTTCATTTGTGGTTCAATTCTCAATTCACGAATTTCATGTAAATATCTTTTACATCTTGTGGAATTCAACTGTTTGCCATAATCTCATCTTGTCCTAGATATTTACGCACATTTCCAAGTTTTTTTATTTTGTTAAGTTCTGATTTTCATAACTTGCTTCAAGCTTTATAGTCTGGATATCTGCTGTCACAATCTAATTCCAGTCACATAACTTTTTGTGCTGCTATTATATTATTGTTTAATAAATGATACATAAAAACTTTTTTTAGTTCATTATCCCTAAATCAATCCACAGCATCAAGTATTTCTTGGTATGAAATTCAATTAAGTTTATCTTTACTTAAGCTTGCTTCTAGCAATTTTAAATTTCGAGACCCTTGTTCTACAATTTTTAAATTCTCATCACTTACAATACTTTTAAATATTACTAATTCTACTACTTTTGCTCACTTCATATTGCTTGCTTTTGCACTGTTGATAGCATCAAACCCAAGTTCAAAATCTCAATTTATTGTTCTTAATATTGCGGCAGTTCTATTAACATCTGTGTTTTCTCAATTTTTAAAATTTATTCCAACTCATTCTAACTCTTGTATGAACTTTTGAACAACTTCATGTTCATTCATAAGTTGTTCTATCCTATCTCTTTGAGTTTGAATTGGTAAACTTTGAGCTAAGTCTTTTTGAAAATTATATTGTACAAACATATTCATTTCTTCTTTTTGTTCCGGTGCTTTTAGATCAACAATATCTGGTATTTCATCGTCTTGCTCATAGTCATCATCTAAAATAATAATTCATTCAGAAGAACCTGTTGGTGTTACTATTTTCTGTTCAGTTTTATCTGGTTCGTTTTTCACTTGTTTTACTTGATCCGGTTGTTTAGTTTGTTCTACTTTCTTAGTTGTAACCTCTTCATCGTCATCATCATCTAAAATAATGATTCATTCAGAAGAACCTGTTGGTGTTACTATTTTCTGTTCAGTTTTATCTGGTTCGTTTTTCACTTGTTTTACTTGATATGGCTGTTTAGTTTGTTCTTTTTCGTTAGTTGTTTTAGGAACTTCCTTAGTTGTAACCTCTTCATCGTCATCATCATCTAAAATAATAATTCATTCAGAAGAACCTGTTGGTGTTGCTATTTTCTGTTCAGTTTTATCTGGTTCACTTTTCACTTGTTTTACTTGATCCGGTTGTTTAGTTTGTTCTTTTTCGTTAGTTGTTTTAGGAACTTCCTTAGTTGTAACCTCTTCATCGTCATCATCATCTAAAATAATGATTCATTCAGAAGTGTCTGTTGGTTCCAATTTTTTACTAAATTCTTCTCTAACTTTTCCTGATGTTCATTGATTTTGTTGTTTTGCCTCTTGAGCATAATCTCCAGTGTTAGTTGTTGTTTCAAGAACTTCTAACACAATATCTAATACTCAAATAGCAGAGGGGTTGAAGGTTACTTTTTCATCTTGTGTTTTTTTTGCTTTATTTAATTTATATCGTGCTTCAATAAATCCAATAGCATCAATAGTATTTTTGTTAAAAACCCCTACATTAATTTTATTAGCATAAATGCTTAAACCTTCAATTTTACCACTATTTGCGATTTTTCTAATCGCAGTATTTAATATTTCAATTGGATCTTTAAGTTCTTTGTGTCAATATTTGTTTTTTAAAACAATCCCTATTTTGTCTATATTATTTCTTACCATATTCTTGTTGTGTTTGTAAGAACTTAAAAATATTTCTTTTTGAGTTCTTTCTAAGTATTCTGTAACAGTTTCTTTGGAATCCCAATTGTCTAATTGGGCTTGAATATTTTTATCTCTTTGGTCTATCATTTTTTGATAATCAGAAACACTTAACTTAGTGATAGTCACAGAGTAATTGTTTTTGTTGTTCATAGTCTGACCACTAGATTTTTTTGGCAAAGCTAAAGTTGTAGACAAAGATATGGCCGTAAGGAACATAAGTTCTCTGAAAACTTTAGCGACCCTTCAATCTTTTCTATCACGATTTTTTTCTATATTTTTCATTTTTTATATAGTGATATAATAAAATATATCTTATTATAATCAAAAAGTATTTTTTTTGCAAAAAATAAAGGACTTTTTTATCACAAATAAAATTTAATACTATTTTTATCATATTATAATAGGAAAGTTTTGCTATTTTTGATTTATTTTTTTTAAAAAAAAGTATGGTTTTTAAACAAACCACACTCTTTAAATTTTATCACTTACTACCACTCCTCACGAAGTAGATAGTTTTTTTGAGTTGTTTCTTTTATCGGAGAGCTGAACTCGTCATCTCCTTGTCTAACTCCTTCGGTGGTTAGAAAAGTTGAGATGGCGGAGTGAGTATCTCCTTTTTCTCTAGGGTCGTCCAAGCTTACCATTGCTTGGTTTTGCCCATTTTTGTTGTAGATTGTCATAAATTGATCCGGACACTCTGGCTTTTTTGTGCCAGTAGAATCCGCTACCATTCGCCGGCTTTTAGGTATGCCGACGATTTTGTAGATAGCAATGATGCTATCCGCCTCAATTTTTATTGTTTCTCCATAAGGATGTATTGATCCGTATTTTGAAAACAATTTTTGACTTGCTACATCCAGAGAGTCATAAGACACCTCTGTGAAGCTTACAGTAGTTTGACCCCAAGAAACAGCAGCTATTGCTGCAAAAAATACTAATAAAAATACAATTTTTTTCATAATTATAAATTTTTTTTTTGTTAATAATGTTTTTATTTACACAACAAATCATATTAAAACAAAAATAAAAGTCAAGTGAATTTTGTGTGATTTGTTTTGTTTGGAATGTAGTATGTTTTGGTTGATAGGACCTAGTGTTTCAAAAAAAACCAACATTTTTTTATAGAGCGGGACAACAATCTGCTTGGAAGACAGGGAGGATAGTTTGAAAATAAAAAAACCAACATTTCTGTTGTTTTTTTAAATGGAGCGGGCGACGAGACTCGAACTCGCAACAATCTGCTTGGAAGGCAGGAACTCTAGCCAATTGAGTTACGCCCGCATAATGTTTTTTTGGTGGGCCTGGCTGGACTTGAACCAGCGACCGATCGGTTATGAGCCGATTGCTCTAACCAACTGAGCTACAGACCCAAACTAAATTGATATACACAGTGTGACTATATATAGTAAATTTTAAATAAAATTCAAGTCATTTTTTCTCAGATAATATGTTTGGTCAAAATAAAAATATTTTATAAACTTGCTAATTATAAAGTCTAAAAAACTAATATTCTTATTAGTATTCATTGAAAATGATAAAGAATTTTGGTAAACGATAGGACTTTTGTTAGTTTTTATTTACTTATATTAATGTTTATTGGTTAGTTTAAGCAAATCGCTTGACTTTGTTGTTGTGATAGTTATATGTGTTTTAAAATAAAAACATAAAAATTATGAAAAAAACATTTTTAAAAAACTTGAAGACAGGTTTTTTCGCAATTTTACCTGCAATAGTTTTTATTTGGTTAATTAGGTGGTTAATCAGGGTTTTTTTGAACATTGTAGGTGGGATAATTTCTAAGTTTCCATATTCCTTCGATTGTAATCCAATCGTTTTACAAATTATAGGATCCATTGTGCTGATTTTGTTAATTATTATAATAGGGGCACTGTTAAATAGTTCTTATATTGGCACAAAAATCAAACTATGTTTTAATCCTATAATTAAAAGAATACCAGTTTTAAAGACTTTGTATAAGGTTTTTAAACAAGTAAACGAATCTTTAGATAAATCGAAGTCTTTCAAAAAGGTTGTATTGGTTAGATTTCCGACAGAAGATTGCGTTTCTTTAGGATTTATAACCAGTGAAGACTTGGAGGTATTTGATGAAGCGGTTGGTAAAGAGTTGGTAAGTGTATTTGTTCCCACTACACCAAACCCAACAAACGGATTTTTATTTTTAACAACAAAAGAATCTGTTATTTTAACAACTTGTCCAGTAGAATATGGAATAGCTTTCGTAGTATCTATGGGAACTGTGGGAGCAACTAAAAAAATTGTTGAATCCTATTCTAAAGTTTAGAGTAGGATTTTTTTCAAAATAAAAAAATGCACAAAACTAATTGTACATTTATCTGAATAGTGGGTGATATAGGACTGAACCACATAGTCCTACGTGGTGGACCTATGGCCCTGCTTGTAATTAATTTTTTTAATGGTGGGTGATATAGGACTTGAACCTATGGCCCCCTGCTTGTAAGGCAGATGCTCTAGCCAACTGAGCTAATCACCCATTAAATGGCGGTCCCACGGGGAATCGAACCCCGATTGCAGGATTGAAAGTCCCGTGTCCTAACCGTTAGACGATGAGACCAAATAAGTGGATTTTAATGGCGGGATGGAAGGGACTCGAACCCTCGACCTCCTGCGTGACAGGCAGGCGTTCTAACCAGCTGAACTACCACCCCATTTTAAATGGAGCCGGTGACCAGATTTGAACTGGTAACCCACTGCTTACAAGGCAGTTGCTCTACCGTTGAGCCACACCGGCAAAATAATCTAGAAAGATTATTTGTTTTGTGCTGCACTAAATAATTTAGCCATGTTTGATTTTTTTCTTGAACCATTTTTCTTTTTGATTATTCAAACTTTTACGCACTTGTCTACATACTTATAGATTTTGTTTAATTCTTCAGGAGAAACTTTCTCTCCTTTTTCTAGAGATTTTTTGAATTTTTTCATAGCCATTTTGAGTCTAAGTTTGAACTCGTTATTTCTTTGGCGTAGTTTTATAGATCTATTCGCTGCTTTTTTTGCTGATTTTGTAATAGGCATTCAAATTTATAACAAATATCTAAAAGTGTGTAGTTTTCAAACTCTCCGGGGGAGGGGCTCGAACCCACGACCCAGTGGTTAACAGCCACTTGCTCTACCGACTGAGCTACCCCGGAATGTGTTTGAGTGAAAGAACCTATAAGGATTCTTTGTCAATTTTCAATAGATTTTCAATTTTTATTTACCGAGGACAGGACTTGAACCTGCACACCTTTCGGAACCTGGTTCTAAGCCAGGCGTGTCTACCATTCCACCACCTCGGCGACTTTTATTTTGGGACGCTAGGATTCGAACCTAGATAAACGGAGTCAGAATCCGTTGTCCTACCATTAGACGACATCCCAGTTTGTGAAAACGGAAAGTCGAAACAATAATGTGGATTTACTTGTGATAATTTAATTGGTTGCGGGGGATGGAGTTGAACCACCTATCTTCGGGTTATGAGCCCGACGAGATACCGTTTCTCTACCCCGCATTTTAATTAAGTAAGATTTTATTTAATTTTTATTTATCTTGGGGAACTAGGATTCGAACCTAGACTGACGGAGTCAAAGTCCGCTGTCCTACCATTAGACGATTCCCCAATATAGAGAATGTTTCTTTGTAAAACAAAAAGAGCCATACCAAAATGGACAAGAACTTTATACTAATTTATATCTTTATTGCAAGTCAAAATCTTTTTTTTATTTTCTCTTGAAAAAAATTAGTAAAAAACTAGTCTAAAACTACTTATATTTTAGTGATATAATTTTTTATATTATGTGAACAATTCAAAGGACATTAGTGGTTTTAAAACCAGATTCTGTCAGTCGTGCCCTTATTGGACAAATTGTTAGTCGTTTTGAGAGAGCTGGACTGCAAATTGTTGCCTCAAAAATGCTTGCCCCTAGTACAGAATTTTTAAAGTGACATTATGAGGGGATTTGAAAATTAGCTACTAGAAAATGAGAAGAAGTTTTAAACAGGGTTGTAGAGGCCATGAGAAAAACTCCTGTATTTGCTATGGTTATTGAGTGAGTAGAGGCAGTAGAATATGTTAGAAAAATCGTTGGATCTACAGAGCCAAAATCTGCGGCTCCTGGTACTATTAGATGAGATTTTGCACACGTGTCGTATGCATATATCAATAATAATCCATGAACTTCAATATTTAATCTTGTACATGCTTCAGCTGATTTAAATGAAGCTGAATTAGAAATTAAACATCGGTTTAATGAAGATGAGATTTTTCAATATAAGCCGTTACATAGTGATTTTACTAGATAATATCCAAGTTTTTACAGTTTTTGCTTCCTACAATTATTTTTGGTGAAATAATATATAAACAAATTATCTTTATTCAGAACAATAAAGTATTTGGGTAATGGTTTTATCATTAACATAAGTTATTAATCGATTTTCAAGAAAATTATCAATTTTTACTTGAAAAAATATCCGAAAAATATATTGTACTACAAGTGAAAATTTTTGACTAATGTTTTTGGTATTTTTTTCACAAATTACACCTAGTTATTAAAAATACGATTTTGTATCAATGTTTTTTGTGCGAAAAACAAGGGTTCAAAATCCGTTTGATTTGCATCACATTATTTTAGTTTTTTGACATTTAGAGATGAAAAAAGGAATACATCCTCAATATCACAAAGATGTTGCTGTTCAATGTATATGTTGAGCAGAATTTACAGTAAATGCGACTACTGCTGGTCCTATAAAAGTTGAAACTTGCTACAAATGTCATCCAGTATTCAACAAAGATAGAGTAGTAGAAAAGGTTGTAAAAGGTAGATTAGAAAAATTTATGGAAAAACAAAAGAAAATCGATTCTTTGAGAAAATCATCATAGTTTTGTTGTTTGGACCAGTTTTGTTATCAAATTCTGCATCAATTAATATAGTCAGACTTTTATTATGTTAAGAATAATACTAGGCGACTGTTTCGTATAAAATATAGTACTTTATATGGGGTACTGATTTGGCTTATGATAAGAAAATCTGTTATTCAAAGAAATATAAATAACTCTGAAATCCATCATGTCATTGGTCACCATGGAAGTGTTTTTTTGAAGTTGTTTTTCAAGTACCTATCAGTACTTATTGTTTTGATGTTGATTTTTTTGCTACTAGATAGATATATCACTTGGTTATACCTATCTTGGATTTTTGCGGGCTTAGGATTTGTTGTTTTTATTAAATTTTGTATAGATTTTTTGAACTTATATTTGGATTCCTTGGTTATGACAGATTCAGGAATAGTTTTATATTTACGAGAATGACTTTTGGAATATAAAACTGAGCTTTTTGATCGAGAAAAAATAGAAACAGTTTCACATGCTCAAAAAGGATTGCGAGATAAGTTGTTCTTTAGAGGAGATATTTCAATTAAATTAAATTATTGAATAGATTTTCCTTTTGAGAATATTCCAAATCCCAAAAAACAAGTAGATAAAATATTACAATTAAAAGCTCGTTGTTCTTATAGAAAAGAGGATGATTATTCGTCGTCAGAAGATGAAAAAAAGTTTGATATATTAGTTGAAGCCTTATGAGAGGTTGTAAAGGATTATATAGATAAATGAAATAATGATTCATAAAGTTCGTAAAGTTCGTAAAGTTCATAAAGTTCATAAAGTATTAATAACTTTATAACTTTCAACTTTACAAACTTATTACTTGTAACTTCCTGAATTTTCAATTACTTTTTGCAATTGGATTTGAAATCATTATAAATTCAATGAAGTTTGGAAAATATAGAAATTTAGTCACTTAGAAAAAGGTTTAGAAACTTTGTATCCATTTATTCAAGATTAAGTCTGATCTTTTTTCTAAGTTTCTAGTTTCTATAATCAAATTTCATATTTATTATCTTAATACTAGAAATTATGACAGTTACAAAAAAACAATTTCAAACAGTAGAGCTTACTACTGAACTTGCTGGTAGAAAGATTTCTTTTGAAACTTGAAAACTAGCTATGCAGGCTGATAGTTCAATAAGACTTCAGTATGGAGACAATGTTTTGTTGTTTACCACCTGTATGGATAAAGATCCAAGAGAAGGTACAGATTTTTTACCTTTAATGATTGATTACAGAGAAAGTTATTCTGCAGCAGGTAGAATAGCATGAGCTTTATATAGAAGAAGAGAGTGAAAAGCATCAGAAGCAGCTACACTTTATGCTAGAATGTCTGATAGGGCATTGAGACCAATGTTTCCTAAAGGTATGATAAACAGTATCGTTATTTCAGTTACTCCTTTGGCATTAGATCACACGATGGATATGGATGTTCCAAACATCATTTGATCTTCAGTATCTATTATGGCAGCAGGAATACCATTTGATTGACCTGTAGGAGCAGTACAAATTTGATACAAAGATGGACAGTTTTTAGTAAATCCAACTAGAGAGGAGCTTGATGCAGGGATATTAAACTTATTACTAGCTGGTAAAAAATGATCAATCAATATGATAGAATGTGGAGCCAATGAAGTTCCAGAAGATGTATTGAAACAAGCATTTGTTTTATGACAAAAAGAGATAGATAAGTCTTGTGATATTCAATTAGAGTTCTTAAACAAACTAAATATCCAAAAACAAGAAGTTACGTTCAATAAACCATGAGAAGAAGTAATATCTTTTATTTCAGATTTTATGACTCAAGATAAATTAAATTCATTAACATGAAATACAAAGGTTCCATTCAATACATTATTCTCTCAGTATGAAAAAGAAGTTTTGGACTTGGCTAAAGAAAAAATAGAAGATCCAGAAAATGAAGAATTTACAGAAAGTAAGGTAAAAATGTGATTTTTTGAAGTGATAAAACATTTTATTAGAAATCGTACTATAGATACATGAGTTAGACTTGATGATAGAGATATGTACACCATTAGGCCTTTATTTTGTGAGGTAGATAATGTGCCAAAGGTTCATGGAGTTGGTCTTTTTTGGAGATGAGATACACAGGTTTTGACTACTACTACTTTATGATGACCAAAAGATTATCTTGTTTATGATGATATGGAAAATGATAATGTTCAACAAAGATATTTCCATCATTACAATTTCCCACCATTTTCTGTGTGAGAAGCCAATACAGTTAAATTTGTATGAAGAAGAGAAATTTGACATGGTAAATTAGCAGAAAAAGCTTTGATGCCTATGATACCTTCCAAAGAAGAATTCCCTTATAGTATTAGGACTGTTTCAGAATGTATGTCATCTGGATGATCGACATCTATGGGTTCTGTTTGTGGATCAACTTTATCTTTGATGGATGCAGGAGTTCCTTTGAAGAAACCTGTTGCAGGAATTGCTATGTGATTGATGACAAAAAATACTGATGGAGACAATATTACAAAATATATTATTTTGAATGATTTACAATGAACCGAAGATTTTACTGGAGACATGGATTTCAAAGTAGCTGGTACTAGAGATTGAGTTACAGCAATTCAATTAGATACAAAACTTAAATGACTTACTATGGAGATTGTTCATGAAACAATTTCTAGAGCTATACAGTGATACAATGAAATTATGGATGTTATGTTGGAAGCTATGCCGACCCATAGAGCTCAAGTAAAAGAATCAGCTCCAAAAATTAGAGTATTCCAAATAAATCCAGATAAAGTAAAAGAAGTAATCGGAAAATGATGAGATGTAATCAATCAAATTATTGAAGACTGTGATGGGATCAAAATTGATTTTGATGACGATGGAACTTGCTTTTTGACTCATCCAGATCAAGCTATGATCGAAAAGGCTGAAAAAATTATTCGTGAGATAGCTACAGACTTAGAAGTATGACAATCTTTTGAAGCAAATATTTCTAGAATAGAGGATTATGGAGTGTTTGTTGATTTACCAAAAGGTAAAAAATGACTTTGTCATATCTCTGATTTAGGGCAAAGGTTTGAAGGATGATTGGAAAAGCATTTCAAAATATGACAAACTATGAATGTAGTCATCAAAGAAATTGATAATATGTGAAGGATAAAAGTTAAAAGAAAGTTAGGATAATTATAAGTTATTTATTATACGTAAAAAGGGAGGTCAAAATACCTCCCTTTTTTTACTTGTTTTGAGTTCTTTTTAACAAGGGCTGTGATGGCTTATCACAAATAGGTTTACCACATTCTTCCCTTGTCTTGATAATTTCGATTGGTCTCATTTCCTTTGTCCCAAGATACCTTAATCCTAATATAGGATCATAGGTAAAAATTAATATTCCTTCCATAATTTTGTTTATTTTTTTGGTTAATACTAGGTTTATATATATTTTTTTATTTAAAAAACTTATTAAAGAATGGTGCTATAGCAGTTTGTGTACTATTTTTGAACGAATCTGCTCTAGCAATCATATCATCTGATAGCTCTCCAAAAGTCCCATTATTACTTCTAACTTCATTTTTATCCGCTAATTCATTAATTAACTCACTTAAATCTCTTTTATTCTCATATAATTCATACTGTATTTTGCTAGGGATTTCTATCATTTGAGAGAAGCCATAATGTCAAGTTCAATCTGTGTTTTCTATATATGTCACTCAAAGTAAAAAATATTTTTCTCAAATTTTACTAACTCATCATTCCAATCATATATAGAAATCAGCATTTTCTACTTCATTTTTCAAACTCTTTACTCTGTTTTTTGCTCACAACATTATTTCTTCCAAACTCAGTGGCGTATCTGAAACATTTGATGCTGTTTTTCTGGCTTCATACTTTATACGTTTTCATTGAAAATATGGACAATCTTGAAATGCCAATTCTACTGCTTCTAATTTTGGTTTTCTAAGAGATCAAATAGCTACCAGCATAAGTTGAAAATTTATCAAGTTAAAAGTTAATATAATCTAATACAGACATTCTTTTTATTCTATATAGATTTGCAATATTAATGCAAACACAAACCACTTTGCCCCAAAAAGGTAAAGTGGTTATAATGGTTATTGATGACTAGAAAGCGAAGAAGAAATAATAATAATACCTAACTATTGCTCTGCTTTATGTCTGATTTTTTTTACTTTCATGAACTCCTGAGCAATAGCGTCATCAATTCTCTCAGATGCTTCCGATGAGAGTTCGACGAATTCCCCCTCCTTTTTCATTTTTTGAACAATATTCCACCAACTTGGAATTAATGCTGTTTTTTTTCATTTTCCATTTATTAATACTAGTATATGTTTTTTGTTAAAAGCTTTTAATAAATCTTAAATCTCCGTTGGTAAAATATCTAATATCTTTAATTCCATATCTAATTGCTGCTAATCTGCTTATCCCAATTCCAAAAGCAAAACCTGATCGTTGTTCTGGATCTACTCATCATTC
>Ga0116190_1003416_pt1 | contig 11729 bp, 12 predicted proteins | sample AD_JPNTR4_MetaG_FD_89808 | JGI IMG/M metagenome (GOLD analysis project Ga0116190, IMG submission 89808) | Active sludge microbial communities of municipal wastewater-treating anaerobic digesters from Japan - AD_JPNTR4_MetaG | ecosystem: Engineered > Bioreactor > Anaerobic > Digestate | place... | reverse complement strand
TATGCTAAGTCTGTAGCAGCAGAACCTAAACGACGTAAACCATGCGAATGTTTCATAAAATAATTCATGGCAATACCATATTCATCAATTAATGAATAGTCATTGTATGGAAATCCGGTACCTATGAGTGATTTTGATACACTTTCTGTTTGTGATACATGAATTTTTTTACCATTACAATAAGCAGGAGCTCCTTGCCATGTATAAAAACATTCATCCATCATAATTTCATATACTACACCAAGTACAATAGTGTTGTGTTGCATAAGTGCTACACTAATAGCATGTGGTGGTACACCGTGTATAAAATTTGTAGTTCCGTCTATTGGATCTATTATCCAATTATATTCTTTACCTTTTGTTGTTTTAGTTTCTTCTTCGGTAATAAAACCTGCATGTGGAATAAGTGGTTGAATGCGTGAAACTAATTGAGCTTCAGAACCTTTATCGATTTCGGTTACAAAATCATTAGTCCCTTTTGTTTCTATTTGACTTTGTTGTAAATGTAAACCGCTTTGTCTGATATATTCACCTACAGATTTTACTATATCAATAGTTTGAAAGCATATACTTTGTAAATCCATATTTTGTATTTTTCTTCAAATGTACTATTTTTACAGCTAATGAAAATAGTGTGTAAAAAAATATTTTTTATTTTTTGTTGTTTTTAAACAAACATTTGTTGATAGAATTTTGTTGATGAAAGTAGGCTTGTTTTTTGGTTCGTTTAATCCAATTCATATTGGTCATTTAGCTATAGCTAATTACATGGTAGAATTTACTAACCTTGATGAATTATGGTTTGTTATAACTCCTCAAAATCCTGCAAAACAAAAATCAACATTACTTGCAGATTCTCAACGGTATTATATGGTTGAATTAGCAATAGAACCGTTTACAAAAATGAAAGCAAGCCGCATTGAATTTACATTGCCTCAACCTTCATATACTATTCATACATTAATTCATTTGCATGAGTTGTATCCACAACATAGTTTTGCTCTTATTATGGGAAGCGATAATTTGCAAACATTTAATTCTTGGAAAAATTATAAAGAGATATTAGACTCATATAGTATATATGTGTATAATCGTCCAAATACTCAAATTCCTGATGAATTTAAACATCATCCTGCCATTGAATATGTAGAAGCTCCTCTTATGGAAATTTCATCGAGTTTTATACGACAAAGTATAAAACAAGGTAAAAATATAAGAGGGTTCATGCCCGAAAGTGCATGGAAATATTTAGATGAGATGAATTTTTATAAATAAAAAAAATGTAGTATAATTGTTCCTAATTAAATAAATACTCTACAGCATGTTATCATCAATACTATTAGAAGGTATAATTATAGGAATTTTAGTTTCAATTCCTATGGGGCCTATAGGAGTATTGTGTGTACAACGAACTGTACATCAGGGGCGAAGATCGGGGCTTATTTCTGGTCTTGGAGCAGCTGTTGCCGATTCTTCATTTGCTTTTATAGCAGGATTTGGATTAACATTTTTAACTGATTTTTTTAAATCACAACAATTTTATTTAATGTTTGGAGGAGCTATTGTACTTATATTTTTAGGATTTCGATTGTTTTTTACCGATACAATTAAAGAAGTAAAAAAATATCGTATACAACGTGCCAACCCATATACTGATTTTATGTCGGTTTTTTTGTTGACATTGTCAAATCCAATTACAATTTTGTTTTTTGGATTAGTGTTTACGGGTCTTGGTGTAGTAAAAGAAAATATAGTGCAAACAGGTACCCTTATAGGAGGAATATTTCTTGGAGCTATTTGTTGGTGGTTTATTCTTACAACTGTTGTTTCATACTTTCGCAATTTATTTAAAATTCGCATTATATTTTGGATAAATAAAGTTGCCGGTATGTTAATAGTATTATTTGGAGCTTTAGCTATGTTTAATGCGTTTTATCCACAATTTAATAATGAAAAAATACAAAAATCGCCAATTGTAAACATGTCTAATAAATTAAAAAAATAAACTATGGTTTTAGAATCAGAAACAATATGTGCTATAGCTACGGCACCCGGTAAGGGAGCAATAGCAACAATACGTTTGAGTGGTTCTGATTCAAAACAGATTATTCAAAACATATTTAAACCTTCAAAAAAGACAGAACAATGGTATAATATAGGCTATAGTTTACATTATGGGTCTATATACTACAATAATGAATTATTAGATGATGTATTAGTTTCAATATTTAATGCACCTCATTCATATACGGGCGAAGATTCTGTTGAAATTAGCTGTCATGGTTCTGTATATATACAAAATGAAATATTAAAATTATTGTTGCATCATGGTGCTCGATTAGCCAAACCGGGTGAATTTACTCAGCGTGCATTTTTGAACGGAAAACTGGATTTGTCACAAGCCGAAGCAGTTGCCGATTTAATAGCATCAACTTCTGCAGCATCTCATAAATTAGCATTATCGCAAATTAAAGGTGGATATGCCAAAGAATTGCAAGAGCTTAGGCTGGCATTATTACAATTTCTATCAATGATAGAATTAGAATTAGATTTTAGCGAAGAAGAAGTGGAATTTGCTGATAGAGAGCAATTACGCATATTGGCAAACAATTTAGAACATCGTGTTGCAAAATTATTAGAATCATTTTCCATAGGTAATGCTATTAAAACAGGAGTACCTGTGTGTATAGTTGGTGAACCAAATGTAGGAAAATCAACACTGCTTAATACTATTTTGAATGAAGAAAAGGCTATTGTATCTGATATTCCGGGTACTACTCGCGATGTTATTGAAGATACTATGGTTATAGGTGGAAAAACATTTCGTTTTATGGATACTGCAGGTATAAGAGATACCAGTAATATCATAGAACAATTAGGAATAGACAGAACATTTGCTAAAATTGATGCAGCATCTATTGTTTTGTTTCTTATAGATGTTACATCACCATTGAATTACATTAAAAAAAATATTGCTTCAATTAAACGTAAAATTGCTGCCGATAAAAAATTATATATCGTTGTTAACAAAATTGATTTAATAACCGAAGAGCAATTGCAAACACGGTTTAATAAACATAATTTTGAAGAATTGTCAGAAAATGATGATTTTATATGTATTTCGGCAAAGCATAAACGTAATATTGATAGTCTTATACAAGCATTGTTGCAAGAAGTGCATTATGGTGAAATATCTCAAGATGATGCTATATTGACAAATATGAGGCACTATGAAGCTCTTCAGCAAGCTCATATTGCTATTACTCATGTGTTGCAGGGAATAGATACCGGTTTATCAAATGATTTGTTAAGTTTAGAACTAAGACAAGTACTGCATTATGTGGGGCTTATTACAGGCAGTATAGGTACAGAAGAGATGCTTGGGTATATTTTTGAGCATTTCTGTATAGGTAAGTAATGAATTCTTATTTTTTGCGTCTATTCATAAAAAAACTATGGCAAAAACTATGTGTAAATTGGCAAAAGAATTACCCGATTCTTTAGAAAAAATAGTTGGAATAGCAGAAAACTATGCATTTATTTGTAAAAAATGCGGTAGGGTAGCACATGTTGAAGAACGTTTGTGTAAACCAATATCAGTTAAGTAATAGTTATTCTTTTTTTAAATCTTTAAGTTCTTTTTCTAATTGATTGATACGTTTGGCGAGTTTATCAATATTTATAAAATGAATGTACGATTTTTTGTACTCTCTGGCATTAAAACTAGGGGCTCCCATTTGAAAATCATTGTCGGGAACATCCATCATTATGCCCGATTTTGCGGCAATTTTAACATTGTTTCCTATTTTTAAGTGTCCGGCAACTCCGGTTTGTCCTCCAATCATACAATTTGAGCCAACTTTAGTTGAGCCGGAAATACCTGTTTGTCCTGCAATTACGGTATTTGAACCTATTTCGCAATTGTGTCCTATTTGAATTAAATTATCAATTTTGGTACCTTGTCTAATTATGGTAGACCCCATTGTAGCTCTATCTATAGTAGCATTTGCACCTATTTCTACGTCATCTTCAAGAATTACATTCCCTGTTTGTGGAATTTTATAATATTTACCATTTTCAATAGGAGCAAATCCAAAACCATCAGATCCTATGATAGCTCCGGGTTGTAATATACAATTGTTACCAATTATGCAATTATCTAATATTCTAACTCCGGCATAAATTAAGCAATTTTCACCTATCGTAACACCTTTGTAAATAGTTACATTCGGATGAATAATAGTGTTATTACCTATGGTTACATCTTCGGCAATTGAAACAAAATCGCCTATTGAAACTTGTTTCCCAATTTTTGCTTTACGATGAATATTTGCTTTACGCGAAATTTTTGGTTTTTTGGTTTGTTGTTGTTTGGTATATAAATCTAATAGTTTTGCAAATGAAGAATATGCATCGTCTACACGAATAAGAGTAGTTGTAATTTCTTGTTCGGGGACAAATGTTTTATTACAGATTACAGCAGTAGCTTTTGAGGTATATATATATGGAGTATATTTAGGGTTAGCCAAAAATGAAACTGAACCGGGTTCACCTTCTTCTATTTTTGATAATTTTGATACTTTTGCTTGAGCATCACCTTCAACGGTACCTTGTAAAAAATTTGCAATTTCTAATACTGTAAATTCCATAAAATATAGGGTAACATAATAATGCAGTAAAATTATGATATTTTATATTCATAATGTATAATATAGTGCATAATTTTAATGAAAATATTAAAATTATCGTTGTGATACAGTATAGTCATAGGTTATTTTGGCATATCTTACTTCGCGGGTTGGGTCCGATACAAAACGATTTTGTTTTGCTGCAGTTTTGGCTGCTTCTATACATGATTGTTCGCTTAAAGCAGTTTCAATATCAGTAATTGCCACCACATTACCTTGGGAATTAATTTTAACAGTTAATTCTATAGGTTTGTTACAATTTGTTGTATTCAGCGGTTTTGCTAAATATACAGCATCTTTGTTGCCTAAAGGATTTCCCGGAGAACCTTTAGAATTTTTATTGGTACTACTGCCTGCTTTATCTCCTTGTACGCCATCTTCTTTTCCGTCGTTACTGTTACCCGGATTGTTTGAAAAATTACTTCCAAATAATTTTTCTTGTTTCTTACGAAATTCTTCGGCAGCTTTTTCTCTTTCTAGTTGTTCTTTTTCTTCTTGTGTTAATTCTCGTTTAGTTTCGGTAGGTTTTGTAGTTTTTCTTACACTTATGGCATCTGAGTTGTCATTGGTAGTTACATCTAAATCTTCAGATGCAGAAGTACTTGTTTTTTGAGGAATTTGTTCTTCTTGTGGTTGAGGAGCAATTTCATCGGGTTTTATTTGTCCATCACCTTGTATTTCTTCACCAAAAGTTATGGCAATACCATTAGGTTCAGGAAATTCAACCGTAGGTGCTTTAAATGCAAAAAGTACCAAAATAACTATAATAATAGTATGAAACAGAATTGTTCCAACTATACCATATATATTATTTTTTTTATCATCCATATACTATTATGGTTTAGTAGCTAATACAAATTTCCATTTATTTCTATTTGCAATATCCATTACTTTTACAGTTTCGCCGGTAGGTACATCTTTGTCAACTCGTAACAAAATAGTTGGTTCTTGTTCGCCTTGTAATTTTGCTATAAGTGCTGATTCTAACTGTTCAAATGGTACAATTTCTTTTTCAATTGCAAATTGCAAATCGGGGGTTATTGAAACTGATGTGCGTTGATTTGGTGTCACTTGATTTGAACTTTTGGGTAATGACACCTGTAAGCCGTTAGGTGAAATTTGTGTAGATGTAACCATAAAAAATATGAGTAACAAAAATACAATGTCTGTCATTGACGACATGTTAAATTCTGTGCTTACTTTATTTCTTGATACTATAGCCATAATTATTCTGTTGGTTCGTTAAGTAAATCCATAAATTCAGTTGCACGCAATTCTAATTTGTTTACAACTTTGTTTACTTTAGCAATTAATAAATTATATCCTAAATATGCAACAACACCTACTATAAGTCCTGCAACAGTTGTTACCATTGCAGTATATATACCGTTTGAAAGCATTGAAATACTAAAATTACCTCCTGCGTTTGCCATATCATAAAATGCCCGAATCATACCAAGCACAGTTCCTAAGAACCCTATCATAGGTGCAGCACCTGATACGGTTGCTAATAATGGTAATCGTTTTTCGAGTTTGAAAACTTCAAGTTTTCCAACATTTTCAATAGCTTCGCGCACATCGGCAAGTGGTTTGCCTATACGTGAAATTCCCTTGTCAATCATTAATGCAACAGGAGATGTGTTGTTTTTGCAACGAATACGAGCTTCTTCTATTTTGCCTTGTTGTATATACATTTTTATTTCACGCATAAAGTTTTCGTCTTCTTTCTCAGCTTTTTGAATAGCAAAATAGCGTTCTACAATAATATATACAGCTAAAATTGACAATAAAAAAATGGGTATCATAATCCAACCACCTTTCATTGTCATGTTCCAAAAGGTTAATTCTTCCGGTGTTGCATTTATAATAACATTTGCCGAACTGTTATTTGCTCCGCTTCCATCAAGGGTAACTTGAACAAATCCAAATAATAATGACGTGATATTCATAGATATAAGTTTATGTTAAAATTTTGTGCAAAATAATTCATTTTTAAAACCAAAAAAAATATTATGCATATTGCTTATTGACAAGTTATAAACGATGCTTTATATACACTTAGTATACAAATATGTTGTTGTATTCAAAAATATGACTAATAACTGCCATAGAATTTTCGTAAAAACCATTCTGTTCCGGCAAATACTATAAGAGTAATAAGCAGTAAAAAACTATCGAGCAATAATGTTCTTGTTTTAGATGTATATGCTATAGGTACTATATTTTTGTTTGATTGAATACTGTCGTATATCTGTTGCATTTGTTCTTTCTGTAGCATTGAACCTCCTGTTTGTAATGAAATAGTTTGAAGTAATGCATGGTTTGCTCTTGTTTGTGTATATTCTAATTGTAACGGTAATATCATAAACGAGCCTTTTTGTTCATACTTAGATCCTTCTATTTCAACTGTAGCCGTATATGAATACGTACCTATAGGCATTTTACCTACTTGTAATGAATAATAATCATTGTTAGAGGTAAATACATATGGAAATTCTTTCCCTTTTTGATTCCAAATACGTAATCGAATTTCTTTATTTGGAATAGGTTCATAACTTTTATTATACAATTCTGCTCTAAAAATTATATCTTGATTTTCTGTTATCATAGGTTTGGTTTGAACGCGAAATAATTCTTGTTTTTGTGTCAGAGCCAAATAATTTACACATTTATTTATTAAAACATCAAAAGCTGTAAATGATTTATTTTTTTTATATGCATGTATTCTCCACCGCCATAAACCTTCACCGGTAAAAATAGCAGTCTTATAACCATTGGTATTAAAAAATTGTAGAAGAGGTCGTTGTGTCTGTATTTGTTGCATTCGTTGCCATAATACTACACGCGATTGTATATTACTTACATATTCTCCATATGGTGCAAATAATGGGGGAGCAGATTCTATTAGTTCTTTGCTTTCTTGATCAATATCAAAAATGGTATTTTCTGTATTATACAATGCTTGTACTTCATCTGCAGTATTTGAACGTTGACGAATAGACAGGCCTACATTAAGTATGTCTAACAATGCAAGATTCATGGTGTAATTATATATATACAAGGCCGGAATTGAAAAACTTTTAGCTTTTTCAACTAATTCTTTTGATTTACCGTATGATTGGGGTAAGCCATGAAAAATAATGCAATTATAATTATTGATATTACCTGTAAATTCTTGTGTAGATGATACCGTAACAGAATAGTTTTTATTGGTTTCTAAAGCTCTGCGAATAGCAGCAACGTCAGGGTGTACACTTTCATACAGTATAAGAATATTTTGTTGACTTTCCATAACATCTACTGAAAACAAAAATGTATTGTTTTTATATGTTATTTCATTATCATGATTTTCTATGCGAACAGTATATAATACTTGACCCAAAGATTGTGTTGTTAGTTTACAATCTATTGATGTTACATAGGTATTTGAATTAGATTGAATGTTTGTCTGAAACACTTGTTTGCTGCCTTCTAATATGGTAATTGTTGATTTTTTACCTTGTAAATTATGTGATTCTATAAACACTCTTGCTGTAAAAGGTATATTTTTAAATACAACTGAATTATGTTGAACATCGCTAATTACATTGTCACGAACTTGATTTGGATTTCCTAAAGCTATAGTGTATATAGGAATGTGCGATTCAAAAATTGGACTGTATAAAGGGTTGTCGCCGGTATTGTATAAACCATCAGAAGCCAATATAATTGCTCCCAAATTAGCGTTAAAGTAACGAGAATATATTTGTTGTAAAGCATTTGAAATATTTGTTCTTTTTTGATTGTACGTAATGAGTGACGAATCAGAAATATGTTCGCCAAATGTATATGTGTGTGTTGCGTAATTGTTTGACAGTGCTTTTGTTAGTTGCTCTACATTGGTTTTGTAAGTGGTTTTGTAATATAAGGAATCATTGTGCATTACAATAGAATTTGAATTGTCTTGCAAAAATACTATTGTTGGTTTTACAATGCTTCGTTTAGTTTGTTCAATAAAAGGACCTAACAATAAAAATAATAGTATTGAAATAAAGATAGTGCGTAAAACAAAAGCAATTTGAATAATGTGTTTAGGTATAATTTGATTTGCGGCAGAACGATAATATAGTAATAATGCAACGCTTAAACCACCTGCAATACATATAGGCAAAAACCACAAGGAATATTCGGTTAACACACTCATGTTTTTAAAAAAAGTTTGTCAAATGTAATAAAAACAATGTATAATGAGAACAAAACTTTATGGAAACACAATAAAATATTGTAACTATAATAAAAGAGAGGAGATACTTTTAGTTGTTAATATCTTTCATTTGTTGAATTCATATAATAAGTGTATTTTTGTATGCGTATGGAAAATTTTATTGTATCAGCACGAAAATATCGTCCGGTAACCTTTGCTTCGGTAGTGGGTCAACATTCAATTACTGTTACTTTAAAAAATTCTATTGCAAATAATCATTTAGGTCAAGCATATTTGTTTTGTGGGCCACGTGGTGTTGGAAAAACAACGTGTGCCAGAATTTTTGCAAAAACAATAAATTGTTTACAACTCACACCTCAAATAGAAGCATGTGATGAATGTGAATCATGTAAATCATTCAATGATTCGGCTTCTTTTAATATTCATGAACTTGATGCTGCATCTAACAATTCGGTAGAAGATATACGTTCTCTTATAGATCAGGTAAGAATTCCGCCACAAATAGGAAAATACAGCATTTATATAATAGATGAGGTTCATATGTTATCATCGTCGGCTTTTAATGCTTTTCTTAAAACATTGGAAGAACCACCTCGACATGCTATTTTTATTCTTGCTACAACCGAAAAACATAAAATATTGCCAACAATTCTTTCGCGATGTCAAATTTTTGATTTCAACAGAATCAAGGTAGAAGATATGGTTGATCATTTAGCATCTGTTGCAAAAAATGAGGGTGTTACCGTTGAGCGAGAAGCATTAAATGTAATTGCATTAAAAGCAGATGGGGGATTACGTGATGCTTTATCTATATTTGATCAAGTTGTTAGTTTTTCAGGAAAAAATATAACATATCAAAGTACTATAGCAAATTTAAATTTTTTAGATTATGAGTACTTTTTTAAACTTACAGACTATTTCTTAAATGAAGACTATGCTCAAGCATTAGTATTATATGATGAGATTCTTGATAAAGGGTTTGACGGTCATAATTTTATAACCGGTTTGAGTTCGCATCTCAGAGATTTGCTTGTAAGTAAAGATCAAAAAACAGTTCAATTGCTCGAAGTGGGTGATGCTATTCGTAAACGGTATTTGGAACAAGCACAACAATGTAGTGTAGAATTTTTGTATAAAGCGTTAGACTTAACCGGAAAGTTTGATATGAACTACAAAGCAAGCAATAATAAACGCTTGCATATAGAATTAGCATTATTGCAGTTATGCAATATAGTAAAAAAAAAAGTCCTGAATTAGTTGAACAGCATATTCAAAAACAAGTTGTAACAACGCATAACCCCATTAATTCAGCATATGCTACTACAGCAAAGCCTTTTAAAGATTTAAAGAAAAATGTAGATGAAACTGTTGTTGTGCCCAAACATGATATAGTAAATGAAACTATTTCTAAACCAATACAGCAACAAACTATCAAACAACCTTTAAGTGAAAAAGTAATTCTTCAAGCATGGAATTCATATGTACAGTCAATACAAAAAGACGCACAACTGTCTGCTATAGCATCACAATTAGAATTATCAGTTTCAGATTCTGTTATTACGTTTACCGTACATTCTGTTCCTCAAAAAAGCACTTTTGAACAGTCTATGCGTATTGATTTTCTTGCTGTATTAAAACAACAATGCGAATGTTCAGATATTACAATTACTGTAAATGTAGTTGAACAAAACTACGAATTAAAACCAAAATCCAAAGAAGAAATTTATGAATTTTTGGTAAAACAGAATCCATTTTTGCAAACAATGAAAGATGAATTTAATTTAGAAATTGAATGATTTGTTTCCCTCATGCTAAAATAAATATTGGTTTACGTATCGTTGAAAAACGAAACGACGGATTTCATAATATTGAAACAGTTTTTTATCCTATACATGGATTATATGACTGTTTAGAGATACATGAATCACAAAAACTTTCTTTTACCAATACAGGATTGGAAATAGATGCTCCAATTGAAAAAAATCTATGTGTTAGAGCTTGGCAAATTCTCAATTCATATAAGTCAATACCGCCTGTTGCTATTCATTTACACAAACATATTCCTTTTGGGGCAGGATTAGGAGGCGGGAGTGCCGATGCTGCATTTGTATTAACTGCTCTTAATTCATATTATAACCTACAACTTTCGGTTGAAATCCTAGAAAAACTTGCATTGCAATTGGGAAGCGATTGCCCGTTTTTTATACAATCAAAACCCGTTTTTGCAGAAGGACGTGGCGAACTATTTAGTTCTTGTACTATTAATTTGGCGAACTATTTTATTGTATTAGCAAATCCAAATATTCATGTGAGTACCACTATGGCATATGCTGGAGTAACTCCTCACAAACGACCACATACAATGCTTCATGATTTGTCAACCAATCCGCATGAATGGAAAGGTGTTATTGAAAATGATTTTGAAACGTCTGTTTTTAAACAATTTCCTGCAATAAAGGAATTAAAACATACAATGTATAATCTTGGAGCTATATATGCAGCTATGAGTGGTAGCGGGTCAACTGTTTACGGTATTTTTGAAAACGAAGTTGATGTTCCGCACTATATACCCGTAATTTGGAAGGGGAGATTATTGTAAAATGGTTGGTTTTGAAATTCCAAATTCATTAAACGCCTCTATACTATAATAATATGGTTGTGTTGCCGATAAACTGGAAATAACAACCGTAGTATCTGCATATACCATATAATGTGAATATAATTGGTCTTTTTGTGAGCCATACGAAATTACATATCCTGTTGCGCGAGGTACTTTTTCCCAGCTAAGTGTAACTTGTTTTTTATTGGTTTCATTTCGTTGTGCTGTGAAATTTTGT
>Ga0116190_1003397_pt1 | contig 11779 bp, 9 predicted proteins | sample AD_JPNTR4_MetaG_FD_89808 | JGI IMG/M metagenome (GOLD analysis project Ga0116190, IMG submission 89808) | Active sludge microbial communities of municipal wastewater-treating anaerobic digesters from Japan - AD_JPNTR4_MetaG | ecosystem: Engineered > Bioreactor > Anaerobic > Digestate | place... | reverse complement strand
GGGTCGACTATCTGCGTATGCTCCCCGATTTCTCGAGCAACATGGAACTGGCCGTCGCTGTCTTCATTATGCCGCTCGCGGTCCAATGGTGGGCCGTCTGGTATCCCGGTGCCGAGCCGGGCGGGGGTAGCTATATCGCACAGCGAATGCTGGCTTCCAAGACCGAAAAAGACGCATTGGGCGCGGTACTGTTCTTTAATGTTGCTCACTATGTCATGCGCCCCTGGCCCTGGATTCTTGTCGGTCTGACCTCCTTAATCGTTTACCCGCAACTGTCGGACATTCAGCGGACTTTTCCAAACCTGAATCCCGCCTTGCTGGGCCATGACATCGCCTTTCCCGCCATGCTGACTTTCCTGCCAGTCGGCTGGATGGGACTTATGGTTGGCGGTCTGATTGCCGCCAATTCGTCGACTATCCTGACTCACTTGAACTGGGGCGCTTCCTACGTCGTTCACGATTTCTACCGGCGTTTCATTCGGACCGATGCCCCTGAAAAGCACTATGTACTGGCCGGGAGACTGACGACGATCGGCCTGTTCCTCGTCTCGTCGGCAATGGTTTTCGTACTCGAGACCGCGCAGGGAGCATTTAACCTCATCCTGCAAGTGGGTGCCGGTACTGGTCTCCTGTACCTGGTGCGCTGGTTTTGGTGGCGCGTCACTGCCTGGTGCGAGGTAGTAGCGATGGTCAGTTCCTTCCTGATCTCAGTCTTCTGGGTGGTCGCCGCCCGGTACGGGATGGAAATCAGCACCCACGAGCAATTGCTTCTGACTGTTATCTTCACGACTATCTGCTGGCTGGCCACGGCCTACCTCGGGCCTCAAACGGATCGTGCAACTCTGATCAACTTCTACAAGAAGGTGCGCCCCTTTGGTCCTGGTTGGAAGAAGGTTCGCCAGGAGGCGGGTGTAAGTGAGCACGAGGCCGCCAAGGGACAGAATGTCACCCTTTCCATGATTGGCTGGGTGGCGGGTTCCTCCATGGTCTGGTCGTCGCTGTTCACCGTTGGAAATTTCCTGTACGGCCGGATCGCCTACGGCGTCATCCTGACTATCGTTTTCGTGGTGAGCGCTGCCGTAGTGATCTGGGTCATCAATCGTCTGTGGCAGCGTCAGGCTGATGAAGTCGGGGCCGAAACACCGGTGTCGACGGTGTAGGTCATGACATCAGCGTAATCCGCGGGGGAGGAGTATCTGCCTCGCGGATTAGGCCCGAAACATTCGGCCTGCAAGGATGGGTCGGCACGCCTTTGGCGTGCCAGGCCCGGTCAGCCACGCCCGGTGATCACCGCCTCTGCTCACCCTATCAACTCGCGCAGTTTCACGCGTGCCGCTTTCTGCCTGGCTTCCTCCACGCCGCATCCAAGCTTTAGAAGCACAACGGCCGATTTGGCGTCGCCTGTCTTTTCCAGCGCCTGACGGGCTTCGTCTTCTGTTCTCCCGGTAATATCGCAAATAATGTGCACGCCGCGCTCCACGAGCTTCTTGTTCTTCAGATGAACGTTAACCATCAGGTTGCTGTAAACGTGTCCGAGCCGAACCATTACGGCAGTGCTCAGCATGTTGAGGATCAACTTTTGTGCGGTCCCTGCCTTCATCCTGGTGGACCCCGTTAGCACCTCGGGTCCAGTTTCTACTTCGATCGGGATTTCGGCTTCCGCTGAAAGCGGTGAGTTCCTGTTACAGGAAATGCCGACCGTGAGGGCACCAATCTGTCGTGCAAACCGAACAGCTCCCAAGGTATACGGAGTTCGGCCGCTCGCTGCGATACCAACGACCGCGTCGGCGGCCCTGACGCCTCGCTCGCGAAGGTCGGCCTCGCCTTGGGCGGCGTCGTCTTCGGCTGCTTCAATAGGGGAATAGCAAGCCTGGTAGCCCCCGGCGAGTACGGCCTGGACGAGATCCGGGGAGACTCCGAAAGTTGGTGGACATTCAACCGCATCGAGAACGGCGAGCCTGCCGCTGGTCCCCGAACCCACGTAGAACAGTCGACCGCCGGTGGCCAGTCGGCCGGTTATCGCGTCCACGGCGTTACTGATCTGCTCGAGGGCGCCTGCCACCGCACTGGCAACGAGCTGGTCGGCTCGATTAATGACGGTGACCAGTTCAATCGTCGAAAGCCGGTCGAGATCATATGTATCGGGATGGCGTTGCTCGGTGGTTATCATGCCTCAAAGGGTAGTATGGTAACCGCCTTCGTCACAAGTAGCTGAGGTACAATCATGTCGGTGGAAATTCCGGCTCGCCGATTGGATCCGAAGATTGCTGGTTTGCTGGCTTACGTGATCGGCCCGTTTGTCTTGCTTTTGCAGCGCAATCACCCGACAGTCCGTTTCCATGCGATGCAAGCCTCTCTCCTGGCCATCTCGCTGGCCGTCATTAATCTGTCGCTTTATATAGTTCTGGCGGCGATTTACTGGAGGTCCTGGTATGCCGGCGTGGCCGCGCAAAAGTATATCTACTGGTTTTACTACGGTGAGGTTGTCCTTTGGATTGTAATGCTCTGGCAGGGCTACGATCTGGTCAAGGTGCGGCTGCCATGGATTGGAGCAGTGGCCGAGCAGCTTGCCGGGGAGCGGGACTGAACGGCCGTCAGGCGAGCGTTGCAGCGCTCCGGCGCCTACAAAGTCTTCTGCTGGTTGGCGTGGTTGTCTTGCATGACTTTCGTCAGGACGGTCCGCTTTTGCACTTCACCAATCAGAGTCGAGAGGTAAACGGCTAGTCGATGGAGCACGAATACCCGCTCCTCCGGGGACGCTTTCTCCAGCTCTTCGGAGAACTGTTCAAATGTGGCCCAATCCTTGAAGAACAGGAATCGCATAGCCGTATTCCGGAAGTGCTCGAGCGTCTGTTTGACTTCCTGGTATTTCTGCTCGCTGACCGGTCCCGATCCCTGGGAATCCCCGGACACCGCCCGATAAATCTCGTTCAATCCGTTTAGCAGGGCAGTCGACTCGCGATGGCGTCGCCCCAGCTCTTCGAAGACTTCGAACTCGTTAAAGTCAGGATTCAAAATGTGGGCGAGATTGATAAATGACTCCTGGAAGGCATTGAGCATCAGGCCGAGCGCATTTTGCATCTGAGCGTAGACCACATCGATTTTCTTCTGGGATTCCAAGTCGCGGAGTTCACCGCTGAAGACGCGCCGCATCTCCATCTTAAGGGCCATGCTGATGTCAAGCAGGTTCTCGGCAACCTCAGGATAGCTTTGACTCAGATATTTGCGCGAATCCTCAAGTAGCTTGAGGAATTTCCGGCAGGCAAAGTTCAGGTGCATAAACAAGCACATGAGCTTGCGGAACGGGAAACGCCGCCGCATCTCGTCGCGCATGTAATGAACCATGCAAAGAAGGCTGAAGAAATCAAGGAAAAGTCGCTCCAGGATTTCCCGGCTTCCCTGCAGGTTGACGTTCCTGAGGATGTCCTTTTCGAGAACCTGTTTGAATTGCCAGTCGTAGAACTTCTTACGCAAGTAGACGCTGGATTCGCTCCGGTTAAAGCGATTCATCTGCTGCGTGAACATGAAACTCAGCGATTTGAACTCCGGGCGGGAGACGCTGGGAAGTCGGAGCATGCTGAGAGAAAGGGTTCGGTAGTTTTCCAGGAAATCCCAGAAGGCGACCAGGTCGTCGATACTGCGGGCGTAGTTTCGGTACTGGCGGAACTGCTTGCGCAGATCCCTTCCGGGATTCGCCAGCGTGGCCGGGTCAATCTCACGGATTTGCAGCAACTCGGCTGCAACGATCCGTTGTGTCATCGCCAGCAGATCTTCAATGATCTGCAGGGCGGTCCGGACATCTTCCTTAAAATCGCGATTCAGAATAACCGCGGTCTGAGTCCCGAAAGGAATGCCGCAGTGCCGATGGTGGGCAGCAAGGCCGTCCAACCAGAGCTGAAACTCTTCGAATTGGCTGAGTCTGAATAGATTAGCCACAATTGCGCGCCATTGCCCCTTGGCCGATGATCGGCACGAACCGGCGAAGAAGCAAGGTTATTCTATGCGAAGGCGTCTGAAAAGCAAAATTGTTCTGAGAGGGCAAACCTGCGAGCCACCTTGAGTGTCCCACCTGTTGAGGGGCATAAGCGTTCAAATATGCCCCAAGTCTTTATTTCATTGCGCCAATGGAATGTGCAGGAATCCGGTCAAGCCCGGAGCTGGGAGCGGGCCAGGAGAGCACGGCGGTTGAGTGCCGCGTTTTTCAGCGGTGTATCGCAACCCTGGTGGTTGAGTGATTCGCATTTTGTGCGAATTGTATCGAAACCCGTGCTCTCCTGGCCCCGCGGTCCAGGGGGAGCCGAAGGTGGCCCCCGAGCGGTTGAGACTTAGAATCTTAGAAACGCCCCGACACCGCCCGCGCCTTGAAGGTGCTCGGCCGCTTTAGCCCGAACCTGCTCCGCTTTACCCCCGCTGTTGACTACTCGGCTGACTGCACGGGCAACAACGTCTTTGACGGGCGTCACTTCACCCTCACAGTAAGGGCAGGCTGAGCCTGTTTCTGCAAGCAGCGATCCGCAGTTGGCACATTCTCCTCCGGGCGGAGTAAAACCGTCGGCGTAGACGATGTGCCACACTCGACCCTCCTGAATGGCACGCAAAGTGGAGTCGAGGCCCGTGACCGCCTGGTTGTTTTTCGCAGCGGCAGTAATCAGACGTTGAACCAGCTGATCTTCTTCGGCTCTTTCGGCGCCGCTTAGCATTCGCCGGGTCGCCTCTAGGATCTGAGAGGGGGTGGCTTCGAGCGCCAGGGGGATGGTACCGATGACAAGCTTGCGCAAGTTAGCAGGAAGAAGCCCTTGAAGTTCGTTTGTTGCAGCAACTGGTCCGGCGAGTATCAGCCGATTGAATTGATGTTCTTCAGCCACACGGTTGAGCAGATCCGCGACGTTCTTCAGGTGATGGCGTGCGTGGCCGTCCGCCTTTCGCTGCACCTGCATCTGTGACCGCATGTGGTCTGACCCTGGACCCTTAATTCGTTTTACGTCTTGCGTTGCGAGCGCGTCGACATGCTCCTGGACCTCATCAAGAAAAACAGTAAAAAGACGGGAATGGGCCTTGTCTGTCAGAACCAAACCGTAACGCCCAAACTCATCGAAAGCCTCGAGAAGCGGTCGCACGTAAGGCTTGGCGCTCCATCGGACGCTGTTTTCAAGTTCTATCTTCAACTCCTGTTGACGAAACACACCCTTCGGCTCACAGAAGAGCACCAGAGTTTTGCCGCGCGGGGTATAGTCGGATACCGCGCGAAGCACTTGATCACAAGCCTGGGAAAAGGATTTCTTCTGGTCGTGGTCTGCCAGAGAGTCCTCCAGCCTTCGCAACATGTGCTTGAGCGAGGTTTCAAATCCTCGGTTCAGATTGACTGCCTGGGATTGATCCACGTTGAGATAGACGCTCAGAACGCCATTCCCTTCTTGCGCCTTGTGTTCAATCAGATCGCGGACATCCTCTGTAGAAATCATGTCAACCCTCCTCTCGTTGATCGATAAAACAATGCGGCTTCGCGGTAGGACACTGCGCGGATTGTTGATCAGGCCGGTCTACGCTCACTGACTTCGAATTCGTCATCAAGATGTGTGAATCGCCGATCCTGGCCTTATTGTACGACTCGGAGAGGGTGTCAGCAAGTTAAGCGGCATTCGCCAATCCCCCTTTGCGAATTGTAAAATAGTAGTAAATCTGAATTTCCCCATTTCGCATGGATCAAGAACAGAGAAAACTCGCGGAGGAGCTTTTCTTCTCCGGGCCGAAGACCACGAGTTTCGCCAAGCTTCTCTACTTTGGAATTTTCGATGCCTCAAGAGTCTTTCCTTATCCCGCGCCGTCAAGCGATGAAGCGGAGCGAACCGAAGAGTTGGTAAGGAATCTCGATTGTTTTCTGCAATCTGAGGTGGATCCCGACTGGATTGACCGCAATGCCACTATTCCCGACCGCGTGATCGCTGGCCTCGGGAAGCTGGGATTGATGGGCCTTACCATCCCCAAGGAGTACGGCGGACTGGGTATGTCTCAATACGCCTATTGCCGTGCCATGGAACGTGTCGCCGCGCGGTGCGGTTCGACTGCCTTGATGATCAATGCTCACCAGAGCATCGGTTTGAAGGCGCTTGTCCTGTACGGAACCGAGGAACAGAAAGCCCGCTGGCTTCCCCCGCTGGCTCGGGGCGAACAGTTGGCCGCGTTCTCTCTAACCGAGCCCAATGCCGGATCGGATGTGGCCAGCATTGAGACAGAAGCGGTCTATGACCCGGCCCGAAAGCTCTACCGCATTACCGGGCGCAAGCAGTGGACCACAAATGGCGCCATTGCCGGCGTTCTCACTGTCATGGCGAAGACCACCGTTCAGACCGCGAGCGGATCCGCAAAAAAAGTAACCGCTTTCCTTGTTACGCCAGACATGCCCGGCTTTCGTGTGCTCAACCCCGCCTTGGAAAAAGTTGGCATGCGGGGCACAAAGACGGCCAATCTGGCTTTTGAAGGACTGGAGGTGCCAGCTTCGCACATCCTGGGGCCTCCCGGCCAAGGACTTCGTATTTGTCTTACGGTCTTGGACTTCGGCCGGACAACCTTTGGCGCGACCTGTACGGGCGCTTCCAAGTTTCTGCTGCGGCAAGCGGTTGAATACTCCCGACGGCGCCGCCAGTTCGGACGGCCACTGGCCTCATTCGCACTTGTCAAGCAGAAGATTGCGAATATGGCCGCCCTGGTTTATGCGATGGAATCGATGACATACCTCACGGCCGGGATGATTGACGCGAACGCAGAAGACTTCATGCTGGAGGCGGCGATTCTGAAGGTCTTTGCCAGCGATGCCTTGTGGAGCATCGTTTATGACACCATGCAGATTTTCGGGGGACGTTCGTTTTTCACGGACCTTCCCTATGAGCGCATGATGCGCGATGCGCGTCTGAATATGATTGGAGAAGGATCGAACGAAGTGATGCGGGCCTTCATTGGCGCCGCCGGAATGCGTGATCCGGGAGTTCAACTGGAGCAGGTCCTGAAAGCTACGCGCCATCCCCTGGCTAATGCGTCGTTTCTCTGGGGTTTCGGCCGGCAGAATCTGGCGCGCCTGCGCACGCCGGTGGTGCCTGTTCGATCGCGTCTTCTTAAGCCGGAGGCCCGGATGCTGGCGGCACGCGTGCGGCGGTTCGGCATTTCAGTTGTTCGAGTTCTCGCCAAGTATCAGGAAGAAGTGGTTGAGCGCCAGATGATTCTCGATCGAATCGCCTCCAGCGCCATGGCACTTTACGGCGCCACAGCAGTTATGGCGCGGCTGGACCGCGACCTGGCAGGGCAGGATAGCGCTCCCGATTTCCTCAAGAAGGATCTTGCGGCCGGGAGACTCTTCTGCCGGCAAGCGTTCGCAATCGTCGACCGTTCGCTTGGAAGTCTGTTCAGGAATGAAGACGATTCAATCGAACGGGTGTCGAACATGCTGAGCGGCGTGGCGTGAAATCCTCGCGCATTCGTGGTTGAGACCATTTCGCCGCTTCACAACGTCTTTCGTTTGGCAGATGAGCACCAAGACACAGGAAAAAAGTCATTCGAAACCTTCCCTTCGCGACCTTGCCGAGGAGATCGCGGAGCAGGAAGCCGTTCTCCGGCAGGGCGGGGGGCCGGCAGGACAGGAGCGACAACGGCGCCTCGGACGCCTGACTGCCCGCGAGCGCCTCGCTCGGTTACTGGATCCGGGCGAACGTTTTTTCGAGCTGGGCCTGTGGGCCGGTTATCGGATGTACGAGGAATGGGGCGGGCTGCCGGCAGCGGGCGTCTTGACCGGGATCGGCAAGGTGAGCGGCCGCGATGTCATGATTATCGCCAATGACGCGACCGTCAAGGCCGGCGCCATGTTCCCGCAGTCAATCAAGAAGGTACTCCGGGCGCAGCGCATTGCCTTCGAATGCCGTCTGCCTGTCATCTATCTCGTCGACTCCTCCGGCGTTTTCCTTCCGCTTCAGGATGAGATTTTCCCGGACGAGGACGATTTCGGTCGAATATTCCGGAACAATGCTGTTTTATCTGCGGCCGGCATCCCTCAGTTCGCTGCCGTAATGGGAAACTGTATCGCTGGTGGGGCATATCTTCCGGTTCTGTGCGACAAACTGCTGATGACCGAAGGAAGCGGTCTCTATCTCGCCGGACCGGCGCTTGTCAAAGCGGCAATAGGACAGAATGTTGATGCCGAAGAACTGGGCGGTGCCCGAATGCACGCGGAAATAAGTGGAACCGTGGATTTTCATGAGCCGAATGATGAATCCTGTCTCGCCCGCTTGCGCCGACTGGTCCAGCTGTTGCCAGAATCGGACGTCGAGGTCCGCCATCCCGCCTCGTCACCCTCGGTGGATCCAGGGGCGGTTTATGACCTCGTCGGCGGCGATGGACAGAAGGAATATGACGTCCGCGACGTACTAGCAACAATCGTTGATCGAGAGTCACTGGAAGAGTCTCGGCCTTCCTTCGGACAGACCCTGGTGACCTGTTACGTCCGCATTGAGGGGCGCCCGCTTGGAATTGTGGCCAACCAGCGCCAGAGAGTTCGGTCAGCTCGAGGGGCTATCGAAATCGGAGGAGTGATCTACACGGAGAGCGCCGACAAGGCTGCGCGTTTTGTCATGGACTGCAACCAGCTTAGGATCCCGATCCTTTTCGTCCAGGACGTGCTCGGCTTCATGGTGGGTCGGGAAGCGGAGCAGTCAGGCATCATCCGCGCCGGCGCCAAACTGGTCAATGCGGTCAGCAATTCCGTTGTGCCGAAAATCACCCTTGTTCTGGGTAACTCTTTCGGCGCCGGGAACTATGCGCTCTGCGGCAAAGCCTACGACCCGAACTTCATTCTGGCGTGGCCGGGGGCACGATATGCCGTCATGGGAGCGGAGCAGGCCGCACAAACGCTTCATTCAATTCAGACGCGTTCGGCCGGAAAGAAGGGCGCACCCTTGGATGAAGAAGAGTCCCGTCGTGTTTACGAGGAAATCAAGGAACGTTATTCCGAGCAGATGGACATCCGGTACGGCGCTGCCCGGGGCTGGGTCGATGCTATTATTCAGCCCCATGATACCCGGGCGATTATGAGCTTTCTGCTGCGTATCGTCGCACGTTGCCCGCTTCGCGCGCCCACCTTCCATACCGGGGTTCTGCAGGTGTAGCGAATGTCCAAAGTGAGTCATCATTCGTCAATCAACAGCACGTTGCGCATCGGGAACGCCCAGGCTTTCTGGGGTGATAGTCCCGACGCCGCGGTGCGCCTGCTCGAGGCACGGCCTGATCTCGACTTTCTCACTCTTGATTACCTGGCCGAAGTCTCGCTGTCTATCATGGCGATACAAAAGGATAAGAACCCGGAGGCGGGTTACGCCGCCGATTTTGTAGAGCTGGCCGGCAGTCTCGCACCTTTCTGGCGGGCCGGATGTCACACCAGGATCGTTACCAACGCAGGCGGCCTCAACCCCATGGGCTGCGCGCTCGCCTGCCGTGACGTGCTCCAGGCGGCCGATTGCCCAGTGCGGATTGGTGTGGTTACAGGCGACGATGTTCTCGCCCGGCTTAAGAATAGTACCGATTCGACCCGTTTCAAGAATCTCGAAACGAATCAGCCGCTCGAAGAGGTTCGCGACCGGTTGGTTACCGCAAACGCCTACCTGGGTGCTCAAACCGCCGCCGAAGCCCTCGCCCGGGGTGCGCATATCGTGATTTGCGGCCGCGTGGCAGATCCGAGCTTGACTGTCGCCGCCTGCCGTGCTCATTTTGGCTGGTCCGATACCGAGTATGACCGACTTGCAGCAGCCACGGTAGCCGGGCACTTGATCGAGTGCGGTACCCAGCTGACCGGCGGGATTTCTACCCATTGGATGGAACTGAGACAGCCGGAGAATCTCGGATTCCCAATCGTCGAGATGTCCGTGGACGGTAGTTTTGTTGTGACGAAAGCCGAGGGGACCGGCGGGGAAGTGTCGGAGTTTACGGTCAAAGAGCAGTTGCTCTACGAAATCGGGGACCCAGCCTGCTATCTCAGCCCGGATGTGACCGTCTCGATTCAACACGTCACGGTAGTCGAGAGGGGCAGGGATCGAGTCGAAGTGTCAGGCGCTCGCGGTTTTCCTCCGTCTCCGATGCTCAAGGTGAGTGCAACCTACAGAGACGGTTTTCGTGCGGAGGGAATGCTGGTTATCGTGGGGCCCGAGGCGCCAAGCCGCGCTCGTCGCGCCGGTGAAGTGGTCATTGCCCGCATGCGCCAGGCGGGTTTCGCTCCGGAGCGGTGGCACATTGAGGCTTTGGGATCGGGCGATGTGGTTCCCGGCGCAGTTGGGAGGCAGGACGACCTGTTTGAATGCGTCCTTCGGATCGCGGTTGCCGATCGGCGTCGTGAAGTGGCCGAGTGTTTTTCCCGGCAGTTAGCCTCGCTGGTAACGAGCGGACCGGCGGGAGTGACAGGCTATACCTCGGGACGCCCCCCGGTTCGGCCGATCTTCGGCTACTGGCCGTGTCTGATCCCGGCTGCCGAAGTCGGCCCCACGGTAACGATACTGGAGGCGGTATGAACGGCCAGTCGAAACGCGTGAAACTGCGCGAAATTGCATTCGCGCGCAGCGGTGACAAAGGTTCGAACTCAAATATCGGGCTGTTCGCGTATACACCCGAAGGCTACCAGTATCTGAGGCAGGTTCTCAAACCGGAAACGGTTGCCCGGCATTTCCAGGCCTTGAAACCGACTGAGGTTAAGCGGTACGAACTGCCGCTGCTTAACGCTTTCAACTTTGTGCTGGTCGGCGCTTTGGGGGAAGGAGGGAGTCGATCGCTCAGGGTTGATGCCCAGGGAAAGGCTCTCGGAATCGCGCTGCTGGAACTTGAAGTGGAAATACCCGCCACGTTGTGGGCCAAGTGCCTTCGGGAAAAAAGGGAGAGCCGCGATGAATAGCCGACTGATTGTTCGGGAAAACGAATCGGACGCCATTGCTTGGATTTCGTTGAACCGGCCGGAGAAACGTAACGCGCTGAACATGGAGGCCTTTCAGGAGTTGTGCCGGACCATCGAGGAAATCGAACGCCAGCCAGGGACCCGGGTTTTGATTCTGAAGGGCATGGGACCGGTCTTTTGTAGCGGTCTTGATCTGAAGGAGGCTGCCGATGCCGAGTTGGTTGAGAGGTCAGCGCAACTGTTGGCGGCAACGCTTCGGCGCGTCTGGAACTCCACTCTCGTGACCGTCGCGGCGGTACATGGAGCCGCTATTGCGGGAGGTGCCGGGCTGGCAGCGGCTTGCGATTATGTTATTTCGTCCGATTCGGCGATATGGGCGTTTCCCGAGGTCAAAAGGGGACTTGTTCCCGCCCTGATCAGCGCGGTTCTTATCAAGCAGACCAACCGTCGAACGCTTCTTGACTGGCTCCTCACGGGAAGGGAAGTGCCGGTTCAGGAATTGCGGGCGGCGGGAGTTATCAATCAGATCGTGGACTCCAATGAGGTAATCCCGGCGGCACGGGAGCTGGCTCAGTCGTTGCTGGCAGGCGCCCCTGGCGTGCAGCGGAAAACCAAACGCCTGCTGGATAAGCTGTCAGGACGTTCCCTGGACGATTTGATCGACCTTGCCCTGGCAGATCACCTCGAATCTCGCTCCTCTGAAGAAGCCCGCGAAGGGGTTCGAGCATACTTTGAGAAGCGCCAACCAGCCTGGAACGTCGTTGAAACGTAATCTCTCAGAACGTGTGAAAAAACCGGTGCGGATAACCCCAGGAACTACGACCGCAACCAGAAAGACTTGCGTTCTCAGACTACCGCTTC
>Ga0116190_1003380_pt1 | contig 11833 bp, 10 predicted proteins | sample AD_JPNTR4_MetaG_FD_89808 | JGI IMG/M metagenome (GOLD analysis project Ga0116190, IMG submission 89808) | Active sludge microbial communities of municipal wastewater-treating anaerobic digesters from Japan - AD_JPNTR4_MetaG | ecosystem: Engineered > Bioreactor > Anaerobic > Digestate | place... | reverse complement strand
CGAGGTCTATTGTTTGCTTGGACCAACCGGTGGTGGTAAATCTCTTTTAGGGCTTCAGTTGGTTACAGAGCAAGCAACTCATTTCTATGTCGAAAATATCAATTCTATCAATGTTTATTTCACTTACGAATTGTGCAAACGTGATACACTTGTCCGTGCATATGCTCAGACAACGTCTATTCCATTAGAACGTCTGGAACAAATTGCACGGCAGGAAGATCATTTTACTGAAGACGAACGCAGACGTTACAACATTGCGAGAGAAGTATTAAGAAACTGCTATCGTATTGTAGATTTTTCAGGATCAGATCCTAGCACATCAGATACAGCAAATGGTGGAGATCTATATGAAGTTGTAGATTATCTGATGAAACTTCAAGATACAACGGGAAGAAAGTTATGTACTGTAGTGCTGGACTGGGCTGGACTTATTGTAGAACGCGAAGCCATCCTTGCCAATAAAGATATAACAAAAGTACGGGTATCAGAATTAACGAGTTTCGTACAGCGTGTTAAAGAACTCATTGCCGGACCATTACAATGTTCTGTTTGGGTTGTTCATCAATTATCCGGCGAAGCGACAAATAAAGCTCCTCATGTTCCAGCTCATCATTCTCAAGCTCAATGGTGTCGCAGTTTCGCAAATAATGCTGTTTATGCCATGTGTCTCGGAGTCCAGGATAATGAAACAAGAGTCATGACATTCAACTGTTCAAAATCTCGTCGATCAAGGAAAATCGCACCAAAATTGATTCAGATAAACGATGCCTTACGATTCATTGATGTATCCGACCAATATATTGTGGACAGAATTTATGGGATTTTGCGTCGGAGCGTCACGATATGATCAACGATTGGCTGTACAATCGCCTTAAGTACCTTTTCGGAGAGGTACGAGTTGCGAATGCAGGGATGCCATTGATATTCACAGAATATGTCGAACCGACTACAGGAAAGAAAAAGATACATATCGAACAACGCGGCGAAACATACTGCGTTAATTGTCCATTCTGTCATATAGTCACTCAAGGACGTGCCGATACGCGATTTCGTCTATGGATCAATCATCATTACGGTGTGGAAGATCCAATAAGCAAACGAAAATTCTGGGGACTGGCTCACTGTTATAATGAAAACTGTCTTGCTTCGGAAGAATTTCGTCTGGCGTTACGGCATATCGTTTATAGTTTCGAAAAACCACCTAAAAAATCGGATTTGGCCGTACCAAAAGCGACGTTCACTCAGGTCAGTTGTGAGCTTCCTATAGGATTGGTTCCGATTAACTCTCTCGATGTTTCTCATCCAGCAATTCAACATTTGATGGGAGAAGGATTCGATCCTACATATCTATTTGAGATGTTTAACATCCAATTTGCCGCTGAGCTGGACCCACGATTTCCTTCTATGTTCAATAGGATCATCATTCCGATCTATATGGAGGGAAAACTCTACGGATATCAGGGACGAATTTCTGAAAAGAATGGAGAATTAAAATACTTAACAGCAAAAGGAACACGCATAAGCGAGATTTTATATGGATATGACATATTTCCGAAAGAGAGCAAACTCGCCATTCTTGTAGAAGGAGCTAAGGATGTTTGGCGTTTTGGGCCAGGTGCCCTGGCCATGTTTGGAACTCATCTGTCGCATAAAAAAGTGGAGCGCATACGTAAATTGGGCGTAAAATATGTCCTTGTCTTATTAGATGGAGATATAGCAACGAACCCACATGGTATGCAGATCGTCGCTGGAATTAATTCAGCGTTAAATTATTATGAATTGGATCACTCTATTCATGTGTTGCCTGATGGTAAAGACCCGGCGGATTTGAGTCAGGAGAAGCTCTATGAGTATATCCAGGACGTATTCACAAGACTTATTTAAAGGAACGGATTGGCTTCTTCCGAGCACACAAGGGAGGGCTATCATTCAATCTGATGATGCACAAGAATATGAATTCTACGGTTTGGGTTCGATCGTACCTTGGCCAGATAATCCCTTCGTTCTTCAGCTATCAGATTTAGTGCAAAAGGAGATTGTTGGAACAGCAAGATTTGCTAGAAACCCGGATACTAATTTAATATTAAATGAAATTATCAGACGTGCGAATGAAGCATATTTTCGACTTCTCTACGGCTTTCATCATCCATACACATACATCGCCCCAGACGGTTCGATGAATTATCGCATCATTCCGGGGCATTTTTTGATGGATATCCGTGAAGATTTGGCAGAAGTTAATGACCAATATCCAAATTTTGACTCGTTGGTCGAATACGGTCCTCGAATCCAGAAAAAGAAGGAGGGTATTCCACTTGTTTATGTGATCGGTGCCGAACCTTCTTTTGTAGAGGATGCGACGGGTGTTAATTTCTCCGGTGATTATGGGGAAGCTCTGTTAAATAGTCTTGCGTTTGCAGGATTAGATGATGCACAGCTATCAAACATCTATGTTGCCAATGTCATTCGTAGCTATCGGACTCCAACATCACTCAGGTCTAAACTTACAAAAGATTTCACGCCTTTAATTCAGCTTGAAATAGCTATCCTTCAACCAGACCATATTTTGTGTCTTGGCTCTCAAGCATTAAAAATTTTCACGCGGAAATCACAGGCTGTTGTAAGTGAAGATCCGGTTGAATACGGCTACGTAGTGCTTGATGAAGATGGTCAAAAATGCATTAAAACTGCAAAAGTACACGCTCTACCATTAAGTGCATTACACTCGCTAAGTGAACACAAAAATTTCCAGTGTCTAATCAGGAGGGCTACGAATCTCATTTATTATGGTAAACCTAAACCAAAATACGACCCGCAATATGAACGAATTGACACTATCGAACAGTTAAATCAGTATGTATCAGATATCTTAATAGCAGCCAAAACGAAACGGGTCAGAGTTGCATTCGACTTAGAGTGGAATGGTATCATTCCGTCTAACTCTGATGCTTACATCAGAACAATTAATATAGGTTCAAATCATACACAGGAACCGGCAATTCGAGTTGTCGTACTGACAAAACCTGGTGGAGGATGGTGTTTTAATGGATCAAAAGAAGACATAGCTCGTAGCTTACAACAGCTTTTTGTTCGTGGTAATAACGTTCAAATCGTAGGTCATAACTTTATTGCTGACGTTCCCTGGTTAGAGTCACTTGGAGTTGACGTAAAACAGAAATTTTGGTTTCCCGATGACGATTCTGAAGAATACCCTCCAGATTACGATGGGATATTTGATACGATTATTGCTTATCATGCTATCGACGAATGTGGTCATTTTGGATTGGAACATACGGCCAGAATTTGGCTAGATTTTCCAGGATGGACACAAGCCGTTGATGAGGAATTTAAGAAAAATAAAGGAGCTAAAGGATACGGCCTCATTCCGGAGGAATTATTGCTACCTTACGCCGCTACCGATGCTTATGTCACTTTAAAATTGGCAGAAGTCCTCAGCGTTGAATTGAAACAGGACATCTTTGGCAACAATTGTTGGCCGCCTTACTGGAGAAATTTGAAATCTCAGCTAGGCTTTCTCGAAATGTTTTTAACGGGAGTTTGTATTGATACTAACAGAGCACTACAACTTGGAGAATGCTATAACAGAATACGCGATCGGTTATTAGAAGAATTCCGACAGGAAATTAATTGGCCTACATTTAATTTTCAATCTTGGCCTCAATGCGTAGAGTTTTTATACGGAGAGAAGTATCACGGAAAGGCACGAATTCGACCAGAAGGTGCTATTAGCCTGAATCTAGCACCGATTAAAACAACTGATGGTAAAGAATGGGATTCCTCCTGTATCCCTGGAAAGATTTCCCCATCAACCGATTTGGATACGCTAGATAATCTTATCATCCAAGACGAACGTGTACGAAAATTAAGGAATATACGAGTTCTAAATCAGGTTACCAAAACGATTCTTCCGAATAGTACTCCAGACGAAGAACCCGAAGGAATACTGGCTTACGTTTGTGACGATGGTCGTATTCATCCATCATACTCTGCATTAAAAGAAACACGGAGATGTAGCTCATCTAAGCCAAATTTGCAAAACCTACCGAATAGTGAAGAAGAAAGTTATAAACAGATTCTTGGACAGGAGTATATTGCACCGATCAGGAGCATGATTGTCTCTCCTCCCGGTTACAGTCTGGTAGAAATCGACTATAGTGGTGCAGAATTGCTGATGATTGGTGTTGCTGCACAGGATCGCAATCTAATCAATGATTACTATCTTTCTACACTTCCTGACGATGATCCAAATAAGCTTGATATTCATAGTCAGATAGCCGTTCTTGCATTTAATCTTAATTGTGCTCCAAACAAGAAGGCTTTAAAAGAAGCTGGAAAGGTTCATTACAGGTTAGCAGCTAAACAAATCATCTTTGGTTTGAATTATGGCCGTGGTTTAAAGTCCTGTTATTTCCAACTAGTAACGGAGGGTGTTGATGTAACAGAAAACGATGTTGGTAGGATTATCGATACTATTTATACTAGATATGATAAAATTCATCCTTTCCAGAATAGTGTTAAATTACGGATCAGAACGCATAGATGGTTAGCGAATTGCTTTGGCAGTTATCGAAGATTCTTTTTATCTCGATCCAGCGATGCCATAGCTAAAAATGAACGAGAGGCTATGAATTTTATCTGCCAGAGTGGAGTTGCCGATGCCGTAGCTATTGCAATGTATAATTTCTACACACATCCATTAAAAGATGTACTGGGTTACAAATTCATTATGCACAACCATGATGCACTCGTTTTTATAGTACCTGATCAAAACATTGAACCATTTGTGAAGGAGGTCGTCGATGATTGCATGAAAAAGAATGTTCGTTTCAGGTCCTGTAGTTTAGATGGTATTCCATATCCCGATTCTCCTGAATACTCTTTTGAATTAGAATGGAAAATCGGAAAACGCTGGTGCTCTGAGGATTGAAAAAGGAAAGGAACAAGCTATGGGTTTCAGATCAGTTGTCAGTGCCCGAAATCAGAATTTCATCGGAATTAAAGATTCTTCAATCTCTCACTACAAGATTACATTTAACAAAGGTCCAGTCGTTCTTCGACCACACGCTCTGGTTGCAGAAGACGGGACAATTACACCGTTACTTATTGAGAAAGATGGAATAGACCTCGGAGATTGGATCCGTGCCTATGACATCGTAAGACTCAATACAGGAGCATCAAGTGTAAGATTTTGTGCCAAGGAGACAGAGGCTGTTACTAGAAGCCCTGTTCTAGTACTAAAGAATGCCATAGAAGCTGCTATTGCCAGCGGGATTGCTCCGTCGTCATGGAAGAACATTCTTCCTGAAAGGGATAGCAATCTTAATATGGAGCAATTCAGAAGGATTTGTATGACATTTGAGAAAGGATGCGGTCTGTTTCTGGCAACTGTTATTTCAGTAGGAGGTCAACCATACGAGTATGCAAATAATATTACTCTGGTTCAAATCACCAGACCAACAGGATTGAGCTTGTTTGATAAACTGAGCAATGCTCCGGATCCTACAATTTTTGAGGATCCCGATTTGGCGATTACGATTATTCCCACGCCAACCAGGAAGGAGGGAATGACAATCACGCCAAACCATTATGAGGTTGCGCTGGTAAAGGCTCCTCCTTATCTAAATAAAGATCTGTGGAATACGCATCAAACGTATATCCTGAACAATAAATTAGGATGGCACAATCTGCTGAGTATTCCTTCCGAGAAAGAGCAGATCGGATACATCGTCTCTTCTTCAATTCCTCCAAGTGCTGTTGTTTACAGCCTTCAGGAGTATAGGCAACTGATTCCTCAAAATTACTGGGATATGGGGGAGAGGATGCTGGAAACGGAGATGAGAGTGCAAGGACGTGTTGTTGAACAGCAAACAGCTCCTTTACCTCAATATGGAATCTCGGGCGGCACAACGGTTATTACCCCGCCGCCAAGTGGAGCGTTTACACCGCCTTCTACATCAGCCAAATTCAGTGCTGAAGAGGTTGATGATGTGTTTCCACAGGCGGAGCAAAAGCAGCCCGAAGCATCTCAGCCTGAAACATTGAGTCCAGAGCAGCTCCAGGCTCAAATTAATAAGTTGCTGGCTGGCAGGCGTAAAGCCTGATACAGACCGTTGACGGGCGGTTTGTACGGCGATACCACTAAGGTATCGCTTTTTCATCTTGACTTAATTTTCTGGAGAGCGAGTCTATGGGTAAAGAGTTTGATTTTTCCTCCCTGGTTAATGAAGTAGCATCAAAATTCGGGAAAACTAATTTAACAGATACAGCACATGCTCCTATTGCTATTAAATTTCCATCGCTCATTCTTCGCGTACTGTTCCAAAATGAAGGGCTTATTCTCGGAAAGATCATCCATATTGTGGGAAAGGAGGCAACCTTCAAATCGACGCTTGCCCTGGAAATCACAAGATGGCACCTGGAGCAAGGTGGTTTTGGAATAACATTGCATACAGAATCTCGGTTGAATGATAAGACTATCGAAGGCGTTCTCGGCGATTATAAGGATCAGCATTCCGCATTCATCTGCGATACATTAGAAGAATGGCAGGCAATGCTATCCGATGCCAGTGAGAAGCTTGGCAAGGATACTAAACAGTTAGCTTGCTTTACTGTCGATAGTGTCATGGGCGTTAGCTCGGAAAAGACGATCAGTGAGATTACTAAGGATGGGTTTGCGAGCAGTAAATTTGCCCATGAAGCTAATCTTATTTCCAGCTATTTGCGGGTTTTCAATGCAAAACTGTACGATAGACTCCATACAATATGCCTTATCAATCACAGGAAGTTTCGACCAAACATGAACAGTTATGGACCACCAGAGAAAACGGCGCTCGGTGGCAATGAAATTAAATTCTGTGCTTCATTCGAAATCGAGACAACGACGACAGAATCAACCCGTCAGGTCCTTGGACCAATAACGACGTATGAGATGGGATTAAAATTAGATAAGAATACTTATGGTCAGGAAGGGATTCAAATTAAAGTCCCCGTAAGATTTGCTAATTTCCCAGATGGCACAAAGGTCGTTTTTGACTGGTACGCAGCTACGACTTATATGCTATGTAAAGCAAATACAGTACGACCGGCTCCAACGAGTTCGATAATTAAAAAACTGGCAGAGATCATTACTGTATCGATTCGTCGTGGTGGACCGAAAGGCGATCTCTTTTACAGTGATCAAATAGGAATCCCTGCTTCCGCAGCTCTATCTCCGACAGAATTTGGATTAGCCGTTGAAGAGCGACAGGATATATTAAATGCTATTTACGAATTGTTCGGTATTTTCCGCAGGTATATTTATAATCCGCAGCTCTCTTATGAAGAAAACATGGCAAAGGCTGTAGAATTCTATAAGACGATAAAACAACCGAATAAGAGCACTCCAGAGACAGAAGAAACTACAGAAGAAATCGAGAAATGAGTTTAAGCCATCTTCATAGCGATGATATGGGGAAGAGACTGAAGGTCATCTCCAGTCTCATTCAGCTAAAGGGAAGACCTTTCGTTCCATACCAGCAATTCTATCCTCTATTTGAACGAGAACAGCCATTAGTCACTGTCTTAAAGACTGGACGACAGGTCTCTAAAACAACGACAAGTTGCGTTCAGTCTATCATTCAATGCACAACTATTAAGAATTTTGTAACTCTCTACATAATGCCGCGAGAGTTGCAAGCAGTAAACACCAGCATTCTCTTCTGGAGACCTCTTCTCGAAAGCTCTCTTGTTTCGAAGTTATGCAAAATAAAGTTAAAGCAGATAATGAAATATCAGTTTGACAATGATTCTGCGATCGTGTTATCGTATGCCCATTTTGATGCCGACCGTATCAGAGGTATTCCTGCAGATAAGGTGCATGTGGACGAGGCCCAAGATATTAATGAAGAATTCTTACCAATAATTGAAGCTGGAGCCAGTGCCTCAGAATACAGAATATTGTTATATACCGGTACGCCAAAAACACACCAGAATACCCTACAAAGCATGTGGAATAAATCCAGCAGGGCAGAATGGTGTATTAAATGTGAGGCGTGTAACCATTGGAATATCCCAAGCTTAGAGCATGACATCCTTGACATGATCCAGCCTGCAGATGACCGTGTGGTATCTAAAGAATATCCAGGAACGGTTTGCGCTAAATGCGGGCGGATCATCTATCCACAAACAGGTCAATGGGTGCATGCATTTCCAGAAAAGAAATATATGTCCAGTGGATATCACATCCCGCAGATTATCATTGAACGGCATTACGCAGATCCATTAAACTGGACGATTATTAATGCGTATAAGCAAGGATTGGGTCAGATGACCCATGACGACTTCCTTCGGGAAGTTTTAGGAGAACCTGCCGATAGATGCACACGCCTGCTCTCATTTTATGATTTGATGAAACAGGCAAAGCTCGGCAGCAGGTATAACGAAGATACATTACTCGAAACATTAGGTTACTATAAATTACGTACTTTCGGGATTGACTGGGGTGGCGGTGGAAAAGGAGGCAATTATACAACAATTGCCCTTGTTTGTGCTGCTCCGGACGGACGGATCCACGTTCCATGGGCTGCAGCACTGCCGAACCCGCATGATCATATTGGGGAAGGGCGCGAAATTGTTAAACTGGCGGAAAGATTTAAAGTCCACCTTATCGCTCACGACTGTAGTGGTGCAGGATCATTGCGAGAAACAATATTATTGCAAAGTGGTTATCCAGCAAGTCGATTGATGCCGTGTCGTTACGTGCGATTAAGAGAAGACGTAACGTTAAAATTCTGTCCTTTATCTCCAACGAATCCAAAACCAATCTGGAACATTGACTCAACACGTGCATTGCTCATGGTCACCGGTGCCATTAAACTTGGATTGATTGAATTTTTTGAAGATGATTATAAAGGCGAAATGAACCGAGGATTGTTAAGACAATTTCTTTCATTGGTGGAAGAAATGAGCAACGAGAATGGTGTTAAGCGTTATAGGATTGTATGTGAGGAAGGATTGAATGACGAGTTTGCACAGGCCACTATGTTAGGCTGCCTGGCTGTATGGAATTCAACTGGAATGTGGCCAAAATATGGTTGATTCTTTGCTTCGCATGGTTCAGATTAAACAGGGAAGACTGGAGTATGAGCATAACGGGAAATTATACATTTTCTATTTCAAACAATTCTTTATAGAAAACCATCCCCTATCCTGCTACGAAGATATAAATCTTCTCATCTGCTGTGAATCTCATCTCAGTAGCAGTGTTCTAGTCTTAAACAATGCTTGGCTTGCAGACAGAGGTTGGCTTCCGGTTGTGGAACGGATTTTGTGGTCCCTGGCTACAGGAGTGCGAGGAACATGTTCGAATTAATCCCCTGTGCGGTATGCTCAACGAGGGCTTACATTGGTCAGATTAGAACCCTTTTTGTGCCAAGAGCCTTGATGAACATTCTTCCGGTCAGTGCTTCAATGCGCTACAGGTACAGAAAATCACGTGTTTTAGATAACGAGTATGCGATAGGTATGATAAAGATCGAAGAAGACGATGGTTATTCCAGTGCTGCGGTCTATGGGGATGCCATTCACATCATCACACTTCGATTTGATTCAGATGAGGATAAATGGATTTTAACCGTACCGATCTCCAGTAATACCATACAAATATTCAAATCTACAAGTTTCCACGGCGTATTCTTAAGGCTGTTTTATGATGAAGTTTATGATACCTATACGCAAGGGAAAATCTCGCAGGAAAACTTCGATAAGATCGTCAAGATTGTTAACGCTGTTGAAGTGATACATCAAAATGTAGAAGAAGTGATATCAGTCTGTAAAGCAGGAAAGGAATAGAAATAGTCCTAATCGGAGATTGGCAATGAGAGACGATATCCTGCAACAAACTTACGAAAGAACGGCTTTAAAAGTCATAGCTTCTGTTATAAAAAGTAGAGGAATAGAGGATGCCGAATCCAAATTTACTTCATGGGCTGATTTCAGACAGTACATGCTGGAGAGATCAGAATTAAACATTGTACTACAGAAACTAAGCCTGATTAATAATAATTTTATGATTGCTTTTCGCAAGTTTACAGAGTATGAATTCTACAGGCTAGTGCGACAGCACTATGATAGCAGTGATATCTTAATTTGTCACAATTTCGCCCTCGTTTTTCCGTGGAAAGCGGTGCTCTATTGTATCACAGATGATTTAAGCATTCTGAATTGTTCTTCAGACCAGCTTACGACAGGGGATGCTTATATTGATCCCGTCTTGCTGGTCGATTCGGGAAGACTCCTTGTCACAACATTCAAGAATTATTTGCATGTTAAGCTATGAAACGCATTAAGCAACTCCACGAGCAAGAATTGCCGATATCTGCCTATAAGAAGCTATTAAAGCTTTGTTATACGATAACCTATAAATATTTGGCATCCGGCACCGGGCGATATTATGCAGACGTGCTCCTTCGAGCAATTGCTGAGGAAATCTACAATCATGTTCGACGTAATATCAATGAGATATATGCAGTCGTAAATCAATATATCGACTTAAATATCCCTGTTAAAGAGAAAGCTCGATTAATAGCCGTACGATTAGCTTCTATTCTTGGATGTCCTGTGAGTACAGTTTATCGAGGATTTGGGAGGATTCTTCGATACGAAAGAATTGGTACGGATTCGATTGCTTTGGTAATGCCCTTGTTGTATGACAATCCAAATACTCCTCTAGCAATGGGAAAAATATCTGAAGATGAAGCACTTATTTGCTGGGTTAGAAAGCTCCAGCTTCAATTAAAACCCGAGATGCTACCAAGGGGTCTGGATTATTTGGTAGGATTATATACAACATATGTTAAGGATGACGCTACGGGTGAAGCTATGCCTATGCGAGTCATCGAACCTTATCTTAAAAATAAAAACAAGGAGTTAATATACTCCAGATTCGGCTTGAATAGCAGAGGAAAGCCATATCAATGCATTTATTGTTCAAATATCCATAGAGGACATGGTACATGGTGCAGCCAATTGACAGAGAATTTGCGAGACATTACATTTAGTTTTGAAGACTTCATCTGATGGTGCCACTATCCGCCAGGGGGAGAACCGCACTAAGCGGTTCTTATTTTTGGCACTTTAAAAGAAAAGGAGGTAGGATATGTTTCAATTTCGTGATCCAAGCGCACCTGTTGCCGTTTACTATTCACCTGGGCGTGATTTTGCGCATGTCGGTCTGCGTTTAATCTCGGACGGGCTGGATCGACTTAAATACTCGGTAGAACATGGAAGTAAAAATGTACGAGATTACATGCAAAAGCACAAGATTTCCGAACAAGAGCTGAAAGATGCATTGGAGGCATTTGTGGCTTCTATCGAAGAGGAAATCAAGAATCCTGCAGAAGGAATGCTGACAACCAATTCATTTTCTAGATGTAGATACGAAGTTCGATATCTCGTTTACTCTTCGATAGCCCCGTTATTTATCGCTGCTGCTATTAAAGGAAAGAAAGATGTGCTCAATCGTGCAGATGCCGTTGAGTATTATGGAGAAGAATTCCATAAAAAGATTACCAAACTCACACCGCGGTGGGAGATCAATTCTCCGACATTGATAGACTCGGTAAAGACGATCCTGCAGAATACAGGTAAAATATTTTACTTTTATTTGACAAGTTCCATAAATTGGGCAAGACGAAATCTATCGTAATCATTCTTATAGAAAATTCGCCAGAAAACCACCCCGCTTCAGCGGGTGGATGAATGGCGGGCTGTGCCGAACGTACTGGTGGAACGCCAGGAACGCATACGCCTGGGGAGAGTGGGGTTGCCCGCTCAT
>Ga0116190_1003368_pt1 | contig 11861 bp, 9 predicted proteins | sample AD_JPNTR4_MetaG_FD_89808 | JGI IMG/M metagenome (GOLD analysis project Ga0116190, IMG submission 89808) | Active sludge microbial communities of municipal wastewater-treating anaerobic digesters from Japan - AD_JPNTR4_MetaG | ecosystem: Engineered > Bioreactor > Anaerobic > Digestate | place... | reverse complement strand
CATGTCATTGATATGTGGATTCTTCAAATAGAATTTAAAATATAATTGACTTTTCTTATATTGAATACTTTCGTTAAGTAACAAATCAATTTTAGAATGTAAAACATTAACAATTATTTAATCCATATCATAAGGATTCGTTATGCTAACACCTGAAGAACTTGAACTCTACCAGCGTCAGCTCATTATCAAAGGCTGGGGCAAAGAATCTCAAGAAAAAATAAAGAAAACCCACATCTTTATTGCAGGAGCTGGTGGGCTTGCAAGTACCGCATCATTATACTGTGCAGTAGCCGGGTTTGGTACAATCACACTCTGCGATTATGACACCATTATACACTCATAGAAAAAGCACACATCATTCTGGACTGCATGGATAACTTTGAAACACGCCATATTCTCAACAAGGCATGCGTATAACAAAACAAGCCATTAATCCACGCCGGAGTGGAAGGATTCAGCGGCCAGCTTACAGTCATACTTCCAGGCCAAACTCCATGCTTATCGTGTTTTCTACCAAAGAAAAGCATCAAGAAGCCAATTCCAGTAGCTGGCGTTACACCTTGTATTATGGGCACACTTCAAGCCCTTGAAGCAATTAAACTTGTAACAGGATTAGGCACCATTACAGCAAATCAGCTTCTTTTATTTGATTGCCTTTCCATGCACTTTTCCAAAATAACATTATAAAAGAACCCACATTCTAAAATCTGTAAGCAATAAAAAGGCCGCTTATGTAAAGCAGCCTTTTTATTTTAGTATGAGCGATAGTTACTGTACAGTAACTATCGATAACTTACTTACTCTTTGCGTTTTTAATGTTCAACTGAGCTATCGCTAACTTTGACAATGGTATTGCATACGGTGAGCAGGAAACATAGTTCAAACCAACATTCATACAAAATTCAATATTATCCGGGTCAGCTCCATGTTCACCGCAAAGCCCCATGGTGATATCTGGACGAGTTAGGCTTCCACGAGTTGAAGCCATTTCAATAAGCTCTTTAACTTCACGCCCCAATACCTTAAACGGATTATTGGGAATCAGGTCATACAACGAATAGCTTGGGAAAAACGAATTTATATCATCGCGTGATAATCCATAGGTAGTTTGAGTAAGATCATTGGTACCAAAACTAAAAAACTCAGCATATTGAGCTATTCGTCCTGCTCCAACAGCAGCAGCAGGCAATTCAATCATTGTGCCAACTTCATATTCCAAATCATCGATGCCGTACTCTTCAACTACCTCATCTTTTATATCCCGTATACCTTTAACTGTTTTCCCTTCAATTCTTTTGCCATTTTTAATAAACTTAATTTCGGTTTCGCTCATGACAATGGGTATCATAATTTCGGGAACAACATCAATTCCTTCTTTCTTTAACATGCATGCCGCTTCAAAAATTGCTCTGCACTGCATTTCATAAATTTCAGGATACGTAATTGCTACACGACAGCCCCTATGTCCCAGCATTGGATTCATTTCAGATAGCTCTTCACACCTGATTCTAATTTCAGCATCAGACATGCCTTTTTTACGCGACTTCATATATTGTATGAAGTCTTTCATGCTATCATCAGTTCTTGGCAGAAACTCATGTAAAGGAGCATCTAAAAGCCGTATAGTAACTGGATGTCCCTGCATAATTTTAAATAATTCATAAAAATCGCTTCTCTGCATTGGTTTCAACTCATCCAATGCCTTTCTTCGCTCGACTTCAGTTTCAGATAATATCATTTCACGAAATTTCATGATTCGTTTTTCATTGAAAAACATATGTTCAGTACGGCATAATCCTATCCCATCTGCAAAAAACATCTTTGCAACTTTTGCATCACGAGGCTGATCAGCATTTGCACGTACATCAAAGTCTTTAATGAAGCTTTGGACTATCTTTAAAAAGTCAATTAAACCATTCTTTTCAAAATCAGGTTCAATTAAGCCAACTTTATCAAGATAAATGGTAGGCGGTTCATAATAAGGGACATTAATCGAAACATAATCACCTTCTTTAACGGTTTTCCCTGCCAGTGTAAACGAATTCCCTCTAATCTTTATCTCAGGCTGCACCATTGCAACCTTACCTAAGCTTCGTGCCACAACCGGAGCATGTGAAGAAAAGCCACCTTCTGATGTAATAACCCCACGGGCTACCTCGATAGCTTTCACATCTTCTGCAAAAGTTGCAGGCATAACAAGTATAAGGTTGGTATCCCCACCATGCATCACCGAACGTTTGTATTCTTCCAGCAGCTTGTCGGTTGAAAAGAATACTCGTCCTATTGCTGCACCGGTTGACCCGGCAATTCCACCTTTTATAGACTTTACATTCTTTGTTGTTCGGGGATCAATAACAGGGTGTAAAAGTTCATTAAGTTGACTGGGCTTAATAGATTCAATTAAAAAATTTGAACTTACAACCTTACGTGTATTAAGATCAAGGAGTGTCTTTATATGTGCCTGAGTTGATTTTTCATCAACCTCGCGCTGTTCAATGAGCCAAAAATTACCCTCTTCAATAGTAAACTTGATATTCCGTATCTCTTTAAAGTTATCCTCAACTTTTTTTGCAATTTCAACTAATTTATCATAGTATTTTTTATCAATCTTTGCAATATCTTTTGGAGTGCCACGGTCAACATCAAACTCATTCTGCAAAAAATCGCCCTGAATAAGTGCATCACCGGTAATAATATTGCGGGTAAAATAATTTCCTGCAAAGGAATTCTGGCCAAAGTTGCCATACACCATTGCCTGAATAGTTATTGCCAGTGAATTGTCAACATCAATATCCGAATCACAGTACCGTGCAGCAGCCCCTTTCAAAATAAGGCCTAACTGATCATATACATCCTCACTAAACTTATCCCCCAAAAACTTTTTATATTTTGTAACTACTTCTTTATATTCTTTTGCTTTTGCGTTTTTGGGGAGCTTCCCTTCCAGTTCATCCAGTTCTTTTTCATCAATACCATAAATCTTTGAGGCTATGCTTCTCAGTAAAAACCTATACTCACCCCATGCAAAATCTTCACCGGTAAATTTTGCAAAAGCAGTAACAATTGCATCATTTAAACCAACATTATGTATTGATGGAAAAAATGGAACATTAAGATCTGAACTTAACACAACTTTAAGAAGAAGTGGTTTTTCAGTATCACCATACCCTTTTTTCATGTCCTTTTCAATTTTATCAACATAGCTTTTAATAAGCTGTTTAACATTCACCTTTGGCAATTTCATTGTTAACTCTGCATCAACAATAAATCCAGGAGCTATTGGCAAACCCATCTTTGCTAAATCAGCAGCACGACGACCTCTAATTCCCAATTCTTTATATTGCTTTTTATCAACACCGGTAAAATCTTTATTAAAAAAAACTATATTTTCCATACAACCCTCTCTTTTAAAATGTTCTATCGCACATTACATTAAAATAGATTTAAAACTTTTCCTACTGCTATCTTTAAAAATTGTTCAAACCTGGGTGATGCACCTTCAAACAGATATTTCTGTAATTTTGATACATTTCTGATATTTTCACCAACCACCTGAAATAAGATTGGATCACCGTGTTTAACCTTTCCCCATTTAAAGAGGGAGTTGATATCATTAATCTTTTCACCTTCATGGAATATCAAGACGTCTAAATCAGGATGCGATACTTTAAAGCTTTCAATAATACGCTTCCATGCTTCCACGTTCCCGTTGTGAAATAACTCATTGGTAACTGTCACCGCATATTTGGGAGTCATATTTTTCTTTCCTGCTGCAGCCGCTTCAGCTGGAGCAATTTGCTTTTTGGCCTCCCGGACCGCAACTGTTTCATCTATGAACTCTTTATTGATAAAAACATCCTTGCCAGCCATCATCTCTTCAATTGCATTTATAGCATCATTTTCCACTTTTGGATTTGGTTCTTTCTTTTTTTTAACGTAAATAACCATAAGCTGGTCCCTAACAATATCCCTGACACGTTCCCAATGAATCATATTTTTAGGATTTATTAAAAAAGGTTCGCTGTTAACGGTAAAATACACAAGAATTATATCAAGTGCTGTCCATTTTGATGTTTCTTCAACTATTTTGCTGAAATCATTAATTGTTACCGGTACATTATATGAATCATAGGAATACTGATATTTATCTTTTATTATTGCACCGATCATTGGTAATACCTGGTCAACAGTTAAATCCCCTTCAGCCAGCATAACATTGACTGCATCTGCAAAATTTCTACCTGATTCAATCTCATCCACCACATCATTAACCCTGTAGAAATGGTTTAAAGCCTTATTAAAATTAGTTTTTGTAGCTAACGAATAAAATGTTGTTTCCATTGAATTCCCTCTTTTTTGAATTATTGATAATAAAAAAAGTATACACTACATATAATACATAATTTAAAATAAATTGTTAATTATTTAGAATTTTGATAGATTGTAATTATAAAGATAGTTTTTACAAGTATTTTTTTTATTTTATGAGCAATCGCTTCGGACTTATTAACATTGTATAATCTTATAAGGGTAAATAATTGCTCTAAAGATAAGTGGGAAAAGAAAACAGGTGGCAATTATCATCGTATTAAATTCTTGACAAAATGGTATGATCGCACCACAGTGGTGCATATGGTTTTAAAGCGGGTGTAGTTCAATGGTAGAACTTCAGCCTTCCAAGCTGATAGCGTGGGTTCGATTCCCATCACCCGCTCATTTATTTACAAATTTACAGCTATTCCCCTTCCCCTTAAGTAATTTTTCACCTGCTTTATTGTGAAAGTCCTGAAATGAAACACTGATGCTGCAAGCAAAATGCTGGCTTTTCCTTCAACCACTGCTTCATAAAAATGTTCTAATTTGCCTGCACCACCAGAAGCAACCACCGGAATATTCACAGCTTCAGCAATAGCTCGTGTAAATGGTATATCATACCCCTGTAATGTTCCATCACCATCCATACTGGTGGGTAAAATAACGCTGGCACCACGCGATTGACATTCAATAGCCCATGCTACAACATCCTTTCCGGTAGATATGGTACCACCCGCAACAACTACCTCAAAACCTGAAGGCATAGCGGTATTTCGCTTACCATCAATCGCTATTGTTATTTTTTCTGTACCAAACCGTTTAGCGGCTTCATCAATACTATCAGGATTTTTTACCGCAGCACTATTCATTGATATTTTGGATGCGCCAGCTTCCAATACCAGTTCAATATCTTCAATGCTTCTAATTCCACCACCAACAGTCAAAGGCATGGTAATAACACCGGAAACATTTTTTACCCATTCCAGACGAGTTTTGCGATTTTCCACTGTCGCAGCAATATCAAGCATGGCAAGCTCATCAGCACCTTCATGTTGATAATACACTGCATTCTCAACCGGGTCGCCTGCATCTTTGATGTTTATGAAATTAACACCCTTCACAACTCTCCCTTCTTTCATGTCAAGGCAGGGCATAATGGTAATCGTTTTCATAGGTACCATCCTTTTATTTTGCATACTATACAACTTCTCATATCACATGTATGAAGTATCATACAATTCAGTCAAGATATAAACTGTTATAGGCTACCTTTTTGAATCCAGTTTGTTACCATAGTAACTATCGCACTAAAAGTTTGTGTATTGTTATTTTGATTGGCAATAGCATCAGCATCACCAACTATCAATAGTTTGCTGTCAGCATACATATATCCAGCATCAGTATAATCACTGGATTGATACATCGGGATACCATCGTTTATAACCTCCAAACCGGGATGTGCCACCTCGCCCCAGAACGCCGACGGAATTTTGAAAAGCATGCCATCGCTTCGGTGGGATAGCAAAGCGGCCAGGCTGTTAAACACTAAGGAATTTTTATCATGGGCGATAGTTACCATATAATAGTTACTATCGCCATTAGTAATAAACGCCGGCAAAATTTGTATTTTTGCAGACTTTGCAAACGATACATACACCGAAGGATTTACTGCTCCAGCCTTTAACAGTTGATTTCCCCATACCGTTGAAGACATGAGATTTTGATATGGTTCAATAAATACAATGGTACGCTTACCTTCTTTAACAGTAAACTGTGGCTGTGGATGCACAACAATTGTTATATTACTATCAGTGGTAATTGAAGGAATTTTTTCCTTAAGTGCATCCATAAAACATTGTATCCCGGAACATGAATTATCAATCTGAACCATTGAATTTTCCGGGTCAAAACAACGGACATTTGTGGTGTGATGCACAATCTTATTGAGCCTTTTTTTAAGAAGCCACTCCACACAACTTTTAAAAAATGCTCTGTTATCACCTGCATTGATACCAACCTTACCATCGCCATTCCAGAACATCTCGCTGTCACCAACCACCAGCATTCTGCCTTTACCATATATGCAGCCCGCAGCGATGACCTTATCAGTTGTGCCATCGCACAATAAAATTTCAAACGAACTATTCGTTTTATTCATCCTGGATAATGAAGCAGCAAGCATATGCAAAACATTCTTTAATGTAAATACTTTAGAGTATGCACTATTATTGAGATTATCAATTGACTGTAATGGTGTGGAACCGTTTCCCGCTGCATCATTATTGATTTGTATGCCCAGTTTTGTAGTTACAGCATTTAAAAATTGTGCACTGTTATACATATTCTCATGCTCAGCAATGACAAAAAGCAATCCACCTTTTTTAACAAAATTACATAGTGCATCTACCTCACCACTATCAAACTGCTGATACTTTGCAACTGAAAGTATTAATAGCGTGTTGGTATATCCTGACCTGTAACACTGTTGTATACATTCATCCAGATGTTTTATGGTAATAGACGGTGGGATGCCATAGTTCTTTAAAAATTGTGCAATAGTTGAATAGCCGCAATACCCGTGATCAAAAAAACGCCATGAGTTGTTATGTGATTCATCATAGATACATTGCGCTGTATTGGGTATGTAGTCCTGATACTGTTTTTGAGAACAGCTCATAAAACATAGCAAAATAATAAAAACTATTCTTTTCATACTATCATTCCATTGAAAAATATGTCCAACAACTCATAATAAAAAATCCAGAATGCAAATGTCAAAACAAAAAGTTTTTCAGGCGCTTTGTAATGTGCCTCCACTTTCAATCATTACGGGGTTCATAAAAAAACGAGGCTGTTTTAAAACAGCCTCGCTATACCATCCACTGATTTTTATAACTTTCATTATTTCACAACTTTTGGCAAATCATGTAATGCTTTGTCAATTAATTCTCTGGGATAATCATAATCTTCTAACTGTCCTGATAAAAACTTATCATATGATGCTAAATCAAAATGGCCATGACCGCTTAGATTAAATACAATAGTCTTCTTTTTGCCTTCTTCCTTTGCTTTCTGCGCTTCAATAATGGCTGCCCGTATAGCATGGGATGACTCCGGAGCAGGAATAATACCTTCAGTCTTTGAGAATAAAATTGCAGCTTCAAAACATTCATTTTGATGCAGTGCCATGGCGCTGATTAATCCCTCATGATACAAGTAGCTAACCAGAGGCGACATACCATGATAACGCAATCCGCCAGCATGGATTGATGGCGGTATAAAGGAATGCCCTAATGTATACATGGGCATAATTGGCGTCAATTTAGCAACATCCCCAAAATCATACGTATAAATTCCTTTTGTTAATGTTGGACATGCCGACGGTTCAACCGCTATGATATTTATATCCTTCCCATTGATCTTATCCCTTACAAATGGGAATGCCAACCCTGAAAAATTAGAACCTCCACCAACACAACCTATAACTACATCAGGATAATCATCTACCATTTCAAACTGTTTTAATGTTTCCAGACCTATAATGGTTTGATGCAGGCAGACATGATTTAACACGCTCCCCAGTGAATAATTGGTATCCTTGCTCTGTGCAGCTTCTTCTACTGCCTCGCTTATTGCAATGCCAAGGCTTCCAGGGCTTTCAGGATCCTGCTTTAAAATTTCCCTGCCGCTATTGGTAATATTACTGGGACTTGGGGTAACCTTGGCACCCCATGTTTCCATCATAAATTTACGATATGGTTTTTGCTCATAGCTTACCCGTACCATATAAACATGTACATCAATACCAAAAAAATTACCGGCAAGTGCCAGAGCACTACCCCATTGCCCTGCTCCGGTTTCGGTTGATAGTTTTTTAACACCTTCTTTTTTATTAAAATATGCTTGAGCAACCGCTGTATTTAACTTATGGCTGCCAGCCGGAGAAACACCTTCGTGTTTATAATAGATAGTTGCCGGGGTGCCCAATGCCGCCTCCAGCCTTCGTGCTCTAAAAAGTGGTGAAGGTCGCCATAGTCGGTAAATGTGCAATATCTCTTCAGGTATATCAATATATTGTTTTGAGCTTACTTCCTGTTCAATCAGTCCCATGGGGAAAATCGCATGCAATTCATCAGGTGTTACCGGCTTCCCTGTTGCAGGACTTATGGGTGGGTCTAACGGTTTTGGCAGATCTGCTGTGATATTATACCATTGACGGGGCATCTCCCTTTCAGGTAATTGTATTTTGGTTGAATCTTTTGCCATGAAATCCTCCTTACAGTAAATTTAAATAATCAGATTTAAAATATGCATTTTTTAAAAAAATAAAAAAGCTACGGTTAACATATAGCATCCGTAGCCTTCAAGGATTTGCATATGTAAAAAACTTCCTTACTCGCCCGGATATATGTAATCCTGGCGCCACCACCATACCACATAAAACACGATGTTACATTTTTTAATCATCATATATAATACAATTTCAACAAATGACTTGATAGCATTAGATAAAACAATTATGTAATGTCAAGAAATTTTTTTTTTAAAATTTGCTTATGCAAAAAAATTATTTGCGTAATCAAGCAACAGTTCATATATGCCATCAAAACCACCATTACTCATTACCACCATGACCGTGCGTTTATTGCTCAATCCACTAAATGCTTCCTGCACTATTTCGTTAACACTCCCTAAAACACAGGCTGGTATTTGCATCTGGCATAGTTTGTTAATGACCCTATCAATATCAATCTGTTCGTGCGCCGGCACCTTATCCAATCTATAGGGTCGTTTCATAATTACCTTATGTGCTTTTGAAAAAGCTAAAGGAAGCTCATCTTGAAATACATTCCGCCGGCTGGTTGCGGAGCGAGGCTCATAGATTGCAACAATGGCAGCATCGCTGTAATGCTCTGACACCTGTGTCAAAACATTGCTGATAGCGGTAGGATGATGGGCAAAATCCTCTATTATTGTTAGATAGTCATTTGAAAAGAGTATCTCCTGCCTGCGTTTTACTCCCTGAAATGAATTGATTGCCATAACTATCGCCCCAACAGGAACTTGAAGGGTCAGAGCCATAGCAACCGCCGCAGTTATATTCTGGTGATTAAAGTCGCCATATATGTGTGGCGTTACATTGATTGCCATGTCATCCATTGTAATGGTAAGAACTTCATTTTGATACCGATAACAACAATCTGCGCTCATTTTCCCATAACTAACCGTTGAGGATAGCGCATCATTATTTATTGTGCTTAAATTACTATAGGCGTTATTATAAACAATACATCCATTTGCAGGAATGAGATTGCGCAACCGTGTAAACCATACTGCAATCTCATCAATATTGTTATATATATCAGCATGATCAAACTCAAGCGATGTCATGATGCAGTGCACCGGACGATACATAATAAATTTTGGCATCTTTTCAAAAAATGCCGAATCATATTCATCAGCCTCTATAACAAAATACCTGCCGCTGCCAACCTTATAATTTGTTTCAAAATTTTTAGGGATGCCGCCAATAAAAAATGATGGATCCATATCAGCCTGTTCAAGTATATATGCCAGTAACGATGTTGTGGTTGTTTTCCCGTGTGTTCCTGCAACTCCAATGACTTCTTTATCATAAAGAAAAAAATTATATAATGCACCAGCCATCGAGAAATAAGGTATCCGGTTATTGAGCACCAGTTCAACCTCAGGATTACCGCGGCTAATAGCATTACCTATAATAACGATATCAGGTTTAATTTTTCCCGGAGTATCAGAGCTGTATCCTTTGCATACCGGTATCTGTAATTTTTCAAGCTGTGTACTAATTGGTGGATAAACATCAGTGTCCGAGCCAGTAACCATGTGTCCCTGTGACTGCAGCATACCGGCAAGCGCACTCATTCCCACTCCACAAATGCCTATCATATGGATGCGTAAATTTTGTTTTTTAAAGATAGTAACCATTGATTAACATCCTCTTTTATAAATAATTTACATAACAAATTGCTACCATATAAACCACTTATTATAAGTACAACACAATCATTAGTAAACATCGTTGCTTGTAAAGCTTGTTTTACAGGTGCAAAACATTTATAGTTGCCAAAATGTAAGAATATTGTTGACAATGCTGCAGTAACGTATAGTATTTCAATCCACTATATAGTAGTGAGGGCATAATGAAATCTAATATAAAAAGCAAAGATTATCAAAACTTTTTAGATGATCTGAAAGGTTATTATCAGGAAAACGAGCAAAAGGAAGAAGAAAATATACCGGTTGGCACACGGATTAGTCAAATACGCCAGATGCAGGGTGTTGATAGTGCAACGTTAGCAAAAAATGCCGGTATTGATCATAAATATTTAGAGGATGTTGAATCATTAGCAATTTATCCCGATTTAGGAACAATTATTAAAATAACCAATGCGCTCAAAGTTTCAACCGGCTCAATTTTTGACTTAGACTCAAGTCGTTCATACACCATAATCAGAAAAATCGATAGAAAAAAAATTATGAGAAGTATATCCGGAGTAAAAGAACACCCTGATTATGAATATCTTTCATTGTCCTCCGGCGTTATATCCCGCCATATGGAAGCTTTTATTGTCACCTTGAAAAGTAATGTTTATTATACAGAGGAATTATCAACACATGAAGGCGAGGAATTTCTATATATGCTGGAAGGAGCAATGAAGATAAAATTAGACGATAAAGAAGAAACATTGCAGCAGGGCGACAGCATTTTTTACCACTCAACCATTCCTCATGTGCTGAAAAGCATCAGCCCAAAACCTGCAATACTTCTTGCAGTCCTCTATACGGGCTATTCTTCATAACTTTAGTATACAGCAAATTGTAATATGGCAGTGTAATTATTTTATCAGTGCAAAACTAATAAGCAGTAACTATCGCCCAGCATTGTTTATTGTTTTAGCACCCATCTGTATTTAACAATGTTAAACACCTTCTGAATAGAGTTAACGATAAACAGGAATGCATCACGGATATCAAACATTGGGCTGGGCAACCCAAACAGCAATGGCACAGGTATAAAAAGATTTCGTGCGCCAATAGGACATCCTTTAATCCGCATTACCCGTTTTGCCACAAGCTTGCCATCAACTTTTGTGCAATCTCCCACAAGCAAAACATTGCCATCGGGCACAACAATATCACCTTTGTAAATACCGGTAACAATTGCGCCCTTCTTTGCTTTCTTTAATGAACCAGGCCTTCGTTTTTCAATAGTTCCCAAACAACCTTTAATAGCTGCTTCGCAACCGCCATCACAGATAATGTCAGTATTGGGTGCATACCCTGAATAAAATGTAAGAGGCGTGTCAAGCTCTTGCAGTACCTGAAACAGTTTACGCTGACCTTTTGGTTTTGCTCGTAGTTTATCAATGCTTATATCCCCGGTAATATTAATGTCTTTTAATTGCAATGAGCCATATCCGCGTTCATGTGCAAGCTGTAAATGCAAAACATCCTGCGGGCGATAGTTCATAATATACGATGCAACCACATCACAAGCCAGT
>Ga0116190_1003367_pt1 | contig 11867 bp, 8 predicted proteins | sample AD_JPNTR4_MetaG_FD_89808 | JGI IMG/M metagenome (GOLD analysis project Ga0116190, IMG submission 89808) | Active sludge microbial communities of municipal wastewater-treating anaerobic digesters from Japan - AD_JPNTR4_MetaG | ecosystem: Engineered > Bioreactor > Anaerobic > Digestate | place... | reverse complement strand
TGGATACAGGAAACCTCGTTACAGCAGGAGGCATTGAAGCGACACTACAACCTCATACTCCCCGAGATGGGAATAACCATCTACGAATCAAAATATTATAATGAAACAAAACGCAAATGGGCAACAACACCTGGCTCTGAATGGATAAAACAAATACTTATACCCAAAATGCAAAAACAAGGATTGTTATTATCACATCAGTTCAATACTGTTATGGGACTCTCTACTGGTGGACGTGGTGCGGTATTAACTGCGCTTTATAACAAGCACATATTTAAAGCTTGCGCTTCATTATCCGGTGACTATAATCAGGCTACAATGTCCAATGATAAATTAATGACAGCTACTTATGGTCCATACTCGCAGTTTAAGGATAGATGGGAGAAAGAGGATAATCCGTATTCCATGATAGACGGATGGGATATCCCACTGTATCTTGGACATGGCACAAAGGATACAGTTGTACCATTTGATCAAATGAAAGCATTTTATGAAAAGTTGAAATCACAAAAACCAGATATTACCATTATATTTCATCAGTGTGAATTTGGCCATGATTTTAAATACTGGTCTTCTGAGGTAGTTCCTATTCTTAACTTCTTTGACGCCATTTATGCACATGCAGGGGAACAACAATGAATGACATTGACGATATAAAACAAAAGGCTTATGATTTAGCAGAAAACATAGCACAGCATCCTATAGCTATCCGTTATTTTTCTCTATTAGAACAGATGGACAAGGATGAGGAGGCACAACAACTACTAACTCGTTTAGTTGATCACGGTAAAAAGCTTAATACAATGGCTGAAGCTGGTGAGATAGATATTGTAAATGACCCGGCTTCTATTGAATTACGCAATGCGATAATTGAAAAACCTTTAGTTAAAGAATTTGTATCTGCACAAAATGAATATCTGGGGCTTATAAAAGAAATTATGGAAATACTCCATACCCGATTAAATCCATAATTTAAGGCTCTGACCCCATTTCATTTATGGTTCACGCAGATATTGCTGTGTTTGATAAAGGCTCTGACCCCATTTTTTACCTTCACAATGTAAAATGTAAATTGTTAGATGTTTGTTGTTGATTATTGGTATGATATTATGGATTAGTAAATAATTTCCAATGTTGTGCTTTTTAAAAAGGCAAAAATGTAGATGTTAGCGTATTTATCAATCATCAAAGATTGAACTCATCTACATAATAAAAGTTCCGTGCTCTGACTCCTATACAGCATTTTATTATAAAAAAATCACAAAAATATAAAAAAATGCACCATTTCTTTTCATTTTTTCCATCTCCGGCGTTATGTATAGTAGGGATTTCAATTTTTATAAAAACACGGAGGAATACCGATGGCACGGAAATTACGTATACAACTGCCCGAGCATACCTACCACATCATGAGCCGCTGTATCGAGTGGCGGGATATGATGCAGGAGGAGTACTTCAAAGCCTGTTTTGTCGACATATTAAACAGAACAAAGGAAAAATATGACTTTAAGCTTATTGCCTACTGCATCATGGACAATCACATCCATATCGTTATCCACACAACCAGTGAGGGAGCGCCCATAGCACGCATTGTGCAGTATATCAAGGCACGGTTTGCTGAAGTATATAATAAAATAACCGGCAGGACCGGGCCATTCTGGAATGAGCGCTACAAGGACATCATTGTTCAGTTTGCTCATGATGCCTTTCATTATCTGTTGTGGTTGTTATGGTACATAGCGTTTAATCCGGTACGCAAGCGCCGGTGTGATAGCCCTGTCAAGTACCGCTACAGCAGCATACAATCCTATTTACAGGAGGATGCTGATGTTGGCGTAAAAATAGACCATCATGAGTACTTTCTGCAGTTGGGAGACAGTTTTAGTGAACGGGTGAGACGTTTTTTACAGTATGAAGAGGCGTACCGCAAGCGCTACTCCATTGCACAGTGGGTGTAAAAAAGGGGTCAGAGCAAAGATAACTCTTTTGTTTTATCTGCCATAAACAGTTTACTTACTACTGTAAGATACAACCATCAAAATAATATGGTTACAACAAATTAGGCATTAATGTCACTATTTATAAAAATTATATTTTTTTATTGATTATTTATACTCTTTATGTATACTATCCACAACAAACAAAAATATGTATCTGTAAATAAATAGTACTGTAGTACACTATCAATATATCATGTGACAGGGTTTGGCTATGGAAAACAATTATAGTAATAAATCTATTTTTTTAGGTATTGATGCTGGCTCTACGGCGCTTTCCATTGTGGCTATTGACAGCGAAAAAAATATTGTTGATACATTATATACATTTCATCATGGAAAAATTCATGAAGAAATTGAAAACTATTGTGCCCGATTTTGCAAAACCGATGTTTGTGGCATAGGGTTTACTTCCTCGGCTCTTGCTATAACAGGCGGTCACGAGGTTAACAGCATTGTTGCGTATGTTACTGCTATTAAACATACTATGCCGCAGATACGCACCTGTGTTATTGTTGGTGGTGAAAAATTTGGTGTTATTGAGTTTGATGACAATGGCAATTATTCACAGTATCGTGGCAATACAAGCTGTGCAGCAGGAACCGGAGGATTTTTAGATCAACAGGCTCGCAGATTGCAACTTGCTGGTTCACATGAATTGTCTGCCATGGCTTTAAAAAATGACGGTGACATCCCTAAGATTGCATCGCGCTGTGCGGTATTTGCCAAGACCGACCTTATTCATGTACAGCAGGAAGGATATGCTATCTCTGAAATATGTGATGGCTTGTGTTATGGTGTTGCGCGCAATATTGCTGATACCTTGTTTGCATCGCATACGCCTGCGAATCCGGTTGCCATCGTGGGTGGTGTGTCGTTAAACAGTGCAGTTGTTAAACATCTTGAATCAATTGTAGATGTAAGGTTTCATGTACCGGAACTATCGCACATATATGGCGCTTTTGGTGCTGCATTATATGTGGCAAATAATACTATAAAAAAAGCGGTGGAATTTACCTTTAATACAAAATTAAAAAACAGGCTGTACCATTTCCCGCCGTTAGCAATAACAATGAGCAATTATCCCACATTTAACGGGATTGAATCGTTTGTGTATACATTCCTGCATGATGTTGAGGTTGATATCTATAAACCTATGAATGGCGTCATTGAAACATTTATTGGCATTGATATTGGGTCAACCAGCACAAAAATGGCACTTATTGATAAACAGGGAACTATGCTGGCAGGTTTTTATACGCGTACTGCGGGAAAACCGCTTGAGGCGGTGCAATCAATTTTTGCAGCGTGTGATGTATATGCGTCAAAACATGGTATAAGCATTAGTGTTAAAGGGGCGGCAACAACAGGTTCGGGACGAAAGTTTATTGGAACACTTATTGGGGCAGATTGTATCCTTGATGAGATTACTGCACATGCGAAAGCAGCATGCACATTGCAGCCCGATGTTGATACTATTATTGAGATTGGCGGACAGGATTCAAAGTTTACCATGATAAAAAATGGCAATGTTATTTTTTCGCAGATGAATAATGTGTGCGCGGCTGGCACGGGCAGTTTCATTGAGGAGCAGGCATACAAGCTGGGATGCAACCTTGCTGAATATGCTGCCAGAGCGCTAGATAAACAGTCGCCGCTTTCAAGTGACCGCTGCACAGTATTTATGGAACGGGATATCAATTATTGTATGAGCCAGGGTTATGACACAGATGAGCTGTTAGCGGCGGTATTGCATTCAGTGGTGGAAAATTACTTTTCTAAGGTTTCGGGCGAGGCTAAGATTGGTAATGTTATCTGCTTTCAGGGAGCAACTGCAAAAAATAAAGCATTGGTTGCTGCTTTTGAACAAAAGCTGCAAAAGCCTTTGCATGTATCACAGTACTGTCATCTGACCGGTGCGTTGGGTTGTGCATTAGAAGTAATGGAATCGCAGATTGCACAAACAAGCTTTAGAGGTATAGGACTTTATAAAAAATCAATTCCGGTTAAAAGTGAAATTTGTAATCTGTGTACCAACCATTGCAAGCTAAAAGTTGCCGATGTTGATGGCGAGGTTGTTGCGTATGGATTTTTATGCGGTCGCGATTATCATTACAAAAAGTATGTCAGCAAAGCAAAGGGCATCTTTGATTTCAGCAAGGAACGCAATAAAATTATTACATTACCTTCAAATGAAGGTAATGCACAGGTGGGTATTCCTTATGCATTGCACCTTGTTGATGAAATGGATTTATGGATAGATTTTTTTAAACGGTTGAATGTTACGGTTATTACCAGCAGTGGATGTAATGATCCAGTAACTATCGGCAAAAGGATTGCACAGGCTGAATTTTGCGCACCAATTGCTGCATACCATGGACATGTGACATATCTGGCAGATAGATGTAATTATATATTTACGCCTTTTTATTTAGAAAAAGATGCTCCTTCCCATTCAAGGAGACAGTATTGCTACTATACACAGTTTGCGCCATCATTGACCTCGTTAATACCATCGGTTAGCAAAAAAGTTATCATGCCTATACTTAACTATGAAATACAACCATTGAACAGCAGACGATTGCTATACAAAGCCTGCAAACAGATGGGAATTAATGCTAACTCTATTGAAGTTATGATGGCATTTGAACAGGCACAGAATACCCATAAAGAAAATCAGAAAAAATTGATGAAAAGTGGAAAACATGCCATTGAAACCAGAAAAGACATTGCAGTTGTATTGCTTGGCAGGCCATATAATTGTATCCCCGATTCCATGAATAAAAATATACCGTCATTGTTTGTTAATTTAGGCATTCCCGTCCTCTATCAGGATATGATACAGTATAACGATGATGATAGCCATGCAATTGATGAACTGCTCAAAGCATTTCACTGGCACTATGCTGCCAGGATTTTGCAGATAGCTCATGGTATAGCAAAATCTGATGGATTATATCCAGTATTGCTGACATCATTTAAATGCGCCCCCGATTCATTTGTTATGGAGTACTTCAAGCGCATTCTTGATGAGGCGGGCAAACCGTATCTTATATTGCAGCTTGATGAGCATGATTCAACGGTGGGATATGAAACGCGCATTGAAGCTGCTGTCAGGTCATTTAAAAATCATTATACGAAAAGGCTGGTAAAAACAACTGCTATTCCGGTAGTTCCTTCAGTTACCCGTGAAACACTCAAAGGTAAAACGGTACTGTTGCCAAACTGGGATACAATGGCATCCCGATTGCTGAAAGCAAATCTTATGAGTGAAGGGATTGACGCGCACATACTGTTTGAAGATGAAGCCACAATAGCAAAGGGAACGCGTACCAATACAGGACAGTGTTTACCGTTAACCATCATAGCATTTGAGTGCATTGATTATATTCAAAAAAATAAACTTAATACTGCAAACACTATCTTGTGGATGATGGATTCAGAAATTTCATGTAATATCCGTATGTACCCTTATTACATCAAGAGTATCTTTGACAGCTATGGTAAGGGATTTGAAAAAGTAAAAGTATTTGTGGGCGATATCTCATTTAAAGAGGTTTCCATTAAGGCAGCACTATACACATACTTTGCATTTATGTTCAGCGGGTTGCTCCGCCGTGCAGGATGCAGGTACCGTCCGTATGAAGTTATACAGGGTGCTACCAATTATGCCATTGAACAAACTATGCACGATTTTGAAAAAGCATTCATGGATAGGGCGGAGTGGACTGATGCTCTGTCGGGTATGGTTGCTCGTTTTAATGCCATTAAAATTAAAAAAACGAACAAACCAAAAGTTGCGCTATTTGGCGATCTCTATGTTCGTGATAATGATGTTATGAATCAAAACCTTATACAATTTATAGAACAGCATGGCGGCGAGGTAATAACCACTCCCTATAACTATTATGCAAAGATGATAGCCAACCCCTATTTTAAAAAATGGTTCAGGGAAGGGAAATATGGGGAGATAGTTACTGGTAAAACGTTGCTTACAACAGTTGAGCTTATAGAGCAAAAGTATTACTCATATTTCCAAAAGCTGTTAAATGAGCCCGAGCCGGTGTATACTGTAAATTTTGAGAAGGTGCTGCAGCAGTTTGGCGTAACCATGTATCATACCGGCGAATCATTTGACAATTTAATAAAGATATTTGCATTATTGCATCACTATCCTGATATCTCACTGTTTGTGCAAACAAGCCCGGCATTTTGCTGCCCGGCGCTGGTTACTGAAGCAATGGCAAAACGTATTTATGAAGTTACCGGAGTTCCCATCGTCAGTATTACTTACGACGGTACCGAAAGTTTTAAAAATGATGTTGTGGTTCCGTATTTAACGTTATTACGGAATAAAACACCACAGCAAGAAATGAAGCAAAAGCTGTCTTAGATAAACGTATTAGTGAAACAATAACCATTTCCATAGTGGAATAACAGAAATGGTCGTGTTGTCTATAGTGCAGGTTTGTTCATCATCCATAGTTATAATGATTAAATTGTGTGGATTAAGTTCTTTTTTTGCAGATAGCAGTGCACGAATTTCTCTATCTTTTACAACAGGATTTTCTATGGTGGCAGTTACCTGAATTGAATCAGTAATAGTATACCCCTGTCGTATTATATAATCAACTTCTAATCCATTTTTTGATTTCCAGTAAAAGATATCTTTATAACCACGTATGAGATGATTGAAAAGAATATTTTCAATACTATGACCAATATTTTGTGAATATTTAAAGCCAATAGCATTATATAATCCTATATCTGCGATATAGAGCTTTGATGGATTATATATTTGCCTTTTTACTGAGTAATCAAAAAGATTAATGAAATAAAATAAATACACATCTTCAAAATATTGTAAATATTTCTTAACTGAAGTTATGCTTTTAATTTTTAAAAACTTTTTTATGGCATTAAAACTCTGAATGGTAGCAATGTTTGATATACAATAAAGTGCAAGTTCCCTTATTTCTTTACTATTTCTAATTTTATGTCTGGCAATAATATCACTGTATAGTATATCTCTGAAATAATTTTCTAATAGTATGGTGCTACCTGTTTTAGCAGCCTCAGGAAAACCTCCAATTTGCATATATTCGTGGAGCAGATGCTTGATAGTAGCGCGGGTTTCTGTTATATATACATCATTATCGTTAATATGTACATTTTTACATTTCAGGAATTCTTTGAAGGAAAAAGGGTAATTTACTATTTGTATATTTCTTCCCGTCAATGTTGTAGAAATATCGGATGATAAAAGTGAAGTATTTGAACCAGTTATAAAAAATTTACAATCTTCATTTTCATACATTCGGTTAACCCATCGTTCCCAGCCAGGAATACTTTGAATTTCATCAATAAAAAAATACTTTTTGCCGATAGGGTTTTCCAGTTCTAAATATAATTCATATAATACTGAAAAATCTGATAGAGTAAAATCAACACATCGTTCATCTTCAAAATTAAAATAGAACAAATTATGTATTGGTACATTATATTGTTTCATTAAATCTTTAGCTAGAAGTAATAGCAATGTTGATTTCCCAGACCTGCGTATACCCGTTATAAAAAGTATTTCTTTGGTATTCAAAAGAGGAGCAACTGTATATTGAATTTCGCGGGGGATATATTCACCTATGTCAATGTTAGAGAAAAACCTCTTTTTATGTTCCAGTAATAATTCATGTAGTTTATTTTTTTCCATTAATAGTATATTCCAATAGTATATTCTAATAGTATATTCTAATAGTATATTTCAAATGTTATATTTTGCATTATATATTACATTAGTAATGTAATAATATTGACTAAAATTGTCAGGTATTTTTCATACAATGGCATGAATGCATGCCTATTACATTGTTTATGGAATCAATTGGTTTCATGTCGTTTTCAATACACTGATTATGAGAGCAGCCAGTGTATTGACTGCAACCAGTGTATAACCTGTTGGTAAATCCAGTGTATACGAAATACCTATTGAAATCAGGTTAATGATTATGCCAGTAATCCATGATGTAATGAGAATATGCTTTTGTTTAAGCTGTAGTGCAATCATTACCGGTGAGAGTAGCAGTGCAAATACTACCAGCACTCCGGCCAATTTAACGGAGCTTGTTACAGTAATGGCAAATAATGTAAAAAAAAGCAGGTCATTACATTTTGTAGCACCACGTCTATAGATGAAAAAGAGTAATAAGCCTATTGCTGAGTATAATAGCGCTGTTTCCAGTATCTTTGACAGAGGAGTAAATAATATATCCGTGGCTAAAAGATTGTTAAATTCTTCGGTACCATGTGATGATTTACTCAAGATCAAAAAAACAGCAGAAAGTGAAAATGCATATAAAAGTCCTATAATGGCTTCAGGATATAATGAACGTTTACTTGTAAATGAGATAATGGACCCTCCAAGAATTGCAAAAGAAAGAGAAAATACATACATGAAATTGCTGTCAAATAAAAGTATTGAGATGGCTGCTCCCATGGCAGCCATCTGTCCAATTGCAAGGTCAGTGAATATGATTCCACGGCGTATTATCTCGGTACCAAAATAGGCGTGTATTCCAACAAGAACTATCGAAAGAAGGAAAGCAGATATCAATATATCTATCATTGTGTTATCCTCCCCACAATTGAGTCAAAAAGACTAAATATATCATTTGAATCCGATGTTGCACCGACATCATGCGGCAATACTATTACAGGTATTGAATATTTTTGGGAAAGATATTGTACTGCATCATAAGGATGATATACATTCTGTAAAATAAATGAAACAGTATAAATAGTTTTTTCTAATTTTGCAATGTGTTTAGATGTTGGAGGAATACCGGGAACCGGTTCAATAGTACCAGCAAGGTGTATGCTGTATCGTATTAAAAGATAGTCGTAATTTTTGTGATATTCAATAGCTGATTTTCCTTTAACTTTTGTCATTTGTGTATCCCACACGGTAAGCTTGGCATTAAATTTTTCAATAAAGGTAGTATAGTTTTTGGAATACAGGTTATAATTTTTAGGAACTATCGTACACAAACGTTCGTAAATTGCTTTTGCAAGTACAGGTATGTTATGAGGGTCTAAATAAAAATGTGGGTTGCCCTCTGGATGAACATCGCCCATTGCGCGGGATATGGCAGTTGGGACATCTATCTTTTTTACAAAATTTGAAAGATCCAGAAATCCTTTTGTGCCAGTTATAATAGCAGGATTGTTTGCCTGCCGTATTAACTGTGGCAACCAGCCAATCTCAAGTTGTGCTCCATTAATAATTAAAAGATCAGCTTTCCGCAGTTTTGCAATATACGAGGGCTTTGGTACAATATAATGAGGATCAAATTGTGGTGGTGCTAATGCAATGACCGTAGCACTGTTACCGGTTATTTGCTCTGTTATGCTTGCTATATACTGATAGGTGGTTACTATCACAGGCTTTTTTGCCCATGCTGCAGTGTTGATTAAAAATAAATGGAGTAAAACTAATGTGTGTATCAGTATTAATTGTATTTTGCTAAAATTTTTGTACTTCATGGTATCTCCCTTATACATCATAAATTTTATTGTGCAATGCCATTCCCAATTGTGGGTTGTTGTCAGCATATGCAATATTCAATTTTAGACTTAACCTCTGTTTACAAGCGTTACGCTATCTCCTGCAATAGAGTGTGAAAAAAGTTTAAGGCAACTCAAAAACTGTGAGCGCCATGTGCACCTATAGTGATATTTGCCTGTACAATAATTTCATGGTTTGGTTTATTAGTACCACTTTCTGAATATAAACTTTTATCGTAATTATACTGCAACCTGAAGCGTGAAAATTCAGATGGATTATATTCAATCATAGAACTGTATCGTGGAAGATTATTGGTAAGGTCATGGTTTGTACTGACATCATTTTGAGCCAGCAGATCGTATCGCAAACCAATGCGCCATAGTTGATTCAACCGGGCAACCACTTGAGTATATAATCCAGACTGTTTGGCGTCAAAATTTGATTTGCTATTTATACTGCCATCGTAACTATACAAATCGCCATCCTGATTGCGATAGATATATTCTGTTTGTAAATATATATATTGATACGAATTAAAATCATATCGTATTGTTATATCACCAATAGCCATATACGTTTTTCCATAAAAACCATGATCACCGGCAACATTAGTATCATTGCCAATGCCATGATCAATTCGCGAGGTACCGTATATTCCTGATACTCCTGCCAGCACGGTGTAGTTACCTATATCAAATGAAGATTTAACAAAGGCGGTATATACATTGGGTTTATTAGCATCATCAATCGTCGTTATGTTTTCAACGGTAAAACCGTTGGTTCCAAAACTTGTTTCGTTTTCACCCCGTAAAGCTTCTGCACCTATCAGCATATAAAAAGGTAATGGTACTATCCAGTTTAACTGTATGCCAATTTCATTAAGCTGTGAACCAAAGAAAGCCTTATAGACAAGCGGTAAATCTGCAAAATCCCAGTCATGGGCATGCTTATCGTTTAGTCTGCCAATGGAACTTAAAAATTTACCTCCTTTTATTTTAAAACCAAATGGTAGTTGCTGTGTGGTAAAATAGGCCTCCTCAATTTCAGCTCCTTCTGTTGATGCATGCAAAACAGCAAACATATCAAAGAATGGATCAACCTGTGAGTACAATGAAATCTCTACATAATTAAGGTTAAAACCATTGTTTTGATTTAATTCATCTTCATGATTTTCATGGTTGGATGGTTTACTGTGTGCATCCTTAAAACCGGGTATTTCATAGTGTGTAACGTCATCAAGTGAACGCTGAACATACGTTACATCTACAATAGCAGCTATATCCGGTACAAATTTAGCCTGCGAAAAAGGATCCGATGTTTGCCAATCTGCCATTGTTTGTGGATATCCTTTTTGTAACAATAGAGATATAAAAAACAGCATATATACTATTTGCATAAATTGCTTCATTTAGTATCCTCCTCAGGAAATAAAATACTGTACCACTCTGAGGGACTCCGTCCCCAAGAATCTATGGATTTATAAAGGAGATTCTTTGCTATTGCTCAGAATTATGGTACTGTTTCGTTTTTATTGTTTATTAGGTGGCCGCACTGCAGCCATGGATAACTCCCCTAAATGGTATAGCTATGTCATGTTAAAACTTGCTGTAAAATATAATCAGCAATACAGTGCAAAAATTTTAGTTGAGATTTGTGATAATGGTTATATATTAACTATTGACAGGAGGGGAGCGGGAGGCTACAGGATTGGTAATCAGTAGAATGGGGAAGTTTTTGATAATACAATGTACACTACTATATAATGAAAGATACTCAAATGCTGTTTGATCAATAGCGTCAAATGAATCAAGCTGCTGGTATATGCAAACCGGGCAATTATGATGAGCGGAGGTATGAAAATGGACAGTACTGATAAAGTTACTGTATGATAACAAAAGAGTAATAAAAAGAATAAATGGATAGCTTAAAATTTTCATTTTCATGCTATTAACTATATTACAGGGCGATACTATTTTCAAAAAAAATAATACTTCAGCTTATCCATCAGGCAAAATGCCACGCTGAATTGCCATTTCTTTCATCTGCTCACCACTTGTTTTTGGTGGTATACGTTTTTTGTCTTTTAGTACAAGGTGTATTGCATCAGCATGGCAGGCTGAAACGCATAATCCGCATCCAATACATCTATCCTTATTAACATGTGCAAAATCGTTCATTTCAATTGCTTCCATCTGGCATATATCAGCACAGCTTCCGCATGAAGTACAGTTGTCATTTACTTCTGCAAAATAGTTTGAAAACACCATCTCGGCAGGTTTAGGAAATCGCTTTATAGATAATAACACCGC
>Ga0116190_1003343_pt1 | contig 11927 bp, 6 predicted proteins | sample AD_JPNTR4_MetaG_FD_89808 | JGI IMG/M metagenome (GOLD analysis project Ga0116190, IMG submission 89808) | Active sludge microbial communities of municipal wastewater-treating anaerobic digesters from Japan - AD_JPNTR4_MetaG | ecosystem: Engineered > Bioreactor > Anaerobic > Digestate | place... | reverse complement strand
GTTGCCGGTTTCGGGACCTGCCTGAATCATGCCCAATGGATAGGTTGCTCCGGGAAAGGTATGACCGGTAAAGGCTGTTCCGATGAATGGATCAACATACTGCGTATAATCGGTTTCTTCCGTAATAGACCGTTCCTTTTGCTTTTGAGTACAGCCAACAAGGATGCAGCCGAATAATAAAATAAATAAAGATGCTTTTTTCATATCATGAGGTTTTTATGTTTTGACAAACGCAGCGTTTTCCTGCAAAAATAGGAAATAAACCGCTTCATTGTTTCTTTTGTGTTGAGCTGTTCCACAGTGGATTATTTTTTTGCAGGGGGTTGATTCGAAATCCGCATGGAATCCCACACCAGATAAAGGCACAAGAGAATATACATACCCAACGCCAAACCTTGTGCACCGGCGCTTTCGACCCATGCGCTGTTTTTGAGATCTACGCCGGCAAATTTGATGGCTGCACTCACTACGCCCATCAAGGCACCTCCTGCAATAAATCCCGATGCCAACAATGTACCCCTTTCTTTTCGAGCGGTGTTGATTGCCTGATCGTTGCTTCGGGAAGAGACATACCGACTGATGAAGCCGCCGATCAATAGGGGGATATTCAGTTCGAAAGGGATGAACATACCTAAGGCAAATGCCAGTGCCGGGATCTTGAATATCGTCAGCATGATGGCAATTAAGGCTCCAATACCATAGAGAAGCCACGGAGCACCGGTTCCCGACATTAACGGATCGATTACGGCAGCCATTGCGTTTGCTTGCGGAGCAACCAGCGCTCCTTCTCCGGTAAAACCGTAGGTTTTGTTCAAAATCATGATTACTCCTCCCACCGTGGCAGCCGAAACCAACGTGCCGAGAAACTTCCAGGTTTCCTGCTTCTTGGGTGTAGAGCCGATCCAGTAACCGATTTTTAGATCGGTAATGAAACCGCCGGCCATGGATAATGCCGTACAAACCACTCCCCCGATAACCATTGCAGCCACCATTCCCGATGTACCTTTCAGTCCTGCAGCCACCAGAATAACCGAAGCCAGAATCAGCGTCATCAGGGTCATGCCCGATACGGGATTGGTGCCCACGATGGCGATGGCATTGGCAGCCACTGTGGTGAAAAGGAAAGCGATGACGGCAACCACAAGAATGGCTATAACGGCATGAAGCAGGTTGTGTACAACACCGAAATAAAAGAAAACAAAAGTGGCAATCAAGGCAATAATTGTCCCTATTGAAATGATTTTCATGGGGATATCAAGTTCGGTTCGTTTTACCTTTCCGTCCATTTTCACCCCTTTGCCTCTCATTTCATTGGCAGCCAATCCGACTGCCCCTTTAATAATATCCCACGATTTGATAATACCGATGATCCCGGCCATCGCGATACCGCCGATGCCGATGTGGCGTGCAAATGTTGAAAAGATTTCTTCCGGAGAAAGTGCCGCAATAGATCCTGCAAAGGCGGGATTCAAGAGGGTTGCCAGTGAATCGCTTGCCAATGGAAGAAGCGGCACAATCACAAACCATACCAGTGCCGAACCGATGGTAATGATAGCCGCATATTTCAATCCGACGATATAACCCAATCCCAAGACGGCTGCACCGACATTGAGCTTGAACACGATCTTCGCTTGATTGGCGAGAGCTGCACCGGCAAGGGTGACGCGTGAAGTGAAAACTTCGGCCCATCCGCCGAAAGTAGAAACAATGAAATCGTAAATTCCGCCGATCAGTCCGGCCGTGATCAGCGGTTTTGCCTGATTCCCGCCTTTTTCTCCCGACACCAGCACCTGTGTGGTAGCAGTGGCTTCGGGAAACGGATATTTGCCGTGCATGTCGGATACGAAATATTTTCGAAAAGGAATCAGAAAAAGAATGCCGAGTATTCCTCCCAGCAAGGAACTCAGGAATACCTGCATGAAATTAACAGAGATTTCAGGATATTTTACCTGAAGGATATAAAGTGCAGGGAGGGTAAAAATGGCACCGGCAACTATTACGCCTGAACTGGCACCGATAGATTGGATAATCACGTTTTCGCCCAAAGCATTTTTTCGTTTTGAAGCACCCGACAGTCCCACGGCGATGATGGCGATGGGAATGGCTGCTTCGAATACTTGCCCTACTTTCAACCCCAAATAGGCTGCGGCAGCCGAAAAAAGAACAGCCATCACTACTCCCAGCGAAACGGAGCGAGCATTCACTTCAGGATAGATTTTGTCGGGCGATAGTAGTGGTTCATATATTTCACCCGGTTTCAATTCGCGCATGGCGTTCTCCGGCAATCCTTTAATCTTTTCTTCTTCAAATTCCATTTTTAATGTAGTTAAATAATTGATCCACAAAGAAAAGCAGGTGGATTATTTCTTTTTTTCATTTTTTTGATGTAAAATACAGCGACGAAAATACAAAATATTATTAAAATCTTCGAATGTTTCGCTATTTTATATCGAAAACCTCCTGTTTTCTCTGGAAAATAAATACCTTTGTTTCCGGTGAATTTTATGCACCTAATGGTTATTCGGTTGCTTACGAACATTTTTTTCTTTCAGATGTTAAAAGGCTTAATTATAACGCCGCAATCAAGTGTAATTATCAATTTGTTATTATGGTTTTCGATTTAGATATGATCCGAAAAGTCTATTCGGATCTTCCTCACAAAATACAGCAGGTTAAAAGCGAGTTAAAACGTCCGTTGACACTTACTGAAAAGATTTTGTTTTCGCATTTAGCAGACGACATGCCGATAAAAGATTACAAAAGGGGCATCGATTATGTCAATTTTTCACCCGATCGGGTGGCAATGCAAGATGCTACGGCACAAATGGCGCTTTTGCAACTGATGAATTCCGGTCGCGAAAGGGTTGCCGTGCCTTCGACGGTTCATTGTGACCACCTGATTCAGGCATATAAAAATGCTGCGGAGGATTTGCAGACCGCGAAAATAACCAACAAGGAGGTATATGATTTTTTGCGTGCCGTTTCCAATAAATACGGCATCGGATTTTGGGAACCCGGAGCAGGTATCATTCATCAGGTGGTATTCGAAAATTATGCTTTCCCCGGCGGAATGATGGTGGGAACCGATTCGCATACCCCCACAGCCGGCGGGTTGGGAATGATAGCCATTGGCGTGGGTGGTGCCGATGCCGTAGATGTGATGGCCGGATTGCCCTGGGAATTGAGAATGCCCAAACTGATCGGTGTGAAGCTCACCGGCAGATTGTCGGGTTGGGCTGCTCCAAAGGATGTGATCCTGAAATTGGCCGGTATATTGACGGTTAAAGGAGCCACAAATGCGGTGATCGAATATTTTGGCGAAGGAGCCGAAACATTGTCGGCAACCGGAAGGGGAACCATCTGCAACATGGGTGCCGAAGTGGGGGCAACGACGTCTGTTTTTCCGTTCGACGAAAAAACGGCGCTTTATCTCGAAACTACCGGTCGCAAAGAAGTTGCCGACGAGGCACGCCACATAAGGGAGTATTTGCGTCCCGATCCGGAAGTGATAGAGAATCCGTCGGGTTATTACGATCAGGTAATCGAAATCGATCTTTCCGAATTGGAACCGTATATTAACGGTCCTTTTACGCCCGACGCCGCTCATCCTGTGTCGGAATTTGCCGAAGTGGTGAAAAAGAATAACTACCCGAAGAAAATAGAAGCAGGGTTGATAGGGTCGTGTACTAATTCATCCTACGAAGATCTCTCGCGCGCAGCATCCGTTGTTCGCGATGCACGAAATAAAGGATTGACTGTAAAAGCACAGTTCATCATTAATCCGGGTTCGGAACAGGTACGCTATACTGCCGAACGGGATGGCATCTTGCGTGAATTTGAAGAAGCCGGAGCCGTAATCATGGCCAATGCTTGCGGCCCGTGTATCGGTCAGTGGAAACGGTCGGATGAAAAAACTGATCGACCCAATTCCATCGTTACGTCGTTTAATCGCAATTTTGCCAAACGCAACGACGGAAATCCCAATACCCATGCTTTTGTGGCTTCGCCCGAACTGGTGGCTGCTCTTACCATTGCCGGCGACCTTTGTTTCAATCCGCTTACCGACACGCTCGAAAACGAGCAGGGTGATCAGGTGAAACTTGCCGAACCTGCAGGTTACGAAATTCCTCCGCACGGCTTCGAAGTTAAAAATTTGGGGTATGTGGCTCCTTCATTCGATGGCAGCAGTGTGGAAATACATATTGATCCGCATTCGCAACGATTGCAAAAACTCGAACCTTTTCCGGCATGGGATGGGGAAGATTTCATCGATTTGCCGTTACTCATCAAGATAAAAGGAAAATGTACTACCGACCATATTTCCATGGCAGGTCCATGGCTTCGTTTTCGCGGACATCTTGACAACATTTCCGACAATTTGTTTATCGGTGCGGTAAATGCTTTCAATAATCAAACCAATTCCGTGCTCGATCCCGAAACATTGGAATATGTGCCGGTACCGGTATTGGCACGCAAATTCAAGACGAAAGGTATCGGATCGGTTGTGGTGGCCGAAGAAAATTATGGCGAAGGTTCAAGTCGCGAACATGCAGCTATGGAACCTCGCCATTTGAATGTGAAGGCCATTATTGTCAAATCATTCGCCCGTATTCACGAAACCAATCTCAAAAAACAAGGGGTACTGGCACTGACTTTTGTTAATAAGGAGGATTACGATAAGGTGCAGGAAAGAGATAAAATAAGCATTCTCGGATTAAAGGAATTTGCGCCGGGAAAAAATCTCACGGTTCAACTTCTTCATGCCGATGGTACGAAAGAAGCCTTCGAAGCAGCGCATTCCTACAATGCTCAACAGATCGAGTGGTTTAAAGCGGGAAGCGCACTCAATGCGCGATAAACGGTTAAGTTAACAGATTAAAAACAAACAAAAATGAATACCGACGAAAGAATTAATTTCATAGAAGATAAATATTTGATTTATAAGCTGTCGGAATCTATAAAAAAGACGACCGATATCAATAAGGAATTGTTCGCCCAAATGAATGTCAAGCGCGGATTGCGCAATGAAGACGGATCAGGCGTTTTGGTTGGTCTTACCCGCATCGGCGATGTGGTCGGCTACGAGAAACAGCCGGACGGTGCACTCAAACCGATTCCGGGAAAGTTGTATTATCGGGGAATGGATGTGGAAGACTTGGTACATGGGGTTCAGCGAGAAAATCGACCGGGATTCGAGGAAACGGCCTATTTGATTCTATCCGGGGTGCTTCCGAATAAAAGCGAGTTGGAAATTTTTCGTGAAATCATCATGAAAACCATGCCGTTGGAACACAAGGCTACCATGAATATTCTTTCTCTGCAAGGGAAAAACATCATGAATATTCTGGCGCGAAGCGTTCTCGAGTTGTATACGTACGACGAAAACCCCGACGATATTTCTCCCGACAATCTCATTCGTCAATCCATCAATCTGATCGCAAAATTTCCGACCATCATTGCTTATGCTTATCAGGTGTTGCGACACAATCAGTTGGCGCGCTCTCTGCATATTCGTCATCCTTACGAAGATCGTTCGGTGGCCGAAAATTTTCTTTTCATGATGAAAGGAAAGGATGCTTATACCGATTTGGAGGTGAAAATACTCGATTTAGCGTTGATCCTTCACGCCGAACACGGCGGAGGAAACAACTCGACCTTTTCGGTGCGTGTAGTGAGTTCTACCGAAACCGATACCTATTCGGCTATCGCGGCCGGAATTGGTTCGTTGAAAGGTCCATTGCATGGTGGTGCTAATATCAAGGTGAAAGGGATGCTCGACGATATGAAGAAGAATATCAACGATTGGAAAGATACCGACGAAATCGATGCTTATCTGTTGAAAATCCTGAATAAAGAGGCGTATGATCGCAATGGATTGATTTACGGCATCGGGCATGCAGTATATACCATTAGCGATCCCCGCGCACAGTTGCTCAAAGAAATGGCCGGGCAGTTGGCAAAAGAAAAGCATCGCGAGGAGGAATTCGAATTTATGAAACGTATCGAAGAGCGTGCCGTCAAGATATTTATGGATTATAAGGGGTCTCATGCAAAAAGCGCTAAACAAGTGTGCGTCAACGTGGATTTTTATTCGGGATTTGTGTACGATGCTATCGGATTGCCGAGTGAAGTTTTCACCCCCTTGTTTGCCATGGCCCGCATTGTGGGTTGGAGTGCCCATCGCATCGAGGAATTGAATTTCAGCAGCAAACGTATTATCCGCCCGGCCTATAAGAATGTGCTCGAAACACAGCCTTATGTTCCCATTCATGAGCGATAAACGCAAGGATGCAATGCGATTATTTTTATAGAAGACCGATTGATATAGTTTATAGAAGACCGATTAATATAGAATGAAGAAAATTAAAGTAGAAAATCCCGTAGTAGAAATGGATGGCGACGAGATGGCGCGCATCATCTGGTCGTTCATTAAGCAACAACTCATTTTGCCTTATCTCGATCTGAATATAAAATATTTTGATCTCAGCATTCAGCATCGCGATGCAACCGATGATCGGGTAACGATAGAGGCAGCCGAAGCGATTAAGCAATACAATGTGGGTATCAAATGTGCCACCATCACTCCCGATGAAGCGCGTGTAAAGGAGTTCGGATTAAAAAAGATGTGGAAATCGCCCAACGGAACCATCCGGAATATCGTCGGGGGAACGGTGTTTCGCGAACCCATCATCTGTTCCAATATCCCGCGGTATGTGCCGGGATGGACAAAGCCTATCGTGATCGGTCGTCATGCATTTGGCGATCAATATAAGGCTGCCGACAAGGTGATTAAGGGAAAAGGCACACTGAGCATGACGTTCACGTCCGACAATGGCGAAACGCAAAGCTGGGAAGTGTATCGTTTCGACGGCGATGGTGTGGCCATGACCATGTACAATACCGACGAATCGATCTACGGGTTTGCCCGTTCTTCGTTTCAAATGGCACTAAACAAAAAATACCCGTTATATCTTTCCACCAAAAACACCATTCTTAAAGCGTATGACGGACGATTCAAAGCTATTTTTCAGGAAGTTTACGAAAAAGAATTCAAAACCGAGTTCGAGAAAGCGGGCATAACCTATGAGCACCGCTTGATTGACGATATGGTGGCTTCTTCGCTTAAATGGCATGGCGGATTTGTGTGGGCATGTAAGAATTACGATGGTGATGTACAGTCGGATGCCGTGGCTCAAGGTTTCGGTTCGCTGGGTATGATGTCTTCCGTGTTGATAACACCCGACGGTAAAACGGTGGAAGCTGAGGCCGCTCACGGCACGGTAACCCGTCATTACCGTTTATACCAACAGGGGAAAGAAACCTCAACCAATCCCATTGCTTCTATTTTTGCATGGACGCGCGGTTTGGCTCATCGGGGCAAACTCGATAATAACCCGGCATTGATCGATTTTTGCGAAAAATTGGAACGCGTCTGCATCGAAACCGTCGAAAGCGGAAAAATGACCAAGGATCTTGCCTTGCTGGTGTATGGAAACGAGTTGACTCGCGATAACTATCTGAATACGCAAGAGTTTTTGAATACGCTGAAAATCAACCTCGAAAAGAAATTGGAATAATCCCCTACCGGATCGTTAAACGATTTAAAAAGCCGTTCTTTTTAAAAGAACGGCTTTTTGTGTCTTTTGCCTCATCACATTGTGATACACCTCTTTTGTGCTTTATGCCTCATAGGGGTTCAATTGGTCTGTATGAATCCTTCTTTCGATGAATTCCGAATCAGAAGCCGAAGTCTTCGATTTCGATTTCTTCCGCTTTTTCTTCTTTGATCTCGATCCGGTTTTGCGTTTCCAGTCCTTCCACGAAAATAGCCTTATACGGAATAGCCGGGCAGATCGATTCGCATCCCCCGCAACCTACGCAAATAGAGGGTTCGATATGCGGAATGGTGAGCGCTCCTTTGTAGGGCACCATACTCACGGCTTGCGTCGGACAATGTTCGGAGCAGGCACCACAACTTGTTTCATCGTAATAAACGATGCAGTTTTCGAGAATGAAATGCACCTGACCCATTTGGGTTTGGCGTTTTTCCTCAACAGTCAACGGTTTGAGTGCACCGGTAGGGCATACATCGCCGCAAATCGTGCAATCGTAGTTGCAGAAGCCGTGATCGAAATACAAAAGCGGTTGCATCATCCCGCCTAAGCCGTATTCCAAAAATGCCGGTTTTATGACGTGCGAGGGACATTTGCTTACGCACAGATGACAGGATATGCATTTTTCCCGCAAGTGATCGAAATCGATAGCACCCGGCGGAGCAATCGGCGTTTGCCGTTTGAGCTCTTTTTTGGGAAGCAGCTTTCCTGCTGTTTCCTGAGCAATCAGATTACCTGCGGCAATAGCGGTTAACACTGTTGCCGAAAGAAATCGTCTTTTGGATGAATCGACCGATTTGGAGGGTTTGTCGTACGAATATGCCGGCATAGGATCAACTATTCTTTTCCTACGTGGGAGTACGGGAGCGTACTTTATGGCATCGCGATTGCAACTTTCTATACAGTTGAAACAGGTGACGCAGCGACTGTAATCTACTTTTTTGTTTTTGGCATCCAAACACGATGCTTTGCATTTCATGGTGCACAGACCGCACGAATTGCATTTGTCGTCTTCAAGTTGTATTTTAAAGAATGAGAATCGGCTCAGGAAACCGAGAACGGTTCCCACCGGACAGAGGGTATTGCAATAGGTTCGGCCGTTGCGCCATGCCAAAAGACCAATTCCAAGTAAGGTGACGAGTGCAATGATTGTGGAAAACACGCCCAATCCGTATATCGCAACTTTATAGAAGGTATAGTTGCCGAAAGAGGTAAATATAGCCTCGAGTACATTATTCCCTGCCAGATAAGCCGGACGAAAGAGGTGGGTAACCATTCTCCCGTAGGCTCCGTAAGGGTCGAGTAAGCCAAGTAGGAAGGTAAAGCCGAAAAGAAAAGTAATTCCTACGGCAGCCAATACACTCCACCGGAGCACGGTTTTGGCTTTGCTGTAGGTGTATCGTTTCTTTTTGGTGAATTTTTTCGACAACCATGCCACCACGTCTTGGTATATTCCCATCGGACAAACAGAGGAACAATAGATTCGCCCGAATATCAGCGTGAGCATCACCAATGCAACGATGATGCCCACATTGAGCGCCAATACGGCAGGGATAAATTGTATCTCGGCCGGGAAGCTGAAACGCTGAGGCAGAAATCCCCTGAAATCGAGGAAATAAAGGGTAATCAGCGAAACTAACACGAGAGATACGATAACCCGGATTTTTTTCAGCATCATGCCCTCTTATTTATATCTTGATTCTTTTGATTTTCAGACTGTCGAGGTTCATCGTTCCCAATCCCAACGCCTGAGCATTGGCAATGTGTTTGACTTTTTCAATCGGCATTTCGCGAACCTGGTTGAAGAAATTGGCGGCAGCCGTATCGACGGCCACGATATCTTGCGAAATGAAAAGCCCCTTGGCAAGAACCACATCCGATGGCGATTTTCCCCTCGGGCCGTTGGTCTTCATTATTCGATAGGCATCTACCACATTCAGAACCGGGCGTTTTTCGTACGTGCAAATATCGGCAATACATTGCTGAAGATCATTGGCATGAAAATAACGTCTATCCCAAACAATTCCCATATAATTTTTCATGGAAATGGTGAGTTGTGCTCCGCCGTGATTCTTCAGGCAGGGAACATTGATCCATTTGTCGCTGTCCACAATGGCTTCGTGAATTTTTGCCGACTTCAGGTTTTTCCCTTTCGGAACGGAAACTTCCTTGTAATACGATTCCTGATGGGCGGGCACCACTTTGGCCCCTGCAGCTTTAGCGGCTGCTTCTATGCCGCTGTTGGTATAACATCTGCGCCACTCGTCGCACGGATGATCAAACACGACAACCTCTCTTGCTCCTGCATCGAAACATTGTTTGATGATTTCGGCCACGAGTTTGGGGTTGGTATCGGCTCCCATTTCGGGAGGTTGATCCCACCCGATATTGGGTTTTACGCATACTTTGTCGCCTTTGTTTATGAAGTTTTTCATTCCTCCCATTTCGGTGATGGCTTTGCGGAACATGACTTCCGGTTCGCCTCCCATCACGGCCACCAAATCGTATTTGGCTGCCTGGGTTGTTTGGAAAGATTGCGTGAGAATGCTCATCGCTTCTGCATCCTTAATTGTGGTCAAGGTTGCGCCGCTCAGTGCTATGGCTTTTAGAAAATTTCGTCTATCCATAGTTGTATCGATTAATAATAAAATAATTTACAAATAAAAATTTACAAATAAAGTGGCGTTCTTTGTTTAAAAATTCAGCCGGACACCTCCAAATACGGTTGTACCGGGCATGGGGTATCCTGCCATGATTTCGTAGGATTCTCCGAGCAAATTTTCGCCTCTCAAAAAGAAATTCAATCCTTTTACAATCCGATAGTTGAGTCGGACATTCCACAAGGTGAAACTTTCTTTTACCGGTTGGGGTGACGTTTGCGTGTACAGATTCCCGATGTATTGGATCCCCGATGCAATGCTCCATCGGTTTTTGGTATAGTCACCGCTGATGTAGAGCTTATGTTCGGGTGCCATACGTATTTTGTAGGTCATGTCCAGCAAACTGTAATTGGCCGAGAACCTGAGATGATTTGTCGCCTGATAACTTGCGGTGACTTCCATCCCTTTATTTTCGATTTTTCCTGTATTGACATTCCGCGGCTTTCCGTTCACCGGTTCCACCTGTATCAGGTTGTCTCCTTCGATGTAATACACGTTCAATCCCATATTGATTTTGTTGTTTAACAAGGTCTGCAACACCGATATTTCGTAATTGACAAGCCGTTCCGGCTTGAGATCGGGGTTCTGTGGCGGAAACATGTACATCTCACGAATCGTGGGACTTCGGTATCCTTTGCTGACGATGGCTTTCAACACCGTGGTAGCCGAAGCCTTGAAACTTACGCCGACTTGCGGAATCCATTCCGAACCGTTGATCTCATGATGATCCCGGCGGATGCCGGCGTTTAGTGTCAGTCGATTGTCTAAAACCTGTTGCTGAACATTCATATAACCGGCAACCGTGTTTAGGCGGATATCGGCCAGCGGCACATCGGGAGTCTCGTCAAGATACCGGTTCCACGCTTTCCCTCCCAATCGTTTGTAGTCGAAACCTGCCGTGGTGGTGTTGCCGGGGAAGAAAACATACGATTGAGCAACCGTAAATCCCAACATATGATCGGTTGAACGAAACCGATACGTTTTTGGCTGCGCTCCTGCGGCATAGCCTCCGTCGATGGTGTGCGAACCGAAATTGTAGAAAAATTTCAAGCTACCCGATGTGCGATCGTATGCATTTTCAATAACCAACGAGGTCATCCCTCTCGTAATATCGGCATCGTTGTCGTTGATGGGTGAAGAAACCGTTCCGGGCTTCGATGTGTTGGTGTTCGAGATATTCAGATCGATGAACGATGACCAATTCGTCGAAAAGTCGTATCCCGCTTTTCCATAGCCACTCCATTGCTCAACATCCATGTTTTTGCGATGACCGTCGGAACGATTGTACCCGACATTGGCATTGGCGTGAAATCGGTTCTTTTTCCATCCGCTCGACAGTTCGGCCGAAAGCGTTTGGTAACTTCCGTATTGGGTTTGAACGGAATGATGCCAACCGTCTTCCCGCTGTTTTTTGGTAATGATGTTGATCACACCTCCCATTGCATTGGAACCATAGAGTACCGAAGCGGGACCACGCACCACCTCAACCCGTTCGGTCATCATCGATCGATAGCTATCGGCTAGTGGATGTCCCATCAGTCCCATATATTGCGGATTACCGTCGATCAGGATCAAGACACCTGTCGTGGGTGCTCCGCCGATTCCCCGGATGTTCATGCTTCCCGCCGCACCTTCGGCCACGCCATATCCCATC
>Ga0116190_1003336_pt1 | contig 11951 bp, 10 predicted proteins | sample AD_JPNTR4_MetaG_FD_89808 | JGI IMG/M metagenome (GOLD analysis project Ga0116190, IMG submission 89808) | Active sludge microbial communities of municipal wastewater-treating anaerobic digesters from Japan - AD_JPNTR4_MetaG | ecosystem: Engineered > Bioreactor > Anaerobic > Digestate | place... | reverse complement strand
TTGTCGATTGATGCTATTGCTTTGTGTACCTCTTCTTTAGAAGCTGAAACCCCGCGAAGGTTATAGTTTTGCTCGCTATTTGCCATTTTATTTTTATGATTAAACCATTAGCAATGTTGAAGTAGTTTTATGCCGTTTTTTGTGAGATATACAGGATTTGAACCTGTGACCTCTTGCCTGTCAAGCAAGCGCTCTAAACCAACTGAGCTAATATCTCATAGAATTGCAAAAGTATAAAATTTTATCATATAAATTTTATTTTAGTCGAAATTATATCTTGACCTTGTTGATGTTTCTCCCACATACTTACTGCAATCAAATTCTACGTCGATTTCTTCTTGCGGTTTAGCAAAATCCTGTGTTTTCGAAAAATACAATGATTTGTCTTCGTAGCATTTTTTAATAAAAATAGCCCAAATAGGTAAAGCGGTGTTGGCTCCTTGTCCGAGACTTGTGGCTCTGAAATGTGCTGCTCTGTCTTCGCATCCTACCCAAGCACCTGCCGTTATCTGCGGTGTGTATCCCATAAACCAACCATCCGAGTTATTATCAGTGGTTCCCGTTTTTCCTGCCAATGGCATATCCAATTTATAGCGATAAAGCAAGCGTATAGCTGTTCCTTGTGTTACAACACCTTGCATTAAACGTACGGTTTTATATGCCGACACTTCGTCCATTGCTTCGTTTTGCTCTGTAGTGAATTTTGCAAGTATATTGCCTTTGTTATTGCATATTTTTGTGATAAAAATGGGTTTTACGTATACTCCTTTATTATTAAAAGCATTGATAGCACCTACCATTTCGTACAAAGTAAGTTCACAAGTGCCTAAACAAATTGCCGGCACTTCGGGAATATCGCTTGTCATTCCTAATTTTCTTACCAATTGCACAATCGCTGCCGGTCCATAGCGTTTCATTAAATAAGCTGATACATAATTCAGTGAATTGGCTAAAGCTTCTTTTAATGTTACCATTTGACCTTCTTTGTAATCGTTAGAATTTTTCGGAATCCATACATCACCCGATGGAAGGTCGAAGCGTACGGGAAGATTAGGGACTTTATAACAAGGCGAATATTCTCCCTCTTGCATCGCAAAAGTATACACAAAAGGTTTAAAAGTAGAACCTACCTGACGTTGTGCTTGCGTAACATGGTCGTATTGAAAATGGGTATAATCTATACCGCCTACATAGGCTTTAACATGACCGGACGAAGGGTCCATTGCCATAAACCCGCAAGTTAAAAAAGATTTCATATAACGCAGTGAATCCCAAGGCGACAAAACGGTATCTATTTCTCCTTCGTGCGAATACAAAAACATTCGAATAGGGGTCTCGAATATTTTTCGTATTTCTTTTTCCGAATAACCTTCTTTTTTAAGTTCTTTGTAACGCGAAGAATTTTTCATTGCTCTTACCATAATTCTTTCTGTTTCTTCTGCATTGATATTATAAAAAGGTGCATTTTTATGTCCTGCCCAATGCTTGAAAAACAAAGGCTGCAAGTTTCCTTTTACCCACTCATCCACTGCTTCTTCGGCATATACTTGCATTTTATAGTTAATGGTAGTATAAATTTTCAATCCGTCTTTATAAATATCCCAAGTAGTGCCGTCGGGTTTAGGATTATTTTTTGCCCACGTTGCAATTTCTTTTCTTAAAAATTCACGGAAATAAGTTGCAACACCGACTTTATGGTCTTGCACTTTGAATCGCGACATATCTATCGGTATCTTTTTAATGCTGTCGCCCTTTTCTTCATCTAAAAAATCGTATTTTACCATTTGCTCTATCACCGTATTTCTTCTATTGAGAGCATTTTCGGGATGACGCCTTGGACTATAACGAGTGGGTGCTTTTAACATGCCCACCAATAAAGCCGACTCTTCAATATTCAAATCTTTAGCTTCTTTATCAAAGTAAGTTTTAGCCGCCGATTTTATCCCATGCGAAAGATTACCAAAGTCTACCGTATTCAAATACATAGCTATAATTTCAGTCTTCGAATAATTTCTTTCTAATTTAACAGCTACTACCCATTCTTTAAATTTAGTTAAAACCAATTGAAAAACAGACGGGTCCTCATTGCGAGGAAATAAGTTTTTTGCCAATTGCTGTGAAATTGTACTCCCCCCCCCTTTTCTACGACCTGTAAGAACACCCGCTGTAACACGAAACAGTGCTTTAGCATCGATACCCGAATGTTTATAAAAACGAACATCTTCCGTAGCAATAAGTGCTTCTTCCAAATGTTTCGACAATTGACTATAGGCTACATTAGAACGATTTTCAATATAAAATTTTCCTAACACATAACCGTCTTCAGAAATAATTTCTGTTGCTAAATTGGTTTTCGGATTTTCTAATTCTTCGAACGAAGGCATAAAACCAAGCCATCCTAATGAAATAAAAGTGAATAGCAGAATTACTATTCCCCAAGCTATCAGAAAGATAGACCAAAACCATTTACGAGCGGTAGATTTGGATTTTTTTTGTGTTTTATTTTTTTCTTTAGCCATTATTGTTCGGATTTTATACTATCATCTTTTCTTTTAGGTGCAATAAATAAACCTATAGAATTAATTCCCGTTAGTGTATCAACACGCATAGCATGTTTGACTTTCATGGTGTATTTTCCTTGCAAAGGAAACGTTAAAGTGCCATAAATTACATTTAGTTCTTTAATACGACCTCCTTTTCCAAAGGCTTTTCCATCGGGTTGAAATAAATCGCAAGAAACGGTGTCAATCACTTCTTTTCCATTGGGTAAGTTAGTGTAAATAAAGAAATAAATTTGTTGAAATTCGTAATTATCGTTATAGCGTATCGTAAAACCGATATCATGATTTGTTATGGTATCCGTAACATTTAAAATAAAATTCAAAGGGGATGCTACTGCCCATTGTTCGTTATCAATAGTATAGTTTTTATAATATACATAATCGTCCGTGCAAGCCGTAAAAAGATTGAATAACACTAAGACAAATAATATTTTTTTGATATACGTAGGCATTTTCTTTAATCGTTAATTCGTTTTAAATCATCTATATTTACTTCTACTTCATTGAATTTTGACTGATTTATTTTAGCATACCTCTCCAAATCTTCTACTTTTTTATTTTCTTTATTGCTTTGTATTATTTCTTTTATTTTATCGGTCGGGATTGCATACAAAGTGTGAGAATCATCGTTTTTATAATAATACCACATTAGATTTTGAAAAATGTCTATTTTATGACACACGGCTTCGCCTTTTTCGGTATATAACACAGTATTCGTGTTAGGGAAGTTTTTCAATTCTTCGATATATGCTTCATTTTCGTAATTAAGACAGCATTTTAATTTTCCGCATTGTCCTGCCAATTTTTGAGGATTCAGCGAAAGTTGCTGTGTTTTTGCAGCAGCCGTATTTACCGATTTAAAATGATTTAACCAAGAAGAGCAACAAAGTTCTCGACCGCAACTTCCGATACCTCCCAAACGTGCCGCTTCTTGACGTACTCCAATTTGTCGCATTTCGATACGAATACGGAATTTTTCGGCAAGAATTTTTATCAATTCTCTAAAATCAACACGCTTATCTGCCGAATAATAAAAAATTGCTTTCGAACCATCGCCTTGATATTCTACGTTATTGACTTTCATATCCAATTGCAAATCCCAAGCGGCATAACGTGATTTCATCATCGTATCGTTCTCTTTTTTCACTAAATTCACCCATTTTTCTATGTCGTTCGTACGTGCTTTATGATACACTCTTTTAGTAACTTCGCTCACATTTTTATTTTGCATTTGCAATTTAACTTGATGTCCCATCATAGAAACAATGCCGATATCAGTGCCGTTAGTCGCTTCGACCAAAACAATATCGCCCACTTCATAAAACTCATTGGAAACAGGTAAATTGAAAAAATCTTTGTCCCCGTTTTTAAAGCGAACTTCAACAATTTGTTTTTCCGAAAAAGCCGGAAGTCGTATATCCTCTAACCAATCATAATTGGCTAATTGGCAGCAACCGTAACTATATAAATGATTATTATCCTCATTAGGATTGGGTATTTCGCTCAATCCTCTTGTCAAAAAAGGATTGGCTGCTATTTTATCTCCCTCATAATTATGATCACACGCAATATGTATGTCTTCTTCTATCTCTTGATTTTCACTAATAAAATTAGTTTTCTCCATATCTTATTTTTCTTTTTTAATATCTACAAAAATACTAAAAATGTAGATACAAAAAGAAACGAATCTTAATTAAAATAATTATCCTATCAGATAACAAATAAAAATAATGTATTTTTGCAAAAAATATCAATATGAAAAGACTTTCTTACTTTGTTATCATAAGTTGTTTGGCTATCACTATTTTTGCATGTAAAAAATACGAAAGCCAAATAAAAGGAAAAGTAAGCTATATTGACATTGAAACGCAAAAAGAAGTTGCCGCTTCGGGTGCTATTTTAGAAAAAATTCAGATTATCAAAGATAAAGAAAATAAAATGGCAACTATTCGAAGCGATAGCAACGGTTTTTATGTGTTCGACTATGTAACGGATGGAAAATGGAAAATAAAAGGACAGCTTACAATCGATACTATTGTTTATCAAGGCTATTCTGCTATTATCACTACTTCGGGCGAAGATAAGAAAGAAGTAGATATACGTTTAGATTCTGTTTATGTAATAACCAATGAAGAATAATAAGATGAAAGTAACACTCTACGGCAAATCATTACAAGAAACTTGTTTCACTGTTATACAGCAAGTAATTGATATATTGGCTACTCATTGTAGTTGGGTATATGTTTATCAGCCTTTTTACGAAAGCATAAAAAACGATTTTAATTTTCCTGCTAATTTTCGTGCAACTAATAGTGAAGGTGTTGAAAAAGATACGGATTACGTGTTTTCAATTGGTGGCGACGGTACTTTTTTAGATGCACTTACCTTAGTGAAAGATTCCGGCATTCCAATGTTTGGAATCAATATAGGACGTTTAGGATTCTTGTCGAGTGTAAACATTCACACACTTGAACAATCAATCATTGACATTAAAAATAAAAATTTTCATATCGAAAAGCGTATGCTTTTGCACTGCGAACCTACTATTGGAAATGACATTAATTGGGCATTGAATGACATTAGCATACAGCGTAATAATAATTCGGGAATGATTTCTATTTCCGTATCTATTAACGGTGAGTTTTTAAATACCTATTGGTGCGACGGATTAATTATAGCTACTCCGACAGGTTCTACAGCTTACTCTTTAGGCTGTGGCGGTCCTATTATTATGCCTATGGTAGACGCAATAGTACTAACCCCCATAGCATCACATATGCTCACAGTACGACCATTGGTCATACCTGCCGACAGTCTGATTGAAATCAAAGCGGCAAGCAGAGCTGCTACACACGTAGTATCCTTAGATTCTAACTCTTACACTGTCAACACAGGTACTACGCTGACTATTTCTAAAGAAAAATTTCATATTAATCTCATCTGTCTATCACATCAAACCTTTTCTAAAACTTTAAGAGAAAAACTAATGTGGGGATTCGACAAAAGAAATTAAATAATCATTATATTTTTTCAATACTATGGGCATTATTATCCGACAAAGCATTAAAGGAACGATTGTAAACTATGTAGGGGCTTTTATCGGTTTTGTCATTACTTTTGCCATTACTACCAAATTTTTAACTGCCGAAGAAATCGGTCTTGTTCGTATCTTATTGGAAGCCGGTTTGTTATTCGGTGCCTTATCGCAAATGGGAATTAGTTCTTCTGCAATTCGATTTTATCCTTATTTTAAAGACGAAAAAAATAAAGACAACGGCTTTTTCTTTTGGACAATCATCATCCCTTTGATAGGTTTTATACTGACAACTTTATTGTTTATTATCCTTAAAAATCCTATTAGTCGTTATTTTTCTGAAAATTCGGCACTGTTTGTCAACTATTACTACTACATTATTCCTTTGGGATTCTTTTTCCTATACATAGTTGTTTTTGAAACCAATGCCAATGTATTGATGCGAATTGTCGTCCCTAAATTCATAAGAGAAATAGGCATACGCTTAATGACCCTTGTTGTTTATCTGCTCTATGCTTTCCGCTACATCAATCTGGATTGGTTTATTACCCTATTAGTCAGCGTATATGGCGTTGCTACATTATTGAATGTCATCTATCTTTTTTCTTTAAAAAAGGTTTCGTTCAAGCCCAATTGGTCTTTTATAAGCAAGCCTTTACGCAATTCTTTTTTATTTTACACTTCTTTTCTTATATTAGCCACACTTAGCGGTAGCATTATGGGAAAACTCGATGTCTTTATTGTAAGCGGACAATTAGGACTACAAGATGCGGGTATTTACTCCATTGCTTTTTACATTGCTATAATAGTCGAAATACCTTACCGCTCGTTGCTTGCCATATCTCTACCTGAAATATCGCAAAGCATTAAAGACAAAGATATTGCTTATACTAATACTTTATGCCGAAGAATATCGTTGCACCAATTTTTAACAGCTTGCTTTATCTTTTTACTTATATGGATTAATATTGACTTTGTATTTGAACTATTACCCAACGGCAAAATATATGCCTCCGGCAAATGGGTAGTGTTTTTTATAGGACTTTCACGACTGATTGACAGTTCGTTTAGTGTCAGCTTAGCGGTATTGAATTTTTCAAAATATTATTATTATTCTTTATTATTTACGTTTGCTTTGGTGGGATTAGTGATTGCTTCCAACTTACAGTTTATTCCTATCTTTGGCATGACAGGTGCCGCTTTAGCAATGCTTGTATCCTACACCCTCTATATTATCTCGCTTTTGATTTTTACACAATGGAAACTGAAAATAAATCCTCTCTCCTACGGTTTAATAAAAGTAGTTGTTACTGCCTTGCTTATTATCGCTATTAGCTGGCTATGGAAACATTTTGTAAGTCCTCATCTTTTTGCTACTACTATTAATCAACTATTGCTATTATTTATTAACGCAACCGGCAAAACAGTGTTGGCACTGGGTATAGGCTTTTTATTGGTTTACAAATGGAAGGTGTCGGATGAAGTGAATAACTTAGTTGACAAATTCTTAAGCAAAATAGGAATTAATTTGGGAAAATAAAAAATCACTTATTACTAGCTACTCATCCGATGACTTAAGAATCACTGCCCTCTGAATAAGTTCAATTTACAAATGAAAAATCATTTATCTTTCCACATTTTTACTCTTTTCTTTTACTTTCTTATCAAATAAAGGAACTAGTTGCTCAAATGTACATTTATGAATAATTACTTCTTTTCCATACTCTATTAAACGATAATCGGAATCCAACTCCGATTTATCATACACTTTTTGCAACAATCCTTTATCAATTTTAATTTGTTTACAGTTTGTTAAATGATATCTTTTCAAAATAGAAGATGATGCACCTTGTGCATTATTATCATATAAAATATAATAAATATTTTGTGCTTGATAAGTCTTTTTGTTTTCATTCATTTTTGTCATTAAAAAATCTACACAATTTCCACAAGGATAATTAAGATTTAATATGATAACGAAAGAATTTTTCGGAATTTTTAACTTTTTCAAGTAAGTTTGAATCGTATAAGTATTACTTTTTTTATATGTTGGTTTCTTTTTAAGATGAGTTGACTCAAATTTATCCCATGTGATTTTTGACAATTCCTTTGATAAAATTATATTGTATGGTAATTCATCAATTTTACTCCTTGATATTAGTTGATTATTCCTAAAAAAAGGAGAATAAAAGTGTTCATTATCTACAAGATATGCTATGTGATTAAAATTTGAGTCCATAACTTGAATAACACGAGCCCAATCATAATTTTTATATTTTACGATATCTATTCTACGAAAATAACACGAATTTTCAGCTGACCATTTGGGTTTATAAAATTTTGTATCCATATAATCATAACCTTCAACTCTTGCTGTAGAATCAATATTTTCAAATGTATAATCGTATTTACAGTCAATCATAAATAATGAATCCAACTGAAAATCATAACGATATAAATGAGGCGAATAAGGAAAGTTTAAAATAACATTCTGTTCCCTATCATAGGTTAATAAAAACATACTTCGCGATGAATATGGAGAAAATTGCTTCCCTATATCTTGTGCAGGAAACTTTACATTGAGCATTTTGTGTGTTTTTTCTGTAAGATTATATAGGCACATCATTTGAGGGTTAAAATGAATAAAATCAGGCGAAGCTGTTCTTGGAGAGTAAATCGAAAAAGTAAGGATTAAATTTCCATCAATAATTCTATTTTCTTCAGCCTGATCTGAAGACATAAAAATCATATTATAATATTCCCCTTTATAAACATACGGCACATCATTTAAGCTATAAGTGTTGACGAGCTGTCCTTTTCGATTTATAAGTATAAAATCGAATTCATTTTGAGTATCAAAAACATCTTCCCTATCATAAAATATAAAAACAGAATCATGATTGTGATAATAAATGGAACGAATAGCAATTGTGGGTATAGCATTTAAAATCAATTTACGAGTTTCATAAGAACAATAATTATAAATATACAATGTATCCATTTTTTCAGACATTGTTATATAATATAAACTATCGTTTAAAGTCTGATAACAAGAATGCATGAACCACATTGAAAAATTATTGCTATCTCTAAAACGATTAAAACATATTGCATCTTGATTTTTTTCCAGCATCTTAAAATCAATAATGGTGAACGATTTTTGTCCCATTGATTGACAACTCATAATAATGGTAATAATAGTAATTACTGCAAATATTCGACTTACTTTCTTCACTAATTTAGTGTTGGCAATATTAATCATATAAAAACAGGTTTATAAAATATCTATGAATCTATTTTATTTTTTCTTTTATCTTTACACCATTGACTAATCCCAAAAATTTTACCGCCTTTTTCGTTTGTGCAAAACAGTTTTGATTAATTAGGATAATTTCACATCTTTTTTATAACTTATAACTTCTAATTTTTATTTTGCAAAGACAGTAAAAAACTCCATATCTTAAATAATCTATTTTCTACTGCACCTTATATATTTAACTAATTTGTGTTTATTAAATACAAATAACGCAGGAACCGTTATTGAAAATCCGTATTGATTCATAACAAAATGACTTTCCAATAAGTATTTTATGCTATTTCCATATTTTGATTTAATCCTTTCCAATTCCGAAATATTGTCAAACAAAACATATAAAGGATAATCTTCTTTTTCATTATATGCTTTTGTTAATAAACTATCCATAGAAATTCGGTAACAATTTTGACAAACTCCAACTGTTCTATAAGTAAATAACATATAATCTTCTTCAAGAATACTGTCCTTACAATAAGTGTTTATATATCTATATAACAGTGCCTCATACTGATAGCTTACCAAATTCTGACTTACACAGCGAAAAGAAAATATTAAAGTAATAACTAACAGTATTAATTTATTTCTCATATTCTAATTTTAATTTTAATACCATTATATGGTTTTTTCTGCAAGCATCCCCAATACAACCGAATGAAATACCGTATAATCCATTGGATGTCGGATACCAAAATGAAGAATAACCCCCTCCTTTTGTTTCCCAAATAATATCTCCTATAATTTTAAAATTTTCATCTAAAACGCTTAAGCCAACATCTTTTTTATCAAAGGTATTCAGTAAACTGTCTTCGTCGTATTTTGGCATGTCTTTATAAAAAAATCTGTAATACACATGATTGTATTCATCATAAACCATTTCGGTATAAAAGAAATCATTGGTATAGCTTGCCATAATATAATCTTGATACAAATCAAAATCATGTTCTACATTCGTATCGGTAATAATTGTAATTGGCTTGTAATTAACATTTTCAACATATAATGAATCCGACTTTTTAGTTTTCACATCGTAGGTAAATATGATTGGATTATTTCCAAATGCGACCACATATTTATTTTTATTAAACGTAATCAAAGGGTCAACATACGAATAGTTTGTATATTTTGATAGGTACTGCTCCACAAAAGGATATCTAATCGGAAGAATGTTTATTTTTCCCGTCTTAAAATCAAATTCAGCTAACAACTCTGAATCCCAACTCCATTCTCGATTATTACGATTGTCGAAACGCACTAACATTAAAGGAAGTTTATTTCTACTTTTATTCCATTTGATTGCTCCAAATCTGTCTACTAAAGCGTATGAATCATACGATTGATAAAAATATTTTGATAATTTGTTGTTTTTTATATCTATCATGGCTAAGCTATACCTTGTTACAATAACAATGGTATTTAAATCAACAAAGGTTATTTGAAATCTATCCGATTCTATTTCACTTCCTATCGTATCCATATATGCTTTGGGCAATTTCACAACTTTGTATAAATTAAACCCATTGCTTTCTTCTTTAAAAATATTTATAGTGTCCGAATAAGATAATTTTGTAAATAAAAAAATCCCCTTATTGCATTCATAAAAACCCCATGCTTTTAAGTTTTTAAAAGAAAACGAACAATTGACGGAATCTTTTTCTATGCGATATTTAACTTTAGCTTCTTGTGCATGGTTAGAAGCTAAAAATAATAAACATATAATCAATATTGTGATTTTTTTCATAATCGCTACTTCACTTTAAGACGATTTAATTAGGATAATTTTATATTATAACTTCTAATTCTTATTTTGCAAAAGTAATAAAAAAACAATTAAAAAAATAAAATAAAAATAATTCAAAGCGATTTTTGTTTCTGTTTTAAATTATAGAAATGAGAAAAAAATGGTAGTAAGCTACTTATAGGGCGACTTAAAGTTACTCTATGAGTAAAAACTATCAAATAATTGCCAAGAATGTACGAATAAAAAAGATGCCCGATTTTCTTGAATGGATATATCTAATTAAAACGTACAAACTCTGTTACTCAACAGAAAGTTATCCAATTGAGTAAACTATTTTTCAAACGAAAAGTAATAGTTTCACAGTTGCAAATTTCTTAAATTTAAATAGAACTAATTCTGCTATTCATGCTTTTTTTGAAATGTATAAGAAATACCTAAACCTACACACCAATAATCACCGTAATCAAGCAAGTGTTCTTTGTTTTTATCAACCATTGTATTTGTTTGTTTATTGATTAATTTTTCAGTAACTGTTACTTCTTCCATTAATCGCAGACCGAAAAAATACCCGCCGGTTAAATTTAAACTTATACCTTTTTTAAAATGATAGGAAAATCCAACACTTGTATTAACAAGATAATTTATCTTCTTTTTTGTGTGATAAAATGTATGAAATTCTGTAAACATACAATCAATTCCTTCAAAATTAATGGCACTTGATACTTCAGTGTTAAACAAAACAGGAGGTTTTGACATCGGAATATCAAAAACGATTCCTGATTTTGAAATAAAACTACAACGACTATGAAACAAAGGAATATCATATTGGATAATAAACGGTATTTGTAAAGATTTATACACTAAATAACGATAAGATGAATATCCGCTTTCATGAACTCCATAATAAGCGGGAAAGGTTTTACACATCCATCTTGCATAATGTTCGATATAAGCAACTCCTATACTAAGATAAAAGTTATTATGCAATCTGTAAGAACAATTTAACTCTAGCGGTGGTGTTGATATTTCATATCCGAACTTATATTGTCTATTTTGTTCCGTATTTCTCATAATTTCACCTCTTATTCCAGAGTTAAATCCGATAGTCCAACTGCCTTTTTGTCCAAAATTTGGATTTATTATTACTGATATAAAGAGGATGATTAAAAATATTTTATGGCTTTTCATTTTTTTATGATTTTTCATTTTTTTTACACTTTTGGACTAATATATAATTCTATTTAGTATAACTTATAACTTCTAATTTTTATTTTGCAAAAGTAGTAAAAAAATCATCTTATC
>Ga0116190_1003319_pt1 | contig 12005 bp, 12 predicted proteins | sample AD_JPNTR4_MetaG_FD_89808 | JGI IMG/M metagenome (GOLD analysis project Ga0116190, IMG submission 89808) | Active sludge microbial communities of municipal wastewater-treating anaerobic digesters from Japan - AD_JPNTR4_MetaG | ecosystem: Engineered > Bioreactor > Anaerobic > Digestate | place... | reverse complement strand
TCCGTGTTCTTGTGGGATTTCGCCGGATCTCTGTCACCGCGAGTTTAGAAAAATCCAAGTACTCTCACCTGCCTGGTTCCTGATTTATGCAGAAGCGTGTGTAAGTCAAACCCTTAGCATGCTGCTTTACTCCATTGATTTCGCCATCTTTTCTGATATTCCTTCTGTATGCGAATAGTCTGATGTTGAGTTCTAAGACAGTGGTTGGATGTCCTATTTGTCTTCTGGCGTTATCTGATTGACATAAGGGCATGCCTAACCTAGAATTGGATTGACTCATTGTAGTCTTGTCCTCGGTATTTCTTTGCTTTTGAAAGGGGGCTGAGAGAAAGATGCAGGGGCTGGGCCGTCATGTTCTGGCTGAGGTTTACGGGTGTGGGTTTGACATCCTGAATGACCTCGATGGGATCCGAGAGATCTTGGTCAGTGCGGCTCTCTCCGCCGGAGCGGAAGTGTTAGAAACAACCTTCCACCGGTTTTCACCCCAAGGAATTAGCGGTGTTGTGGTTATATCCGAATCACATCTCGCTATTCACACGTGGCCTGAGTATGGTTACGCAGCGGTAGACGTGTTTACCTGCGGTGAAGAGGTAGATCCTTGGGTTGCAGTAGAGGCCATAGTCAAGCAGTTCGGAGCGACATCAGTAACGGCAACCGAGATTAAGCGAGGGGTTTTTACAAAGTCCGTAGAGGTGGCCAGTTAGGCAAAATACTACGGGAAAGGTGATGGCTATTGTAAGTTCAGATGATGATGGGACACTGAAGGATTAGACCCTGCGTAAGAGAAACATCAATATGCAGGGTTTAATCTTTTTCGCAGCATCTGCCTCCTTTAGGGCCATAATCTAGACGGCCTTATACATAATTAAATCCTAAGGTATAATTGACGTGAGTTTGTTTTCTAGATATCCAATGATGCAAAAGGAGAGATGAACACGTGGATGAAAAGACTCTTGTTCTAGCCAAGCCTGACGCTGTTGTCCGTGGGTTGGTAGGTGAAGTGATCGGGAGACTTGAGAGAAGGGGACTGCGGCTCTGTGGAATGAAAATGATATGGATGGATGAAGCTCTTGCCAAGAGACACTACTCTGCTCATGTAGGGAAACCGTTTTTTAATGGACTTGTCGAATACATAACCGCTCTTCCTCTTGTTGCAATGGTATGGGAAGGTCCGTCAGCAATCAAAGTGGTAAGGGAGACGATGGGTGCCACCAATCCTGCTGATGCGGCGCCCGGAACAATTCGTGGAGACTTGGGTCTTGACATATCTAATAACCTTGTACACGGGTCTGATTCGGAGGAATCGGCAAAGAAGGAGATCGGGTTGTTTTTCAAAGATGACGAAGTATATGAGTGGTCAAGGCCTCATGAGAAGTACATATCCGGGGAGTAATCGCGTGACGAACGTTTTCTCGGGGAGGGGTTTTGTGTGCTATACGTAGGCACCGCCGGCTTCAGCTATGCTGATTGGCGCGGGGTATTCTATCCGGAGAATATCAAATCAGAAGATTTCTTAACTTACTATTCGGAGCATTTTCCTTTCGTCGAACTTGATTATACATATTATCGGCAGCCATCGGCTTCTAGCATGCAGAAAATGGCAACAAAAGTTCCTGATGATTTTAAGTTCACCGTAAAGGCTCATAGGACCATGACCCATGAAATCCCCTCCCGCGAAGACATAGATCTTGAATTTGACGTTTTCAAGCAAGGTATACTTCCTATGAGGGATTCGGGCAAACTAGCATGTGTGTTGTTTCAATTCCCTTGGTCTTTCAAGCCGTCTACGTCAAACGTTCAATACGTCTTGTCACTCAAAGAAAGGATGCCATATTCCGAAGTTGTCGTCGAGTTTCGAAATAGTCTTTGGGCAAGTCAGGATACCTGTAAGTACCTTAGCGGGAAGGGAATAGGCTTTTGCTGCGTGGATGAACCCGACCTTAGAGGCCTTTTTCCGAGGGTATCTTGGGTAACTTCGGAGATCGGATATCTCCGGTTCCATGGAAGAAACAAGGAAAAGTGGTTTAATCACAAGGAAACTACGGAGCGATACGACTATTTGTACAGCGATGATGAACTAAAGTCTTGGTTGCCAGGTATTTTGGAAATGGTTGAAAAAAGCAAAGACATGTACATTGTGTTTAATAACTGTCATAGAGGGCAAGCGGCCACAAACGCCTTGAGGATGAAAGAAATGCTCAAACTTCCCCTTGAGTAGATTGCTAGACCGTATGTGTCACATGTATGCCTCTGCAACGAAAACATATCCTACCATAAGGGCTGCTACCGAGATCAGTATAGGCCAGTACAGTCTGTAAAGTTTTGAAATGTCGATTTTATAGTATTCACAGGTAAGTACTTGACATAGGTGAAGCGGTGACGAGAAGTAGGCGATAAAGCCTGCTGCGTAGATGATACAAGCCAGATACAAGACTGCGTTCTGAGATATGGCCGTAGGTATCAGTATTGGAGCCAGAACTCCCAGAGTAGTTGTTTGAGATGCGCTTACATATCCGAAGAGCAAGGGTAGGACAAGCGCAAGAACCGCGGGGGAGAACCCAAGCCCCTGCGCGTAACCTACCAAAGACGGAAAAACGGGTGAGGCGATTACGAATTCCTTGAAAGCCATTATCCACAGCATTGCGAAAGCCTGACTCAGATTTGCCCCTCTGATGAGGTTATCTAGCGAAGGAAGTTGTGCTCGCTCAAAATAGGCCATTGTTAGCCCGATTATGATTCCGGTTCCCATTGAAACCCATAGGGGAAGGTTGAACACCAGACTCAATGCAAGAGCTAGAATCAACGGTGATCCATACTTCAAAAACTCAAAAAACTTTTGGCCTCTATTCTCCTCGATGTCATGTGAAACTGCGATATCAGACTTTGCCCGGGTTTTGCCCATGCTTCTTTTACTCAGAAGAAACAGGTATCCTGTCACCCACAGCACTACTCCAAAAGGCCATAACTTAGATATTAGGGTTTTTACCGGCATGTCGATCATGTTAGATAGAAGAATCAGGTTTGGCGAAAAAGGGAACACAAAGAACATGCCGTGACGAAATACAAGGTTTATGGCGGCTTTTTTGTCCGGCGGAAGGTGAAGTCCCTCTCCTAGTTTGTCTACCAAAGGAGCAGATACTGCCGCTCCTCCCAAAACAGGCATTGATCCTATCAATGCGGGGACAATCATGATGGAAGCCTTTAGGTTTCCTAGGAACCCGTGGAGACCTTGAACCATCTTGTCCAGATAGCCTGTAGTATTCATGATAGTTGAGAAAAGGCCGATAGACATAACGGATAACACTAAGTTAAGCGTGGTGGCATTGGTAAAGGCGCTCCAGATAGTATTGGCACATCCCGAAAAGGAGAAGCCTGAGCTTAGGGCCATAACAAGAGTTGAAGCGCACATCACCTTTCCCAGAGTGACTTTTTTAACTGATAGAACCACTATTAGGACTACTGCCGCAAATACACCTATAGTCTGCAACTGGGCCACCTCGATTGTGTTTGTATTGGACATAGGAAAAATACTACGAGTCTATACTACCTCAAAGAATGTATACTTGAAATATGCTAGACCAACATCTCTCTTAGATGCGAACATATTTGCCGGCGACAAACTCCAGGCAGCTAAGATATGTGGAAGGAGTTGGTAGGGTGACAACTAGTAATAAGATTCCAGTGCCGAACTATGTGGCCTTTGATACTGAGACTACGGGACTTGTTCCTGAGCAAGACCATATCATAGAGGTTGGGCTGGTCAAGTTCCATAATGGGGAACCGATAGATAGGTGGACGTCACTCATAAAGCCCCAAGGCAAGGTGGGCCTCAAGACGTTAAGGTTAACTGGCATTGCCTTAGAAGACCTTGAGGATGGAGCACTTCTTAGCGACGTGTGCGCTGAGATAGAGAAGTTCCGAGGCGACCTACCTCTGGTAGGGCACAATCCGGAGTTTGACGCGGCCTTCTTGTCGAAGTCGATTCCCGGTTTCCCTGGTGTTTTAGTCTATGACACTTTGGAACTTGCCCGGATAGTGTATCCCGGCTTCAAAACGTACAAACTATCCGATTTGGCTCAGAACTTAAGCATAATCCTAAACGATGCACACAGGGCATGCGATGACGCAGAAGCTTCGGGAATCCTCTTTCGCCTTATCCAAGAGCGAATAATGTCTATGTCGACTTCTATACGAGCCAAAATCGTCGATATTATGGGAGCAAGCTGGCCCATGGCTCATCTATTCAAGTATGGTCTTGAGGATGGTTTGCATCAACCATGCCTGTTAACGTTGGATGAAGGCGGCTTGTCTGGGTCATCCATTGCGGAACGTTCGTCTACTGAGAGCCTCCCTTCCCCCGTAGAGGATAGGCCGGAGGATTTGGTATGCGATGAAGATAGTCTGTGGTTTGAAGATATCCTCCGCGGCGGCTTCAAAGTGGCATTTGTAGGCAGCAATGTAGATGAGAGTATTGTGAAAGAGGTGCTAAGTAGTTGTTTGAGGTGGTCTGAAACTGGAGACAAGATCTCGGTTTTCGGAGATTTTGGCGGGCCCGGGACAACACCTAACGGCATCTGTTTCTTGTGTCCCCCAGAACATTATCTGTGTATCCTAAAAGCAAGAATTGCGCATGAACTGGCCAAGGATGGGCTTCTTTCAGGGCTGGATATAGATGAGAAGAGATTCTTATCTTCAGTGATGGTGTGGGAAATGGGGACTTTGACGGGGCTTTTCAATGAACTTCAGGTTGTAGGGGAAAAGGCCCGCGGTGTGCAGCGGGAACTCAGCTGCTCGGAGATTCCCACATGCACTGAGTTCTGCCCGGTGCAGGCAGATTGTTACTATTTGAAAGCTGCCAAGAGAGCCGAGTCTTGCAAGGTGATCGCCTCACCGAAGGAGGCATGCTTTGATCTGAAGGTAAGCACGGATGTTGCAGTTACGTTTGGGCTCACGGATGTTATGACGGAGTGGGAAGGAATGCAACCGGAATTGGATCTATCCGGATTGGCTGAGGTGCTTCGAGAGGGAGGAAATGGAGATCTTGCGTCGGACGTTGAAAGGTTAGCAAATGAGTGTTTGGCTTCATTGAAAGGTAGGCCCGATTCTTTAGTACCTCAAAAAAACCTAGACATGCTTGCCCGCCTCTATGGTGATATCGGTGATGTTGTCGTCAAGATGCGTTCAGGTCTGAGGGAGAAAACTGCAGGTATAGTCGGATTTCCTCTTGATCCTCCTGTGATATCTAGGGCGCTTCACACCTTGGAATATTGGCTTGGAGAATTGGGGAGGATCTTGGCCGAGAACGTGGAAGGCCTAACCATCATGTCAAAAGGGTATAGTTTTGGGGATGGTGCGCGTGTTTTGATTTCAAAGAAATCGGTTTGGCCTGCCTACGATGCGCGTCAAAATCTCCTTTCAAAATACGATAGACTTATCTTCGTATCACCTGAGGTTCCTTTTATCTCGAGGTATGTTGGGTTGAAAAAGCTCTTTGGTATTGAAGACGACGATTTCCTAGCAGCCAAGGTGTCCTCAGATCCTTCAGAGTGCCAGGATAATCAAGGCGTAATCCTCATTTGTGTTGATGCGGGTCGTTTCATATCCGGCAGTGAACACGTGGTCTTTGTAAGTGCTTTCCTGGAGAAACTTGCAGCTGAAATCCCAGAGAATATTTTGTGTCTGTGCCCTTCATACGGGTTTGCAAAAGAATTGAACTCTGTTTTAACTCCAAGCCTCGAAGAGCGATCCATTGCAGTATTTGCCCAAGGTGTAGATGGAGGCCCCAAGATTGTCGAGCATCTGGTGGAGCCTGACACAGTTGTTCTTTGCAGGTTCGGGTTTGCGATCAAGGATATAGGGAAGATCGCCCCTCGTATATTGGTGGTTCCGAAGATCCCGTTTGGGCCTCCTAACATCATTTACGAGTTACGGAAGGCGGATTTGAGCAAAATGGGACGAGACGGTTTCGTAGAGGTGAATGTTCTCCCAACCGCTCTATCTTTGAGGTCCTACATTGAAGCGATCATGCGCTCGACTGGGAGGTTGGCCGTCGTCTTTCTCGATCCCAAGCTCTTGCCAGGCCAAAGAGGGTGGGGAAGAGATTTCATGGAGAGTTTTGAAGACATGCAGAAGATTGTGTGCCCCCAGGATCACGCTATCGCAAAAATTCGTCAGTGGCTAAAGAACCGATGAGTAAGAGTATCTTATTTGGCACCGTGGCATTACGATTCGCCATTTACTTTGAGATATAATGAATGAAAGCGGCGCAATTTGAGGCCAGAAGAAGGTTCGGCCGGAAGTAGAAGAGGGTAGCGAATGTGTCTAAGTTCTTGAGAGCAGGTATCTTCCGAGACAGACTGAATGACATCAAAGAGGCATCGCAAATGCTGCAAGAAGCTCTAGACTCCGGCGGTGAAGAAGAACTCGGCAGGTCTAGAGAACTGGCTATGGATATAGAATCTATGGTTTCTGAGATTATTGATTTTATCTCGCGTTGGGATTGCGAGCCTCTAATATATATAGGCAAGGGTACAACAGACCAGGTAATAGCCTTCTTGGACGCTCTTATCACCCAAACTCAATCCGGTAATGATGAGGATTTGCACGGGTAGTTTTTCGAAGTGTAAAATGATTGAGGAGGCGATGGTATGCCAATCTTTGAGTATAAGTGCAAGGCCTGTGGCAACAAGTTCGAACTGCTTTTGAGGGGGCGCGATACTCCTTTTTGTCCTGTGTGCGGTTCAGAGGATCTTGAGAAACTTGTTTCTCTTTTTAGTTCTAATGTGAAAAAGGGCTTCATACAGGCAGGTGGAGGGTGCGGTACTTGCTCCGGCGGTTCTTGTTCAACGTGTGGACATGTACAGAAGCATTGAAGAATGACTACGACTGAAATGGAATTTGCGAAAGTTTCCGAAATCTGAAGCAGCGAAGGGGTGTGGAGCTATGGGAGAGGAATCACCTGAAAAGAAAGCACGGGACCTCTTTAGCAAGATAGGACAGACGCTCAAGTCGGGTGCTGAAGTTCTTGTCCAAGAAACACGAGAACTAAGCAAGGTGGGCAAACTAAAGATGGATTTACTTTCTTTGGAGAATGAGAGAAGCAGGAAATTCGAGGAGATAGGTAACCTGGCCTACAAGGCATACAAATCGGGACAGAGTTTTCCGTCTGAGTTGGCAGGCCTTTTTCAAGATATAGATGAGATCGAAATCAGCATGTGCGCGAAAAGCGATGAAATCGAAAGGTTACGCGGAGAAGACGAGCAGATAAAGAAGGGCGATGATGAATTCGAGGGCAACGAAGCAGTAGTCCACGATGCTCCGGACCCAAGTTCTTCACCTTGTCAAAAGCCCTTGTTTTGTCCCCATTGCGGTTCTCGTTTGAGTCCAGGGGATAGGTTTTGCCGACAGTGCGGGACCCGTGTGGGTTGAATTAGGAAGGGACATGAGGGATTCCGGGTCTATTTCGCCGGGCTACGGTGGTTATTGCCCGGTGTTTTGCGTTTTGCACCAATACTAGAAGGGAGTTTGGTAGAATGCCTGCAAAAATCATTGATGGAAAGAAGATCGCATCTCAAATCTTGGAGGAAGTCCGCGCTGAAGTAAATGAACTCTTGTCACGAGGTATTACGCCCAAGCTTAGCGTCATATTAGTTGGCGATGATCCCGCCTCGGTCTTGTACGCTAGGTCCAAGGAAAGAGCTTGCCGAAAGTCGGGTATAGACTATGAACTGCTGACCTTTGCCGAAGATGTCAGGGAAGAAACTGTCTTGGAAGAATTACGGGAACTTTCAGCGGATAAGTCTTGCCATGGCATTATGGTGGAACTTCCGCTCCCAAGGCACATGGACAAAGAACGCATAATGATGGCGATTGATCCTGTAAAGGACGTGGACGGGATAAATCCGATTAACAGGGGCCAAATGTTTACGAAAAAATCAGGTTTGTTTCCGGTTACTCCGCAAAGCTGTATAGAGATAATGAAGAGATCCGGTATAACCATTGAAGGGAAGAACGTGTGTTTAATCGGCAGGGGAGATACTGTCGGCAAGCCTCTCATATTCTTGCTGCTAAACGAGAACGCTACGGTAACTGTGTGCCATACAAGAACCAGGGACTTGTCATTTCACACCAAAAAGGCTGACGTCATCGTGGCGGCTGCTGGTAAGCCCGGATTAGTTACAAAAGACATGGTTAATCCGGGAGTAGTGGTTGTAGATGCGGGCATAAACCAGGTCGGCGACAAGACTGTAGGCGATGTTGATTTCGAAGGGGTTTCAGAGATTGCAGAAGCTATAACACCGGTACCCGGCGGGGTTGGAAGTCTTACGACTGCCCTGTTGCAGAAGAACTTGCTGAGAGCCATTGAGCTGCAGCAAGCGATATAGATCGGATCCCAAGATTTGCCAAGAATATGTATCTTCTAGAAAGGGGAGTCCTAGATGAAAGAACTGTTCTCTTTGAGTTTGAAAGAAGTAATCAACATGTCCGCTTCTTCGGATCCCACGCCAGGCGGAGGAAGCGTTTCTGCCATCTGTGCAGCTTTTGCTGCTTCGATGGCAGCTATGGTGGGGAATCTTACTATCGGCAAGAAGAAATACAAAGATGTAGAGGACAAAGTCACCGAGCTTAGGGATGAAGCTATTAGCCTGATAAATGAGTTTGAAGATCTTGTGTATGAAGACATCAGTCAGTTTGGAAAGCTTATGGAAGTATACAAGATGCCCAAGTCTACAGATAATGAGAAAGAGGAACGCGAAATTGCTTTACAGCAGGCTCTAAAGGGTGCAACAGAAACCCCTATGAAGGTGGCTCGGGCCTGCGTGAGACTTCTTAGAATTGTGTCTGAACTTGCCCCGATCGGGAACAAGATGGCTATAAGCGATGCCGGAGTGGCTGCGTATCTGGGCGAAGCCAGTCTTAAGGCTGTTCTTCTGAATGTGGATATCAACATACCTAACATTACCGATGAGGAATACGTGAGAAATGTAATGCTTGAAAGGGACAAACTAATCTCGGAAGGGCAGTCCCTAAAGGAAAAAGCTCTGCCTATTATAATTGAGAGAATCAAATAGCATAGGCGAGTACAGGGGGAAGAGTTGAGGCGTGGATAGGGATATTGTTGTTTTGGGTAGCCTAAACGTAGATTTTGTTGTGAGGGTATCAAAGAGACCCGGTCGAGGCGAAACGGTATTCGGCAAGGGGTTCACGATTTTTCCTGGAGGTAAGGGCGCGAATCAAGCTGTGGCAGTTGGACGTCTGGGCGGGAATGTGTGCATGGCAGGAAGAATTGGAGATGATGTGTTTTCAGGTATACTACTGGATAGCCTTTCAGGTGCGAACGTTGGAACTGAAAACATAATAACAACTAAAGGCATTTTCACGGGCTCAGCTTTTATAACCGTTGAGGACACCGGAGAAAATTACATAGTCGTAGTTCCGGGGGCCAACTGGCGGTGTTCCAAGGCGGATGTAGATGAGTTTTTGCCTTGTATAAGGACGGCAAAGATACTCATGCTTCAACTTGAGATTCCGCTGGAAACAGTAGTTTACGCCGCTCAAGTGGCTCGGTCATGCGGGGTTATGGTCATGCTAGATCCGGCTCCGGCTTCTTCTCTGCCTCCGGATCTGTACAGACTCATTGATGTGATAACGCCTAACGAACATGAGGCTTCACTTCTTACAGGTGAGCAAGTTTGCGATGTGCACAGTGCCAGACGCGCAGCCATTGATCTCGTAGCGAAAGGCGCCCGGAATGCGGTTGTGAAACTCGGCGCTATGGGAGCTGTTTACTGCTCTTCCCAGGGTGATTGTGGTTACATAAAAGGACATGCGGTTGATGTGGTAGACACTACAGCCGCCGGAGATGCGTTTTCCGGGGGGTTGGCCGTGGCTTTGTGCGAAGGGAAGACCTTGGCTGAATCTTGTCGGTTCGCCAATGCCGCAGGTGCTTTGTCTGTAACAAGAGAAGGAGCACAAACTTCAATGCCCAGCCGAAATGAACTCGCTCGTTTGTACGAGGTTTGATATAGTATGAACGGCGCTGACTAGGTCTTTGGTCTCGGTAACGATTTTGATCTGGACATGTGCGACCATAAGGAGGTGATATACAGGGATTTCGCAGGCTTCTATCGTTTGTCATGGTTCCTTATGATGTATCTACCGCGTCTGGAGGTGACTCGTGGTGAAATGGATAATAGATACGGACCCGGGTATTGATGATGCTTCCGCAATCATTACTGCAGTCAATTCCGGGGCCTTGGATATTTTGGGCATCACTGCTGTGCACGGTAACGTGGGCCTTGAGTATACTAAGAAAAATGCGCTCAAACTGGTCGAACTAATGAACGCAGAAATTCCGGTCTATGCAGGCGCTTCAAGACCTATTCTTAGAAAGCCTGAAAATGCCGCAGGATTTCATGGTGAAGATGGGTTCGGCAATACTTTTATGGAGGCACCCTCTATTCAAGTTGAACCGGAACATGCTGTCGATTTCTTGATCCGGGCCGCGCACGAAAATGATGAGATTTCGCTTCTTACATTAGGTCCTCTAACCAATGTGGCCCTTGCCATATGTAAAGATAGAACCGTTGAAGCGCGAATCTCTGGGATAGTTATGATGGCAGGTACTTCGCATGCCAGAGGCAACACAAGTGCGGTTTCGGAGTTCAACGTCTTCGCCGACCCGGAAGCTGCAGCTGTGGTGTTCAATACTGAGATACCAATTACCATGGTCCCCTGGGAAACATGCCTGGATACAACATTTGGGCCCGACATTGTAGCTGAGGTGCGAGGAAGTTCTACTAGGATTGGCATGGCTTTTTCTAAAGCTATGGAGTTTACATTGCGAAGTCTTAAGAACGAAACCGGCGAAGAACTGCTTGTGTTGTGCGATCTTCTCGCAGCATGCGCGGCCATAGATCCTGAGGTTATCACAAAAAAACTCTATGCGAAAGTCAGAGTTGAAACCTGCGGGATGTACTCAAAGGGGCTTACGGTCATTGACGAACGTGGCCTAGACGGTTCGAAGCCAAATGTGACCGTGTGTCTCGAATGCGATAGGCAAAAGATAGCCGGTATGTTTATCGATGCGATTAACTATCAAAAGTAGACGGGGGTGTCGAATTGAAGAAGTGCGTAGGTTTAGTTTTGGTTATGGTGCTGCTGAGTTCTATGTTGTTGGTAGGATGTGGCCCTAAAGTGCCGGCGGGAGGCGAAGAGGGTGCCAAGAAAAAAGCGGTGCTTCTGGTAAGCGGAACCTTAGGGGACAAGTCGTTCTTCGATTCTGCTAATGAAGGAATGAAAGTTATCGAAAAGGACCTGGGATGGGAGACAAAGGTGATAGAGATGGGAACAGACCCATCGAAATGGGAGCCTACTCTAACCGATGTATCTGGTGAAGACTATGATCTGATTATTTGTGGCACTTTTCAGATGCAAGAAAAGATAGAGGAAGTAGCTCCTAAGTTTCCCGATAAGAAGTACATAGTCTTCGACGTATCGGTTGACTATGATAAGGCAGATTACAGCAATGTGTATTCGATTCTTTACAGCCCAAACGAAGGCTCTTATCTTGCGGGCGCGTTGGCTGCCATGGTTACAACGTCTGATATGCCCAAAGCGAACGAAGAGAAGATCATTGGGTTCTTGGGTGGGATGAATATTCCGGTCATCAACGACTTTTTGGTCGGCTATATTGAGGGGGCAAAGAGCGTCGAGCCAGATATTAAAGTGGCGGTATCATATGTTGAAGACTTTGCAAACCCCGCAAAAGCAAAAGAAATGTGCCTGGCTCAGTATGACATGGGTGCAGATATAGGTTTCAATGTCGCCGGAGGAAGCGGATTAGGCCAGTTGGACGCAGCTAAGGAAAAGGACTGCTATGCTATAGGCGTAGATTCTGATCAAGCCATGTTATTCAAAGAATCAGATCCAGAAAAGGCAGAGCTGATCCTTACTTCAATGTTAAAGAGAATTGACAATTCTCTTGTGCGTGCGGTCCAACTATA
>Ga0116190_1003318_pt1 | contig 12009 bp, 2 predicted proteins | sample AD_JPNTR4_MetaG_FD_89808 | JGI IMG/M metagenome (GOLD analysis project Ga0116190, IMG submission 89808) | Active sludge microbial communities of municipal wastewater-treating anaerobic digesters from Japan - AD_JPNTR4_MetaG | ecosystem: Engineered > Bioreactor > Anaerobic > Digestate | place... | reverse complement strand
TAAATCATTGATATAAGCTTTTGCTTTTTGTTTGAAAATATCTATAATAGGTACACCATCAATAGTATTATTTAAAAAATTCTGTACATTTGCATTGTAATCCTTGTTAACATTTAGATATTGTGCTACATTAACATCACCAATCATAATTTCATTTATTCCTGGCAACATCAAAAATAACCCAGCAACACCATCATAATCACTAATATTTGATTTTCCTTTTTTAGAAAATTCTATTATTCTATTTAATTCAGGTTCTACAAGTTGACTGTATAATAATTCAAGAACATCATCACGAAGTAAATCTTTATCTTCATTTAATAGTTCTTTTTGCATATCTATTAATACAGTTTTCAAGAAAAGCATCTGACTCTTATCAGACATAGTTGGAAAAAACATTCTACCAAGTCTTCCCTGCAATAAAGGAAAGTCTTGTAAATTCAATCTGATATCACCTTGTTTAGTATCTGTCAAACCACCAAGTCTTACTATCTCTCTATCAATTTCTGATAACTGAGTTATCTCTGAATTTGCTGTAAAGTTATTACCATATTCTTTTAAAGCTGTGTTAGCTAAATAGTCTACACCAAAGAAACTTCTAAACTTTTCATCATTCTCTAAAAGATTAAGAAACATAGATTGTTTATTAAAGGCTTTGTTCAAGAATAGTTGCCTAAAAGCTTGATTATTAACAAGTTTATTAGCAGTATCAGTAGCAGCATTTGGTAATGGTTTAGCATATATAGATTTACCACCATCTCTAAAAGAAATGGTTGTAGTATGTTTAGTATATTTTTGTTCTATAGAAATAAATTCATTCAAATAAGAACTTAAATTAGTAAATGGATGATTAGTTTTATCCTCTAATATAGTAGGATTTTCTGTTTTCTGAGCCATTTTATTCAAAAAATTAAGTAATCCACCATATAAGCCATTGTTATTCCCTAATTCAAATAAAGACTTATAATTTCGTCTTACCTTTCTACCATCCACATCCATATAACCTGGATTAATCATAAGACTATTTACTGTAGCCTCAGAAGCATCAATACCAAATTCTTTAAGGAATAGCACCAACTCTGCAACAGAAGGTGTATACTTACCATTCCAATTATTAGCTGCTAAATGTTTATATTTATTCCAAAGTACCTTAGCCATCTGAGCATTGACTTTATAATTCATTGTTTCCTTATCCCAATATATAAGATGTGAAGGTAGGTTTAATGAATTTTCTTCCCAAGTATTTTTTAACACTCTTTTAATTTCATTAGCATTAGTATCATATACTTTTAAAGAATAAGTACCATCCATATTTTTCTGAAACATAACAAATTTAGATGATAAGTTATGTCTTCTATTTTCAGATACAAAAGCATTCTGAACTTGACCTTCGGCTTTTTTTAATTTATCAATTAAATCAGGAAGCCATGTTTTAGTATCAGCATTTTCTTCTAACACCTCAATCATAGTTGCAAAATTAGCTTCAGTTTCATTTGGTGCAGTTAATAATGTTTTAATTGTATCATCAATCCTATCAAAACCTACATATATAGGAAAACCTAAAAATCCTGTTTTAAGTTCACCATTAGGTAATCTATCTTGAATACCAGAGTAAAATCTTTTTAAGAAATAAGAACCGTGTTTTTTACCTTTCTCTTCAAGATTGGTAGCATTATAAGATTTTTCAGTTTGGTGTATTTCATCCTGTTCAAAAACTTCTTCAGTTTTTGTATATTTTTGCAATATTTCATAACCATTTTGAATAAGAGTATCTATATTATTTATAACAGTATCTATTTTTTTATTCTCAGCAACACGCTTTTGTTTCTCTTTAGTAATACCTTCAGTATCAATATCTTTCCACGATAGTAACTGTTCTGTATTATGATTCTTTTTATCTTGTAGTTTTGTAAGTATCTTTAATTTAATATCATTAAAAACCTTTGTTTTATCTACTTTACCTTCTTCTTTTAGTTTTTCAGATAGCTCAATATATATTGAATAAGCTACAGTAAATTCTTCTATAGGAGATAAACCTTCAATACCTGTACGAGATTGTAATATTTGTTGTACTAATTCTGGAGTTAAATCACCATATTCAAAATCTTCTGACATTTCTTGAGAAACTAAGTCTTGAAGATTCTTAAAGTTCTCTTTTACATATGCTTGAAGCTCCGCTTCATTTTGAAATTCTATAACTTCACCATTAGGTAATAGTATCTTTTGAAAACAAGCCATAATTATATTATTTTAATAGTACAAAGATAATAATTTTTTTATATTTTAACATGGTATTAAGAAACCTTTTTCAGTAAGAATATCAATTGTTGCTCTTATAGGAGCTAACTGTTTATCCAACAAAGCAATTCTCTGTGCTTCTTCTTCTGCTTTAGCTTTTTCAAGTAGAGCGTCAAGATAAGGGTCTTCAATAGAAACACCCAATTCTTCTGCCTCAATCTTAATACCTTCTATATTAGATAGAATAACAGATGCAGGTGATGGTGGTAATACTTCAGCCTCTGAAACATCTATACCATTCTGGGCATCAGCTTGAATTGTTTCTGTTGCAGAAAATTGCTCTTCTATAACAGGTTGTTGTTCAACTACTCCATCATGAGTAAATCCAATACGAGGTTGAGTAAATGTTATATAATTAGGTTGGTCTTCTGTACCTATATTATATGTAGCAATATTTGTTTTTAATTGTGTCTTAACATAATCACCATAGAAACCATTTGGGGTTAAGTTACCATGATTATCAATAGTAAACATCATGTTTTTTTTCTCCTTACCAAAATCTTTTATAGCAAAGTTTTGAAATATTTTATTTGAAGATAAGAATGATATAAATTCTTCAATATTTGTATTTTTATTATTAAGATTAAGTGTTGTAGGTTTTTCACCAAATTTTCCAAACTGAATATAATCTCCTGTCTCAAAGTATTCTACATAAGGTGTACCAACAGAAGCAATATCCTTATTGATACCTATTCTAATATATTTAGATAGAATTTCAACAACAGCCTGATGATTTATATTACTAATAGAATTTACAACTTTAATTCCTGTTAATTCTTCTATTTTTTCTATAGTACTTTGTCGTGAACCTATTTGTCCCAATATAGCACGAAGTATATTTCCTATATTAGTTGCAGATTCTTCAGATAAGGTATTTCTAAATAAAGGAAATACTTGAAGAGTATTTGGTGTACTACCTTGTCTAATATCAACCATACTTCCAGAACCAAAATCCATAGTTTTAATAGTTGCATTTGGAAAAGCAGATTCTAAATCAACAATTCTACCACCTTGATTTATAAATACTCTACCACCTTTAACCATACCAACCATAGCTTGGTCAGTATTACCTTTAAAAGCATCACTTAAAGTAAGTACTCCTTTTATAGTACCACCACTTAAATCCGTATAAGCTCCCCAACCTTTTTCAGTTATGGTTATTTCAGTACCATTATTTTGAAAGGCTTCCATTCTAACTTTTAATAAGTTTTCACGAGCAGCCTCAATAGTTTGTCTTTGTTTATTATAATCAGGTATTCCCGTTTTAGGGTCAGCAAAATCAGATATAGTATTTTGACTATACCATTCATTATCATGGATATAGAAAACATTATTGCCATTTATAGAAGCTATCATAGGAACTTTAGCTACCCATCTTAAATTTAACTTACCATTTATAATCTTTTGATTTCCAGGTATTTTTTCCCATTCTCCAAAAGTCATAAGTTTCTTATTCATAAACTTAGCAGGTTGAGATAAAGTTTTAATACCATTCTCATCAATCTGCAAATCCTCCCAATAAGATACTAATAAGTTTTGCACATTTTCAGGTATTCTAACAGAAAGTTTAGTTCCTGGTTTTAGATTATTAGGGTCTAAAACATAAGTTGAATTAAGATTCTCACTATTTTCTAATGGTGCATCAGTTTTGGTAGTTCTTGTTACATAGAACTTTCCATCTCTTTCTTCTACTTTTAGAGTATAAGGTAAAGATAAATATGCTCCTTTTAAACCAGAATCAGTTAATCTATCATCTTTAAAAGATGAAACCTTACCTTCATTATCTATTGTATTTTTTGCTATAGTCTTGTCAATCTTAATATTAGAAGTTGTAACTTTTTGAGCTGGTGTAACAGAAGCAGTTTTTTCTAATACCTCATCACTTCTTTCTTCAACAAAAACACCACTTAATAAATTATCAAAACTTTCAACAGCCCCTTCTAAGCCTTGAATGTATATCATATAAGCATCTGTCTTATCAGATTCTTTTAATCCATATTGTAAATCATAAGCTAAAGAAAAAGCTTCAAACCTTTCATCTACATAAGCTTTACCATATGTATCTACAAGTATTTTAACTAATTTCTTAAAATCAGGTGTTTCACCTTTACTTTCTTTTATAATATCTACAATTCTTTTTATACCACCTTTTAGAGCTTCTTTCTGTTCATCAGTAAGTTCTCTTAAAGTTTTTGGTGATTTAAATGTTGCACCAGAATCTGGGATAGTTTTATTATTATTATTATTATTGTTATTATTATTTTTTAAAGCTTCTAATTCTGCTTCATATTTAGCATTGATTTTATCAACATCTGTTGTTAAAAAATCATATAAATATTCATCAATAGTATTTCTACGATATGGTATTGATGTTCTATCAAATCCGTACTTCCATAAATCTTCTGTGAGACGATGTTCTTCTAATTCATTTTGCAGCATAACAGCATCATATGGATTTTCATCTATCCATTTATGAAATTCATCTACTGATTTTGTTGATACAAGTGATAGAAATTTGTCTGCAACTTTTCTTGCATTTATAATATCAGTTGTAACTCGTTTTACTTCTCTCTCTCTTTCCTTTTCATCTTTAATTTGTCGGAGTTGCCTATCCCAATATTTATCTAATTCTTCTTCCTTTCTTCTTCCAATATCCTCCGCAATAAGCTCTTTATGAGATAAGTTTTTAGGATTGTCAAGTTTCTTGCCTTTATGATATACACCATCTGCTTTTACTTCATATTCTGTATTAGGTATTTTGCCTATATTTACATCAGCTTTTTGTTGTTCTGCTTGAGTTTGTTGTTCAGAAGTTGTTTGATTGTTTAAAGCTGCTAATTTTGCTTCATATTTAGCATTGATTTGTTTATTATTTTTAGCATTTTCTAATGTTTCTTTGGATAAAAAGTATTCAACATTTTTACCATCTATTGTATAACCAGAACCATCAGAATAACCAACAAGCATTTTTTCAACGGCATTAGAACCTATTCTTGATTCCATTGCTTTATTCATAACTTGTATATAATCTTTTATTACATCGTCAGAAATTAAAGAAAATAAACTATTAGCTAATTCTTGTATGTTTTTCTCATTTGTAAGAATTGCAGTTTTATCATTAATGTTTATTCCTTCATTTAAGATTCCTCTTACATCGTTTAATAAATTAGTAAGAGTTCGTAAATCTCCTCCTGTTTTTATTCCTTTTTGAAGTAAAGATTTTAGTTGTTTTATTTTATTTTCAAATAAATCTTTTTTGGTTTTCCAATGATTTGATAATAACTCAGAATTTGCAAAAAAGTCTTGATTTACAAAATTTTCTACTTCTTGTATTCTTCTTTCTATATCAGCTTTTTTAGCTTCTATAGAATCAATCGGAACAGTTTTTTCACTAACCTTACTTGCTTTTTTAGTATAGCCTAATAAAGCATCTAATTCCTCACTAACTATACCACCATCAGTATCAGTTAAAGCATCAGAAGTCATTTGAGGTGGATTAGGAGCAGTTTTAGGAATACTTGGTGATTGTTGATTAATAACTTGTTCAGCTTTCATATTATCAACAATAGCTTGCCCTTTCTCTTTGATTTCAGGAGTAGTGTCTTTGGAATTGACCACTGTTTCAACATCTTTAATATTCCCTCTCTTTTTCTTTTCTTCTAATTCTTTTTCTTTCCTCTTTTTTATATAATCTTTTCTTCCAGCAAAACTTTCTAACTTTTCTTTTATTTTTTTACCTTCCTCAAATCTTTTATCTTGTTGCTCTAAAACTTTATGTAATTGTTGATACCCTTCAATAATACCCTCAGTATTTTGTAATTCAATTAATTCATCTTGAGACCACTCAATTTCTTCTAATTCTTTTATTTCTTGGTCTAATTGCTCATATCTCTTTTGTTCAACCTCAGTTCTATTTTTAGAAGCTAAGAAATTAAATTCACCCATCTTCATATTAAAATCCTTAACTTTTTGTGAAGATACGTTTTGTCTTTGATATTCATCCTCAACTTCTTTATTAAACTCTTGAGTGACTCTTTTTTTAGTTTGTACAGCTTTTTCCATCTCAAACTCAGCTTGAGATATATTGTTAGCTATACCAACATCTTCATATTTAGCATAAGACTTTTGAAACTTTTCTTTAATAGAAATAGCATCTTCAATTAAATCTTTGAAGTATTGTTTGTTATCTGGAGTATTTTGTAATTGAAATTTCTCTAAAGTTTTGGTATCATTCTTTTCTAAAGCCTCATAAGCTTCAGTTAGAGTAGATAGATAAGTATTAAATGCTCTTTCATCTCCTTGTTTTAAATCCCAATGAAGATTATCATAAACCATTTGTTTACTCATCTTAAATCTTATATTCGCTGCCTCTTCAATTTTACCTTCATTAATAGCTTTATTAAGAGCTGTATTATATTTAATAATATTAGAAGCTGTGTTATTAACTAAATCATCATACAACTTACCATTTATATTACCTGTGAATTTCTTTCCTATAGAACTTACTACACTACCTAACCCAGAGAATATTCCACCACCTAAAGCACCAGAAATAATTGCAATACCCATTTCTTGGTCCATAGGGTTAAAGTCAACAAACATACCTCTATGTCCAGAACTTCTCATAATTTCATCTTCTGCTTTCTTGCTAAAGTAAGATTGTATACCCTCTTCAAAACCTTCAGAAGCCATTTGTATTCCAAATCTTGCTGTACTTGATAAAGCTTTATTTTTAATACCTTTTGTTGCTGCTTTTCCTAAAGACTCAACAAGATTAGAATAACTACCTATTTGTGGCATCTCTCCTTTACCTGGCAAATGAGTTTTAATCATACCAAACTGTAAAGCATTTAAAGCTACTAAAGGTACAGCTTCCATCTTAAAATGTAAATGAGCTGCTTCATTTGCATACTTCTGAGCTTCATCGTGAGAAACCCCCATGCTTCTATACTCATTGTAAACATTTTCTCTTGTTTCTAAAGCATTATCTTTAGTTTCTTGTAATCCCTTAAAAGCACCAAAAACAATACCTGTACCATATTTAGCTAACTTAGTTGCTAACACGCTTGCTTGTAAAGGTGCTGCTGCTCCAAAAGTTACTGCTGTTAAATAAGACAAAACAGCTTGTTGCCCAAAATCACCAAGCATCCTACCAAAAGAATAACTTAAAGCATCTGGAATTTGAGCAAAATAATCTCTTGACCCAAACTCCATATTAGTATTATAATACAAAGGGTTTTCTACTTGAGCATCTTCTCTAATCTTTTTAGCATAATCAAATAATTTTGAAGTGTGTTCTATAGATTTACCATTAGCTAAATTCCACATATTCTCTAAGTCATAATCAAAAGAACTAACTATACCTGAACCAAAATTAGATATAATCCGAGAACCAAGATTTGATATAAATTCACCAATGGATTGATTTGCAGCTAAAGCGTTTTGGTAATCTACTATCGAATTACCATCAATAGGAATCCAATTATTATCAAGAAGTCTAAACATTTCAGAAGCTCCCCTAATAGACATACCTCTGACATTTGCTGACCCCTGTAAAATACTAATATCATCTTGAGAATAGGAAGAGTATTCCCTTTTTATATTATCTTTTTCTTTCTGTATGAAATTATCAATAGAAAATTGTTTAGGTTTTACAGTTGAAATATTCTCAATAGGTTTAGTTCTTTTATCTGCCTCTATTAATTTATCTAAATTAAAATCACTCATAATTAATATACATATCTTTTTACTAAATATAATTTAACTTTATCAATACTATTAAATTTTTCCGAAGATAAAATTTCTCCTGTATCTGTTTCTATCATAGAAAGATTATAAAAACCATTATCATCTTTATTTAAAACATAACTTATATCTTTAGGCGTATCATTAGGGGAAATTAATTTTTGATAATCAGCATTATCTATCCTATGAGCTTTAAAAGTATAATTTATAGATGGATTTAAATTTAATGCTGCTTCGGCTGCTTGTATCTTTCTTTTTATAGAATTGTAATCTGTATCTGTGTTTCTAACAATCTCCATAACATCAGGGTTATTTCCATACTCCCTTTCAAGAGTTCTCACAAAACTTTGTTTATCTGAAACATCCATATTAGGTACAATAACTGTCATAGTATTTGTAACCCCAATATTTTCATCCTTACTTAAAACAATATCTTTTAGTGGTTTTATGTAAAAAACTGCATTGTTCCCTTGAGTAATCATTTGAATATTTACGTAACCTTTCTCAACTGCTGTACCCCAATCTTTAACTTTATCATCTTGTGCCTTAATCGCAGCCAATAATTTATCTGGCATATTTACATCTAATTGGTAATCTCTTGTAGCATCATCATCTACTCTTAATTTACCATAACTATCAAAAGCATGTTTTGTTCCTGATAGAACTTTTTTAGAAGATTGTGATAAAGCTGTATTAGTATATTGATTTAAAATGTTTTGAAACTTAGCATCTTTTGAACCAGGATTTTGTAAGCTTAAAGCATTCTCTGTATATACGATAGATTTAGCAGCCTGACTAACAGAGTTAAAAATACCACTTTCTCTTAGTTTTTCAGCTACATTTTGATACTTAGCTATGTCTGGGTTAGCAGTATTAGAATTTACCATATCTGCTGCAATACTCATTAGACTTTTCCCAGTAAGACCCATAACATCACTAGCAGAAGGTGCAGTAAATTCACCTGTTTTAGATTGATTAGCTTCAGCATAACGTATCTTGCTAAACAATACCATCATCCTATCTAATTTTTGTTGGTATGGCTCATCTAAAACATCATCATTAAAAATACCTGCTGTAATTAAGATTTTATCAATATAAGCTTCATCGTATGCAGAACCAAATTGATTTTGCAAATCTTGAAACCTCTCTTTTTCTTGAGGTGTTAAATTTTTTCTACCAACAAAACTTGCGTATTCATCTTGAAGTTTTTTAATTTCTGATTCTGTGTATCTTGGTGTTGTAATTGTAGTCACCTCAATAATCTCAGGGATTTTATCATAGTTCTTTTCATAGTCCTTTAAAGCTTTAGCATTTTTAAGTTTTATAGCTTCTAATCTTTCAGCATTAGTATTTATTTTAGCTGTAAGTTTATCTGTAGTAACTTCAGCATATTTAGCTGCATATATACGTGCTTGCTCATTAGCTTTTCTATAAATATATTGTTGTTCAGTTTCTTTTTCTCCCTTTTCATTTGTACCTCCAGCATCACCCAATCTGTATTTCTGTCTTTCCATAGAAATAAAAGCATCATTATTCAATAAATTAGCTAAAGCTACCTGATGTATTGTATTTTGGTAATACCCCTCTAAAGTATGTTCATAAGTTTGAAATTCTGTACCTGTTAAATATTGTATGCTTGGGTCAAAACTTATGGCAGCCCCATAAATCTGCCCTGTGTTTTTATCTTTAACAACACGTCTTTCCATGTCAACTTCCATTGTATTAGGGTCAACTTTACCTTCTTTACCTGTGTTAGGGTCATAATAAATTACACCTGTTTGCATACCAGGTCTTGTTGTTATATATTTTAAGCCTTCTGTATCTACAGTTTCTTTCAAAATATTTTGAGCATTAACATAACCAGCACCTCCAGGTAATTTAAACTCAGGGTCATAGCCTTTAGCTACTTGCTGTTTCACCCAAGCATTATATACATTTTGCATATTTTTAAAACCTGTTCTTTCATCCTCATCTTTAGCTTTAGATATCATATCTTCATAAGCTTTATTCTGAGCTTGCCATGTAGAATACAGATTTTGCATTTTAGAAATATCACCAGATTTTAATTCTTTAGACATATCTTTTATTGCAGTTCTTAATTGAGCATTCACATTAACATTCTCAGGGTCTTTAACTACTTGAGAAACAAGAGAATTTAATTTCTCTCCCATAGGTTGTAAAATTTCTTGAGCTTTTTCTTCATGTTCTTGAAAGATAGTTAATTTAGGTTCAGTGAATTGTTCATTAATATTAATTAACTTTCCTTTTAAACCTTCTAAAGCTACATCTTGTGCAGCTATAGCCATCTGTATTTGCTTATCAGGTTTATAAATAAAGTCAATAAATTTACCTTCTGCTGTATTATAGTATGCTCCCATATATTATTGTTGTTTAGGTTGTTCTGCTGTAGGTTGTACTACACCAGAATTATGTTGAATTAAATATAAATCAATTAAAGACTGTATTTGTTCTGCTGTTTTACCTTGTTTTTTCCAAATCTCTATCTGTCTTGCTAAATCTTTAGTACCATAAATCTCATTTAAGCTTTTACCAATATTCTGTAAACCATAACCAATATTAGCTTTATCTCGACCTAAATTTTGATTAAATATATCTTGGTCTCTTCTATTCATCATATCAGCAGTTTGAGCACCAGCTCTTTGCATTTGGTCTGTTTGTAATTGCATACCAGCTTTACCTAACATAACTTCCATTACTTGATTAGCATAAGCCATATTGATTTCATTTTGTTTCTTATTCAATTCTTGTTGAGAAAACAAATCTAAAGCTCTTGAGGTATTAATACCTCTTGCAGAACTTCTTGCTCTTTGAGCCATTGTATTTCTCATCAATTCTAAATCTTGTAAAGCCTTATCTCTATTTTGTTTTAAAGACACTATAGCATCTTCATAAGTTTTTAAAGCTTCATCTCCAACACCTTGCATAAAATTTTCATGCACTCTATCAGTACTTCTATTTTTTAAAGTATTCATATAAGGGGCAAATGTACTAATACCTTGACCAACCAATCCTACAACATCACCTGTTGTAAATGGTATATTAAGGCTACCAACTGTAGGTATTTTAAACTTACTATTATTACCACCATAAAGGTTTTTTGCACCAACTTCAGATAAGTTACTGCCACCAATATTATCAACATCTATTGTCTTTTCAAAAGAAATTGGCGAACTTGTTTTAGCCCCAATAATCTCTGTACTATTATTTTCAAAAGAAGGTATCTCTGTCTTAGCATAAGATACTGGAGTTGTTACAGGATTATAAACTTTTGTAATAGAGAATTGGTCTTGATTATTTTGTAAATACTCAGGTAAATACATTTTAATTGATTTTACTTCCTCATCTTCAGGTAATAACACACCAGATGAGCCACCTTGATATTTTCTCAAACCTTTTTTACCTGTACCATAAGCTACTTCTTGTGATGTTTCTGTCTTTAACATATTGTTAAAAGCTTCTTGAAGAGCTAAATCCTTTTCTTCTAAAATTTTATTATTAGCTTTTATTCTTTCTAAAGTCTGAAGAAGTAAAATATCTGTTGGATTTTTTTGCAATTTCTTTTCTAAAGATTTTACTTTTTGTTCTCTTTCTTTAGCTCTTTGAGCCATAGAATTACCAAATTTTTTAATTCTTTTAGAAAATATTTTAGTTTGTTCAGGTAATGAAATTTCTATACCACCTTGTTCATGGTCAGGACCATTAAATTCCATAACTTCACCATTTGGTGTTTTAGCAACTTCTTCCCCCTCAACCTCAACAGGAATTTGTTCTTCAACTGTACCACCAAAATTATATTTTTTAATCATAGGTAAAATATCCTCGGTATAAATTTGTCCTACAATTGGTGATAATGCTGCTGCATAACCAAGAGCTTGACTTAAAGGACTTGACATAGCTTCATAAGTAGCTTTATCAAGATTTATATTATTTTGCACCAAAGCTTCT
>Ga0116190_1003311_pt1 | contig 12027 bp, 2 predicted proteins | sample AD_JPNTR4_MetaG_FD_89808 | JGI IMG/M metagenome (GOLD analysis project Ga0116190, IMG submission 89808) | Active sludge microbial communities of municipal wastewater-treating anaerobic digesters from Japan - AD_JPNTR4_MetaG | ecosystem: Engineered > Bioreactor > Anaerobic > Digestate | place... | reverse complement strand
GATGCTCTCTCCGGGCGCTACCTCACCCTGGGCGGGCGCTATCGACATCCAGCTGACAGGTTTGATCTCGATTGCCAGGCCGTTGCGCATGTAGCCTTCTCTATTATTGAGCACCTCGAGGCCATCTGTGCCAGTGGCATTCTCGATGCCGATGGTGCCTTTCCCCTTATATGAACTGATAAACCGCATATCGAGGTATTGGTACACAATCTTGCCATCGGGATAAAGGATGGCCTGGAACGTGTATTCGCCGCTCTCAGGATAACGCGGCACTTTATTCCACTCGACTATGAAGCAGTTGTTGACTGTATCGTGATAGTAGAAGACGCCGCCATCGGTCGGAGCCTGGGGCGGATTGAGGTCGTCCCAGTAAACGGCCATCATGTCGTTTGGTTCATCCGAGGTAGGGATGGGTTTGTTTGCCCATGCATTTCCCTTCGTGCCAAACGTGAGATAACCGTCTGAACAGATCCTGATGGAGGTCTTCGTGTCTCCGTAGAACGGGAAGTCGAACGGAAGATCGACAACCCTGGAATCATCGCCTGTCAGGGGAAGTTTCGTGCCGATTTCGCCGATTTCAACCCAATCGAAAACGGGTCCGCCTGATGCGTCTGAATCGCGCCATATGTATCCGAACCCGTCCGGTCCGCCGACGCCGAGCGTACTAAGCGCCCCGTCCTCTGTCGGGACTCCGCCCGTAAACGCCTCTGCGCTGAAAATCAACGCGGCCTCCCCCATATTCGTCACGGTAAGGGTCTCGGTCTTCTGCCGATGGGCCCGCACAGCCTGATGGAATGTCTGCGGGTCCACGCTCGCCTCCGGCAGATCTGCCACAACAATAGTGACGCTTTCTTCGGCGATGAGGCCATCATCATCGGTCACGGTGAACGTGGCCGTATACTCCCCGTCCGTCTCGTAGGTATGAACTGGCGCGAAAACGCCCGTTACAGGGTGACTGCCATCGCCAAAATCCCATTCGATAGCGGCTATTTCTCCATCGGCATCTTCCGCAACCGCGGAAAACTCGACCGCAAGCGGCGCACTGCCTATCCGCGGATCAGCCGAAATCGATCTTATCACAGGCGGGATGATGGATTTGGCAAACATGAATGTATCGACATCGACCTGCGGGTTCACAGGATCGTTGCTGAGGATTTTGATCGTTGCCTTCCAAGTCCCCTGTGGCAAGTTGTGGGCTGCAAAGGCTGCTGTGAGCGTGTCGGATTCGCCTGGCGCGACTGTGCCCGCAGTCTTGTCCAACACGACCCATCCCGGCACAAATAGCACGCCGAGATTGTCATGGACATAATTCTCGTCGTAAGCCACCTGAAGCCCTATAGTGCCAGTTGCGTTCTCGATTCCGATTGTAGCCTCGTCGAGACGCGTCCCCATCATCTTGTAGAGGTATGTGATGTTTCCCCCCGGAGTCAGCGTGGCCTGGAACGTGTAAGGTCCCCCTCTGCCATAGCGCTGAACGTCCTGATACTGCACGACGAATTTCTGGTCGTCGCCGTAATAGAAGACCTTGCCATCGCCTTTCTGCGGTTCAAGGTCATCCCAGAAGATTGCGATCAGGTCATTTGGCTCTCTGGTATCCGGTACGGAATGATTGTTGTACGCGGTGCCACTGTCGCCAAATGTCAAGTATCCGTTGGAGGAAATCCGTATCGAATCCTTGATATCCCCGTAGAAGGGGAACTCGAACGGGAGGTTGACTACGACGCTGTCCTCTCCCTCGAGGGTTACCCCGGTTCCGACCTCGGAAATCTCGAACCATTCGGGCATGACGACCCCTGCCTCATCGCTGTCTGTCCAGAAGTAGCCATGTTCATCAGGGCCTCCGGATCCCAGCTTTCCTATGGGGATGGCTGTTCCGGACGTGTCTACCATGCCTATAAGCTGGAGTTCGGCCATATAATCGAGGCTCCCCAGCCCATCATTACTGATGGTGATCGCCTCTTCACAGGTCTCTCCCCATTCGAGCCTGGTATAGATCTCAGTGGGCTCCACTCCGATCACAGACGCAAAGAAGACGTGAATCTGCACGGCAGCGCTGGCGTCTATGCCAGCGGTATTCACTACGTGGAATGAGGCGTCATAAAACCCCTCTTCCTCGTAAGTATGTACTGCATCCCATTCGTGCACGGTCTCGCTGCCATCACCGAAATCCCACCACATATCGAGGATTTCGCCTTCGGGCGTCTCGGCCATCGCGCTGAAACTGACCTCAAGAGGCGGCGGACCCCACGTGGGAGTTGCCTCTATCGAAGTTATTATCGGCGCTCTCTGGCCCGCGATGGCATTTGCCAAGTTGAGCCGACCCCCTGTGAGCACCTTCCCCTCATACTGCGGGAAGACGTCGACGCTACCTAAGATCATATCCTTGATAGTGACCGTATCATCCCCCATGCCAGCGGTTCTATAGAGGGGCACATGCGGATAAATGCTCCGCAAGAGCGCAGCGGCGCCAGATACGTGCGGCGTGGCCATCGAAGTGCCGTAGAAGAAGGCGTAAGCCTCGCTGGGCTCTGCCTGGGGTGGATCAGGCGGAACGGTGGACAAAATGTATCCGCCGGGAGCGAAGAGGTCGACAGTCCTCTCGCCATAGCACGTGCTCCACCAGCCGGCGTAATTGCATGGCATCTCATTTTGCATCATGGCGGCTACTGAAATGATGTTCGCCGAATCATAGCTCGATGGATAGTGCGGATGGATATCCGTGTTGTCACCGGAGTTGCCCGCCGCGCATACAACGAGCATGCCCGATGCTTCTATGGCGTCCTTGAGCACCTGTTGGTATGGTCCCCCGCCCCAACTGCAGCTCGCTATCTGCGCGCCCTTGTCTGCAGCATACTGCAGGGCGAGGATGGCGTCGGATGTATAGCCGCCCCCGGGGCCAATGAACTTTAGGGGCATAATCCTGACGTTCCAGTTGATCCCAGTCACACCCATACTATTGTCTGACTGGGCACCAATCGTTCCGGCGCAGTGAGTTCCGTGGTTATCGTTGAGATATCCATATTCGTCACGTTCATCGGGGTCAAACACACTGTTGTCATTATTGGCAAAATCCCAACCCCAGAAATCGTCAACATAGCCGTTGCCATCATCGTCCACTCCGGGTTCCCCGTTCATTTCCGACTCGTTGACCCAAATGTTGGCGATAAGGTCGGGGTGTTGGATGTAGCAGCCGCTGTCAATGACGGCCACAATGATCTCATCTGTGCCTGTATGGACGGCCCAAGCTTCGGGGGCATCGATGTCCGCATTATTGACGGGATCGCCCGACATCTCGGGGTCCTTGTACTGGCAGTCCTCATTATGGAGGCCCCACATCCTCTCGAAATAGGTATCGTTTGGGACAATAGGGGCACCTGTGTGAGCTTGGTCTTTGTAGCAAATGTAGTCTCGTTCGGCATAAAGAATCCCCGGAGCATTGCTCAGCCTTGATATTGCCGATTCAGGGCTGACCCTCTCGGGAAGTTCCACGATTCCGAATTTTGCACCGCTTGGAAATGTCGCGGTAGCTTTGAAGTCAGCAACTCGATACATTGAGTATCCTAGCCGCTCTATCGAATTGGTGGCAGCATTTGTAGTAATCGTATCTGAAAAACGCACTATTACCTTGTTGGGATGATAGGTATCAGGACCGGGCTGCCATCCACCACAAAGCCCTGCCTGAGACCATACATCCGAGGCGCCTTCAACAGCAGCGCAAGGTATGACCAATAACAGGATCAGTGCAGCAATAAACATCGACCTGTTTCTCCGACTATCAGCCATATACTGCTTCGTCTCCTTTCCACTCAGGTTTCTTCCTAGATGTTTTGGAACATTTACATCAATGCAACAACTATTGAATAATCATGAACAACACGTTTGGTCGACTTGTGCCTGCTTCGGACATCACCTCCAGTCTCGTTGAACCCGGGCGCAGAAGCTATATGAGGAGTCGAACTGGCATTCGAGCAGTTCTATAAGAACATTTATGCGACGAGTGGTGGGATGGGAGTTACCGTAATTCCTCCCATATTACAGGATATGCGCCCATAGATGTCACTGAACAATACGACCACTATACCACAATCACTTCTAAAATTACAAAGATTCGATGAAGAATGACAATATAGCGCAAACACAGCATGACGTAGCTGTCAGTGTTTGTCACTGCCGTTTTATTCACCCATCTGCTTGAGAAAAAAAGGCGAGGCCCACTGTGTGTTGGCTCAACTTCCGCAACCGGAGAGATAATCTTGCGGATTTGGCTACTGCATGAGATTGAGCTCCCACCAAGGACGCATGTGGGCTATTGAAATGCCAAAATAGTGACTACCATGGCGTAATTGTCAATGGCCATTTGAGAATCCCCTTTTGTCCATTTTAAGCTGACCATTAACACCCACGGGGTAGAACCGTTTTTACAGCACGTTTCGGACTTGATCCCGAATCATCATTTGGGAATATCCTCATCACCCATTCCCGCCTTCGGATTTCTTCATTGAGCCTCTTGGTTGTTCTCAGCCTTTTCCGGAGGCATTGGGGCAGAACCATTACAGCCATTGCATCGTCAAATCCTTCTTCGATGCTCCCTGAGACTCTACGGCTACGGCATTGACCAGTCCCCCATGGTCATCTGACACCACAAGGTCTACGTGCGAAAGGCCCCTCACCTTCAAAGACTTGAAGAAGTTGCGCCACGAGTCTTCCTTCTCACTATCTGCAAACATGAACCCAAGGCTACGCCCACGGCGATCAGTGCGCTGTGATTCCAAACCCTGCCTCCCTTACGGATCTTAATCACTATGGCATCAACCATTAGAAATGGATATGGCCCTTTGTCGAGAGAACGCTCGCGCCATTCGCGCACTGCAGGTCACCATGGCTGAGACTGTCGATTTCGAGACTTCTGCACCACATAGCTCGCGGGTTATCTTGCAGACCTTACGAGTAGACACTCCGTCTACAACCATCTCGACAAGCGTGGCAATCAAGGCAATGAACATGTTCGATGGTAGGTATGAGGCAATTGCTGTGAAGATATGAGAGTTCACTGAAAACTCCTTATTGAGCACCGAAAACATGAATGAAAGGGGTATCAATTCCCTGGAATGTTCTGGTAACAGCTTCGGGTCATCGAGTAGCGAGCGGTTAGCCCGGCTCCAATAATGTTTGTGGGCAAACGCTCCAGGCACCCGTTGATATCCGGGTCGCGTCTGCCCACATCTACATCATTTATGGAAGGCTTTCAGGGGGACCCACGGGAGGTCGCCAACCTCTACCTCTCTTCAAGCGCCCTCTCGATAACTTGGCCTACGTAATCGATCTCGTCCTCTGTAAGGTTGTTGTAGAATGGTATGGCTATGCTAGTGCGCCCCAGCTCTTCAGTAACCGGGAAGTCGCCTTCTTGATATCCAAACATTTCCCTGTAGAACGGCTGCAAGTGTATCGGTGTAAAGTATGGGCGGCAACCGATATCGGCTTCTCCGAGCCTTGCCATCACGTGGTCTCTCACTTTGGACTGCATCTTTGGGGTTTCCTCATCCCATCCAACTCGGATAACGTATACAAACCAGCTCATTCTGGTGACTTCCTGAGCTATATGAGGCAAGCGAACCCCTGTTATCCCGCTCAGCCGCTCCTTATACATCTTAGCCACGGCAGCGCGTTTCTCGATGATCTCTTCTATGCGCTGCATCTGCACAACGCCGATCGCCGCAGACATCTCATCCATTCTGTAGTTATATCCTAAGCGTTCATGTGCCAGCCACACGCCGCTCTCTCCCCTGCCTTGATTGCGCATGCTAGAACAGAGGAATGCAATGCGATCATCATCTGTAACGACCATGCCCCCTTCGCCCGTGGTAATCTGCTTATTGGGATAGAAAGCGAAGACAGCCGCATCTGCGAAGTCGGCCCCCCCCGCCGGCTTGCCCTTGTAATGGGATCCAATAGCCTCACATGAGTCCTCTATGAATACGAGATCGTTCCGTCTGGCGATCTCGCGTATGACGTCCACTTTTGCGGGCTGGCCAAAGGCATCCACTGCCAGGATGGCTTTTGTTTTTGGCGTAATCGCCGCTTCGATGAGATCAGGATCTATGTTGGCAGTGTCGGGTTCTATATCGACGAAAACTGGTTTTGCTCCCTCATACAAAATGCAATTGCTGGAGGCAATAAAGCTGAATGGGGTAGTGATGACCTCGTCGCCCTGGCCAATGTCGTACGCGCGCACCAGAAGATGAAGGCCGCTTGTTCCACTGTTTACAGCAATGCCATGTTTTCGCCCACAATAGCTTGCAATAGCCATCTCAAACTCCATCATTCTCGGTCCGAGAGCCAATGTGTATGAATTAAGCACGTCCAGCACTGCATCGATTTCAGCCTGCGTAATGTCAGGGCGGGCAAGGTTCACTTTCATGACTGTCCCTCCATGTTGTCTTTGTAGTTCAATGTTATAGATTCTCAACTCAATGGGGAACACCTGCTTGCACCCTGCGATTATCACTTCAGCCATCCGTATAGCATTTACCCTTTCTGGGTCAGGATTCCGGGCGGTCTTGAAAAGTCAAATGAGGATCCCCAGCATGCCGGGCAACACTATCGCCTAGCACAGAGCAGAAAGAGGCCCGCAACGCCTTCATCTTCCGCGCTGCGGGCCTTGCTGCCGAACACGGCCCGATTGGCCGGCCCGGCTGACACTCTTCACCTAGTTAAAACCTCACATTCAGCGAAACCCTATGCGAATCAGGGAGCACGCTATGGGTCTGGTACGCATAGTCCACGGAGAAGCCCTCCATGGCAAACCCTGCGCCCGCCGTGAGCGATGTCTCATCCCCGTCCAGCACTCCGCCGGCTCTGAGGGCAAACTGCTTGACGCGGTATTCAGCCCCGACCCTTGCCGCAAGGCCATCCTCGAACACTGCATCAGCAGCAAACAGAAGGCTATGCGAAGGACGGTAGGCTGCGCCTACACCAAAGGCTCGTTCGAAGGCATCTTCAGCTATATTGTCGTACCGCACTTTGCCCATGAGGTTCCTGGCAACAGCGCCGAAGCTCAGCTTGGCATCGTCCATCACGTATAGCACTCCGACATCTCCTGTAACACCTTTGCCTGATACATCAGGCAGCGACTGGCTATAGAGCTTCACCGTTCCGCCAAGGCTGAGCCCTGGCACGACTTCGCGTCCGTATCCGGCCATCGCCGTGAAATCACTCATTCCAAAGGTTCCGATCACGTTTGCAAATTCATCAGTCTCTTCAATCCCCGAAGCATTGAGCCTGAGGAATCCCCCGCCCACGTTCTTCTGAGCGTATCCTAAGGCCATGTACCCGGCAGCCCCGTGCAAGCTCGTGTAGAGCGAAGTCACGCTCCGTCCCTCTATCCTTGCAAGCCCTGCGGGGTTGTAGTAGATCACGGCTGCGTCATCGGCCACGGCGATATGGGCACCGCCCATCCCCATGGCCCGAGCGCCCATCCCTATGTCAAGCATTGCAGCGGTGCCGATAGGATCGGCATCTTCTGCGGCAAAAGCCGCAGCCGACATGGCCAACACCAATGTTACCGCCAACAGAAACGCGCTTATCTTGCGTTGCATCAGCTGGTCCTCCTTTGCTTTCATGACCTGTGCTTTGCTTACCCCTCAGAGGAGGCGCGGGGAACCCCGCCCTGCGCCCCGCCTCTAAGAGGCACATTCATTGCTTTTTGAGTTGTCTACCTCTGTATGACCAGCCGTCCAACCTCAGATGTTTCACCGCCATCGGTCACAACGACGTAGAGGTACAGTCCGCTGGCGACCGGCCTGCCGCCCAAAGTGAGATCCCACATATGGAAGGTGGATCCCGCGGTCAGCTCTGCACTGTAAACAAGCCGTCCGGCCACATCGTACACGTAGAGCTTCCCATCTGTTTCGGCGTCATAGTAGAACGTCACTGACTGCCTGGCCGGGTTGGGCGCTGCAACAACTGCGTGGGCGAGAACGATGACTGTGAATTCATCACTGACGTCATGTCCCTCGGCCCCATCCGGGTCGGTTGCGGTCACCCGCACCTTGTACAACCCGCCCTTGGCCAGTTTTGAGATGTCCCACAGATACTTGCCTGTGTTCTCCTCTCCATCAGCTATCAACTGCCAGCCAGCCTCATCGTCGAGACAGTCATACTCCAGCAAGATGGCGAGAGTATCCCCGTCTGCGTCGACAGCTTCATACTCGATCGCCCGTGTCCCTGTCCAGACCGCACCGGCTTCAGGCTTGAGGATCTTCACCTCAGGCGCCACGTTGAGCACCTCGATGGCAAACTCCCCGCTTACCGCCTCTGCGCTTTCTCCCGCAGGATCTGAAACAACGATTCGCACACGGAAGCTGTCGCCGCTCTTGCCGACTTCCTTTGTGTCCCACTCGTAGGAACCTGAGTTCGGCAGAGACGAAGCGATCTCGTTCCACGTCTCTCCATCACGGGTCCATGCTATATCGACTGACAGCGAATCTGCAGGATCATCCGGATCCGCTGCCTTCCAGACGATCTCCTTCGTTCCTTCCCACTTGTCGCTCGCCGCCGGAGAGACAATCGTCACCGTTGGCGCCTGGTTGAGCTTGACCGTCACAGGGATAGTTGCGCACGGACGGAACGGATCATCTGACGTCACGTACAGATAGAGCGAGTATGTTCCGGGCGCCGCATCAGGCGAACCGAGCGTCACAACGACATCCTGCTTTCCGCCTGGCACTAAATGCCCGGAGTCGGGGTTGACTCTCACGACGGAACCTGCGGGAGAGAAGGCCACGGCAAGCCCGTCCTCCAAGTATGCAGCGTTGTACACTACCTGCAACCCGTCAGCACCGATGGCATCTTCAATACCGACCGTAACAGCCTCTGGATCGCCATTGATCGATAGATACTGATAGACTATCGTGCCGTTGGGATAGAGGATTACCTGGTAAGTAGATCCTATCTCATCGCCCCACTCAGGCACATTGTCGTATTCCACTATGAACCTTCCGTTCAGTTCATCATGGTAGTAGTAGACATCCCCGAACGCCTCAGGATCAAGGTCGGTCCAGTAGACCGCCATCAGATCGTTTGGATCTGCCGAATTCGGAATCGGGCTATTCCTGAAATGCCCCTTCAACTGGCTCTGGTCGAAGCTGAGATAACCATTTGAAGCTATCCCCACCTGCGTCTTCAAGCTGCCGTAGAACGGGAACTTGAACGGAAGAGGCACTGTGACGCCATCTTCGTCGAAGAGCTCGATTCTCCTTCCGACCTCTCTTATCTCGAACCAGTCGAACACCGGTCCGTTCTCCTGATTGCTGTCCATCCATACATACCCGAACTGGTCGGGCCCGCCGGCGCCGGCGCCTGCAAACCCTATTGGCCTAGAGGCCGACTCGCCCTTCACAGGCTCCATCTCCGCATACCGCTTCCACTCAGGGCTCTGGGCGAAGCTCGGCATGGTTGTGACTGCAAAGTCCATCGCTGAGACTCCGGTGTTGGATATGGTCAGCAGCGACTGAGCCTCAGTCCCGGCGAGCACGACCTCGTCGAAGCTCATCGGCTCGACATTGAACACAGGCAGCCATTTGACCGTGACTGTGACCTTCTCCGACGCGCTTACGCCATTTTCATCCACCGCGTGAAGCTCGGCCTCGTACTGGCCTACGCTGGTGTATGTGTGCTCGGCATGGGCATCGTGTACAGACTCGGAACCATCGCCGAAATCCCACCATACATCCGTAATCGGCACATCGCCCGGCTCAACCAGACCGTCGAATACGACGGCAAGAGGTGGCTGGCCGATGGCAGGGGTAGCCGTGACTTTGCTGATCACCGGTCCTCCCTCGATATGGATGTTAAGTTTCACGTTGAGAGATTGAACCATAGGATCGTCAGTTACGATTTCCAGATATCTTTCGACATCGTCACCGGGACGGCCAAGCTTTAGAGCATCAAACTCGACGGTGATCTCGCATGTCTCGCCCGCCGGGATACTCCCTGACCCAGGGTCGACGCCTATCGGAGGCATCGGCGGCAATCCGGTGCTCACGACGTATACCATCTTCTCATCCATCGAGATTACCCAGAGGTTTCCTTCACTGTCCACTTCTGCTCCGGCACCGCTGTTGTACAGGTAAGCCGGGTGGAGGAACTGCTCGATAACCTTGTGAGTTTCCACGTCGATACCGTAGATCATGTCGGGCTGTCCATTGTCGGTCACCCACAGGACCCCTGCTGGGTGATATGCAAGCCCTGCTATGTTCACAGGGAACGACCACTGTTCCAGTATTGCTCCGGGCTGATCCCAGCTCGGTCCCTTGATGTGGAAGATGATCTTCTGGTTCCAACCACCGATGTAGAACGTGTCGTCATCGGGATTGTAGGCGAGGCCCCGCTGCGACATCTTGGCCCAAAGCTCATTGGAGATGATCCTGTCCACCACTTCGCCAGTGGCCGGATCAATCCCGTATATGCCTAGATCGCCAGCGGTGTTCACCTGCCACATGATGTTGCGCACTGTATCAAATGCCATGTCGGCAGGCCATCCTCCAAACCCAATCCACGGCGTTTCAAAGGACACGCCAGTATATTCTCCGTCTTTTGTCATCTTGTGGTCCGCAATCAATCGAGTATCGGAGATCCATACGTGATGATCTTCAACTCCGATTCCCCATGGCCCTTCGGCCACAGACGGGATGGTCCATGAAGTTACGAGATTCCCTGCTCCTTGCGGTTTCACGTTTTCCGCGATCTGTGCCACGATGCTCTGATCGAAAGGCACGGACAGATCCGCTGCGGTTCTCGCGTACGGATCAGCCACAGACTGAAGGACTTCCGGCATGGCCACGAAAGGCGCGCTTTTACGCTGCACCTTGATTGAGTAGTTGAGTGGAGCATTGCCTTCCACATTACCCAAGGTGACTGTCTGCGACGCCATTTCGTTAGGAGCGAGGGTAATGTTGATCTCCTGTGGCGACACTGTCGCGCAGGGGAGCCACTTCACTTCGATAGTCGTCCTCGCTTCATCGACTCCGCCGATGGCGTCCACTACTCTGAAGACAGCCTCATAGGTTCCCTCAGCAGCGTATGTATGCACGGCATCGAGACCTTCGTAAGCAGTTCCGTCTCCGAAATCCCAACCATAGCTGGCCACTGGGGTTTCAGGCACCTCGTATTTCGCATGGAAGGTCACCTCCAGCGGGGGCTCTCCGATCACAGGAGTCACCGTGCACTCCGTAATCCTCGGCGCCGCCTTCACAGTGGCGACCACGGGAACCATGATCATCGGGTATTCCGCATCGTTGGTATAGAGAATTACAGAACCCTTCACTGTTCCGGGCACGAGCTCTGTCGTATCCACGGTTACAGTGACAGCCGCGGAACCCGCGGGCTCCACCCTGCCGTTCTCCGGCGCCCAGCTGAGCCAATCAGCGGCGATCGGCCCCAGACCGGTCTCAACCAGGTACATGCTGTTGTTGGCCTGTGACACCAGCCAGAGATTGCCGTCGGCGTCGAACGAGCACCCAGCGCCTGTATAATCCGCGTAGTATGCATATGGGTGCGGGAACTGCGCCACGGTAGCATGGCTCTCGCAATCCACGAAGTAGACCATGTCAGGGTTTGCGTTGGTAGTTACGGCGAGAATGTTCGCCACAGGGTGGTACGCAAGTCCCGAGATGGGAACCGGCATCGGCCACTTATCCAGCACCTCGCCTGGGACATCCCAAGTTTCGCCCTTAACATGGTAGATGATTCTGTCGTTCCAACCGCCTATGTAGAACGTGTCATCATTGGGGTTGTAGGCAAGGCTCCGCTGGGCCTTGGCGGACCAGACTCGGTTTGAGATCGAGCCTTGCACTTCTCCCGTCGCGGGATCCATCTTGTATATGGGATTTCCGGATCCCACCCCAACCTGCCACAGCCACTGGCCATCAAAGGCCATGTCTGCCGGGAAGGTTGTCGGGAACTTCACCGCCCAACCGCGCTCAGTCCACTTGCCGTCCGGCGTGACGATGAGGTCGTTCTTGAGCAGCG
>Ga0116190_1003306_pt1 | contig 12038 bp, 9 predicted proteins | sample AD_JPNTR4_MetaG_FD_89808 | JGI IMG/M metagenome (GOLD analysis project Ga0116190, IMG submission 89808) | Active sludge microbial communities of municipal wastewater-treating anaerobic digesters from Japan - AD_JPNTR4_MetaG | ecosystem: Engineered > Bioreactor > Anaerobic > Digestate | place... | reverse complement strand
CAGCCTTTTCGACTGGTTCGAACGGTCATCGGCCGGCAGATCCAGCAACTCTCGCCCCCGTTCATTCAGGACCAGTATCCGGCACTCACCATCGATAACCAGAACACCGCTTTGTATCTCGCTCAAGACGCGGGACATGAAGCGCTCGTGGCGGGCGATTCGATTGTTGAGGCGGATACTACGGATGGCGTTTCCGAGCTGCGAGACCAGGTGGTACATGAGTTCCAACTCATGGTTCGTCAGTGGTTCCCCGGTGATCTTTCCTCCGCATGTGAAAATCCCGGCCAGGTCGCCATTGGTGAAAAGCGGCAGAGCGACATCCGCTCTAAGCAATTCAAACTCTCGCTCGGCATCGACCCGCATGTCCTCGCTCAAGAGAGACCGTATCCGATCCCTACATAAAACCTTTGCTTCGCTAGCCAGGAAGCGGACGATTCCCGATTCGACACCAAGCCGCAGATGGTCCGTCACCTTGGGTGACAAGCCGATGCTTGCCGCCACTACAAAGAAATCGTCAGCAGGATGAGAAGTGGTGCGGCCGCCTAAGTCAAGGTGCGTGTTTCTCATAAGAAACGCCGACCTGCTCAAGCCTAGCAGTTCGCGCAATAGAGCGAGAAAATCCCGGATTAAATGATTCTCACTGTTCGGTTGGGCAAGCAACCGTGATATTTGCTTAAGAGCCTCACGATATCGATAGGAATCGGGAGGCTCTGCAAACGGGCCCCCTACCCCAAACGGGGGAGCGACGACCTCTTCGCGCCGTCTCGTCTCAAGTCGGGAACGTGACCTGGCTTCACGAAAGTCAAGGAAGTTTCTGAGCAGCTGTTTGAATTGCTCCGGGGTACTTTTGTCATCGATCAGAAGCCAATCGTGGCGAAACAGCGACGCATAGAGAGATTTCTGGAAGGAAGTTACAATAGCCGTCACCGAGTGCCGCTCGAGCAGCGGGAGGGAGCCCAGCGACGTCAAGGCAGCCTTCGACAGCTCTCCCAAGGAAACGCAATCGATGATCAGGGCGTCGGCGAGTCCGAGCCAATCGTAAAGCAGCGAGCCAAATTCGGAAACGGTTGAGTGATCCGAGGGAGAAACGAAAATGAGGTTGGTTCGTGGGTCGAGGGCAGAACTGATCAACTGTCGGGTAGGCTCCGACGCTGTGAGTAATAGAGCGGTTCTCATAGAGGACGTGATCCGTTAGAGGTGTGATTTGTTGTATCCAGCGGGCGGCGAAGGACTATGGCAGTATTGCGTCCTCCGAAACTGAAAGAGTTGCTGGCGGCGATATCGACTCGATGGTGGCGCGCCTTGTTGGGGACGTAATCGAGGTCGCACTCGGGATCCGGGTAGTCTAGATTGACTGTCGGGGGAATCAGGCCGTCTCTGATTGCAAGGCAGCAGGCGGCAAGCTCGGCTGCACCACAGGCGCCCTGCATGTGACCGAGACACGACTTCGTGGAACTGACAGGCATGCGGTAAGCATAGTCGCCAAAGACTTTCTTGATTACCAGTGTCTCCGTCTTGTCCCCCAGAGGGGTCGAGGTGGCATGCGCGTTAAGGTAATCGACGTGCTCGGGCCGGACGCCTGCGTGAGCGAGCGCCATCTGGAGGGCGCGAGCTGCCTGCTCTCCGCTCGGGTCAGGGTGAGCCATATGGTGAGCATCACAGGTCATGCCAAATCCCGCGATCTCCGCGTAGATCCGAGCACCACGCCGTTTGGCGCGCTCAGCTTCCTCGAGCACCAAGACGCAGCCGCCTTCACCCATGACAAAGCCGTCGCGCTTCAGGTCAAACGGGCGAGAAGCTCGTTGCGGCTCCTCATTTCGGGAGGATAGTGCGTAGGTTACGCCAAAAGCAGCGATGATCACCGGATGAATGGGAGCGTCGGCTCCACCCGCGAGCATTACGTCTGCCTCGCCACTCATGATTCGCTCCGCCGCATTCACAATCGCTGCGCTCGAGCAGTCACATCCCGTCGAAATGGTAATGCTGGGAGCTTTCAACCCGAAGTAGAGGGAGATCTGGCCGGCACACGCGCCGGTAAAAATGGCGATACCGGCATAGGGGCTGATGGAATCGTACCCCTTCGCCTTGGTCGTGTCGTACTCCTGTGCTGCGAAGGTCAGACCCGCATAGGCCGTACCGATGGTCACGCCCACCCGGTCTTTATCCTCGCGACTCAGGTCGATTCCCGCATCCTCCACTGCCATTTGAGCAGCGACCACGCCCATCTGGGAGAAACGGTCCATTCGGCGAACTGCTTTGCGGTCCAGCCATCTTTCAGGATGAAAGTCTTTCACCTCCGCGGCGATTTTCCACTTGCAGTCCGCCTCCACGAGGATCGGACACCGGTCGACACCCACCACACCGTTAAGAAGCGCTTCCCAAAACTGCTCCAATCCGATCCCGATAGGACTGACTATGCCGATTCCAGTGATTACTGCCGAATAGCGGTTGTGGCGCATGATCATGCTCCTCAGCTAGACTGTTTGCCGAATTTCCACTTGGGGCCGAGACCGCACCGGTCGGCGCTAGTATACGAGATCCGCAAGACATTTCACCCAAGAGATTGCCTCAAGGGAAGGTGCACTTGAAAAGAGCTTCCCTTCCCTTCTGTCGACGAAACCGTGATAACACCGCCGTGATCACGGACTATCTTCTGAGAAATGGAAAGCCCCAAACCCGTGCCTCCGCTTTTGGTGGTAAAAAACGGATCAAAGAGCCGATGTCTTATCGCCCTGGGAATACCCGGCCCGTTATCGGCAATTTCAATCACCACCGCGTCGGGCGCCGTCCGGTTTAAGCGGCTGCGCACACTCAATTCGATCCTTCCGCTAGGGCCAACGGCATCGACAGCGTTATTCAAGAGATTGACCAGCACCTGCAGGAAACGCTGTTTGTCGACCCAGATCTCGTCAGTTGGCTGATAGTTCCTGATGACTTCGATTTTTTGGTCGCGGAAGCGTGGATTAACCAGCAGCACGGCTTCTTCAACAAGTTCCTCCGGGGGATAGTGGCATAGCACCGAGGGCGAAGTCCGCGCAAACGTCAACATGGTCTCAATGACCTTGTTGATCCTGTCCAGATCCTTCATGACGACCCTGCTGAACTGCTGGTGGAACTCCTCGTCATTCTTGCGTTCCGGCAACAGCTGCGCGAAAGTCCTGATAGAGGCCATGGGATTGCGGATTTCATGGGCGATTCCGGCAGCAATAGTGCCAAGCTCGACGAGCCGGCTTTTCCTCTGGACTTCTTCTTGTATCCTCCGGTAATGCAGATTGAAAGCGGTTTCACTGGCGACCCGTTCCAGGATGTTCAGCTCGGCAACGTAAAACATCTCGTGATTCTCTTTTTCAGATAACCCCAGGATTCCGACAAGTTCTTTCTGGAGAAACAGCGGCACGCACAGGGCGAGATCGAGCTCCGACAGGGCTTGCCGCAGTTTATGCCACTGAGAGGCACTTACCAGGCGAGGCAACTCATCGAGCAGAACCTGCTCGCCGCGCGACGCCAGGCGGCGAACAAGCGGCGATTGGTCCTCAATCTCCGTTTTGATACTTGAAGTCATTCCGCATGAAGCCCGGAGTACAAACTGATCGCCGACGTCGTCCTTGATGAAGATTGCGGCACGGCGTACTCCGATGGTCTGGACCGCCTGGTCCACCACCGCTTCAAGCAGGTTATCCACGGTAGCCGAGGAATTGATGCGCTCAGAAAAGGCCTGGAGGGCATCATGATAGTTGACACGCGAAGGGAATAGCCTGTCGGTGAAACGTTGAGCCGTAGGTACGACATGCGGCAATGCAACCGAAAGTATCGCGCCAAGCGTTGCGACAACGACCAACACGAAAACGGTCTGAGCATTCCCGAGGAAGTCCGGGTCCCAGAATTCCGCCGCGGAAACCGCGAGTCCCGCAAGCACGACAACAACCAGTAGGGTAAAGGTATGGGTCAAGAGGGTTGAAATCGCCCGATTAAATTCCTTCAACCTGGCAGTGCTGATCGCGTAGCCCAACAATCCAAGATTGATCGGCAACAGGAAAAACCCGATGGGCGGCACATTGAGGTTGAAGTCCATCGGCATAATGGCAGCGTTGGTCGTCAGATGAACGATCAGCGCGGCCACGAAGAAGTAAAGCAGTTGATTCCTCTGGAAACCGGCCCACTTCTTCAAGGCCTTATACTGCACCGCCAAAGCGTAAAACGGCCAGGCCAGTATGTGAAAACCCACCACCGGGTAAAGCGAACTGCGCACGACCGGATAATGAGCCAAGTAAGACTGCTTGCGCAGATCGACAATCAGAACATCGGATACCAGGAGAAGGTTAACCCCGAGCGCCATTGCGTACCCAACGCACAGCCAGAAGACATGACGGCGAGTCTCTTCGAGATAGACGAGGGCGGTATGAAAATAAAGAACAGAGTTGAAAAAGGCGAAGCCGAGAGTCAGTTTGGCCCAGGTTAAGGCTGCATGCTGATCAAGAGGCCTGAAATACTGCGAGAAGCAGAACAACCAGAGGCCAAAACAGAACAAGAGGCCGCCCACGGCGCGGCCGATTGATTTCGCCCTGTTCCGGTAAAGCGTAATACCCGCGAGCACCACGCTTTCCACCCCCGCGAGCACCACAAGATAATGGTAGAGCGAGGCAAGTTCCGCACTGGTCCCCATGGGTTCCCCTCCCCCCAGACTTTCGCGCCTGCCTACCGGCCGTCACGGCTGGAAAACCAGGCAAGCGGCCGAAATGGGAGCAATGCTCCCGTCGTTTTTCTATACTGCTCGTACCCCTGTCCGAATTTTTCTATAAGAGCCTTTTCTTCGATCACGATTCGCAAAGCCAGAACGGGAAAGTACAGGGCAAGGACCAACCCAAGGCTCAGGTAACAGTTCCCCACCAGAGGAATCGCCACGAACTCCAGGATGATGGCCGCATAGGCCGGATGGCGCATCAGGCGATAAGGACCCTGCTTGATCAGGCGTTGAGACGGGCGGATTTCAACATGCAGGCTCCAATACTCCGCCAGGGTCCGTAGCGCCCATAGCCTCAGGATCAGAGCCGTCCCGAACAGAAACAGACCCAGCGCTGTGACCCAGAGGTTGAGGCGCTCTTTTAGAAGCGCGAATTCAACGATTACCGAGGCGAGAATGAGGCAATGAAGCATGAACAAAACCGGAAGCGACCACGATTCGGTTTTCTTTCCTCGCACCGCTTTGGTGCTCGCCCGGGTCTCCAGGATACGCTCGACGATGACGAACACCATGAAAATCGCAAAAAAAGTTCCTCCGGACATAAACGGCGCCAGTATATGTCAGAATCTGCAAAAAAAACGCAACGGCGTGAACTTCCTGGACGAGCCGGGAGTATTATAGTACGGGTGTGCGCTGCCGTATCTCGGTTGGGGAGAGATTTTCCAGAAACGGCGGCGGGGAGGGCACGACTGAACGACAGCCAGTTTGTAGAAAAAAGTCCGCAAATCCTGATAGCAGACGATGACGAGCGAACGCTGAATCTCCTGGTCGAGCTGTTGGCCAGATTCGGATATACGGCCAAAGCTGTTACAGACGGCCAGAGTGCTTTACGCTCCCTGCAGCACGAGGTTCCCGATTTGATCCTGCTCGACATCGGGATGCCCGGTGTGAATGGTTATGAAGTCTGCGAGACTATCAAAGCCGATTCGCGGCTTCGCGATATTCCTGTCATCTTTCTGAGCGGGTTTCACGATACCCTCGACAAAATCAAGTCTTTTTCCGTAGGCGGCGTTGATTATCTGACCAAGCCATTTCAGATTGCCGAACTGCAGGCCCGGATTAACACGCATCTCAAGATACGCCGACTGCAGCGGGAGTTGGAACGCTACAACCGCGAACTGGAAATGCGGGTAGCCGCCCAAGTCAAAGAAATCTCGGAGTCTCAAATGGCCACGATTTTTGCCCTTGCGAGACTAGCCGAGTCCCGTCATTTGGATACAGGGAAGCACATCGAGCGGACGCGAATCTTCTGCCGTCACCTGGCAATCCGGCTCCGACAACGGGCCGGTTTCCAGCCTCTGATCGACGAACAGTTCATCGACAATATCTATCACGCCAGTCCGCTCCATGACATCGGCAAGGTCGGAATCAGAGACAGCACTCTCCTGAAACCTGGCCGATTCTCCCCTGAAGAGTATGACGAGATGAAAAAGCATACGATCATCGGAGCGCGAACTCTTGAAGCGGTCCGTTCCCGGTATCCCAACAACAGTTTTCTGGTCATGGGAATCGAAATCGCCAGGTCGCACCACGAGAAATGGGACGGTTCGGGCTATCCCGACCGTCTCGCCGGCCCGGCAATCCCGCTCAGTGCCCGAATAATGGCCGTCGCGGACGTATACGACGCACTACGATCCCCCCGTACCTACAAACCGGCTTACCCTCACCGAGTCGCGCGCGACATAATCATGGAGGAGGCCGGCAAGCATTTCGATCCTGATGTTGCCCAGGCATTTCTCGACCTGGAATCTGAGTTCGAAGAGATTCGAAACCGGATGGAAGATGTGTCGGAAAAACAGGGGGAGAAAACAGGGGTAAAGGGGTAAAGGGATAAAGGGACAAAGGGAAAAAGCACTTTCCATTTCCCTCCATTTCTCATTTTTCGATTTGCTCGCCGATGCGGAAGAAAAGGGCCGAGAGTTGGATGGAATGAAAAATGGAAAATGAAGAGCCAATTGCAAAAACTCGACGACTCCAGCTTTTTTTGTATTTCGACCCCGAAGGCGTTGAAATCCTGAATCAGGCTGATTTTTGCAATTGGCTCCCCATTGTTCATTTTCCATTTTCCATTTCATCAATTTCTCGATCGCGCCTGTCGTGGCAGGTTCCCACCAGACGGACATGAAAAGCGGGGCTCCATTTCCATCTAAGCGGCATGACAGAATGGAAAATGGAAAATGCTTTTCGCTTTACCCTATTTTCCTCCCCCTTACCCCTTTTTTTCCTACCACTTGCCTCTTACCCCCAGGAAAGCGGTAACGCGGGTGTCCTCAGGCGCGATGGTCTCTTGGGCGAGCTGGTCAAGGGGCTGCACGTCCTCTTCGGTCGCCGGCTGGTGCTCGCTCCACCAGGCCTCGGCTTTCTCGAAGGTCCAGGGATCAGCCAGGTCCAGCTTCCGCAGCCGTTCGGCCACCTCCGCAACAGATTGGGGACGGTTGGCCGGGTCTTTTTCCAGGCACTGCATGACCAACTGTTCGAGTTCCGGAGGCACGAAAATCTTCGGGTTACGCTCGGAGGGCCTGACGGCTGCTTCATTCACATGCTGAAGAATGACTTCCACCGGCATCCCCTCGAAAACCGGCTTCCCAGTCAGGAGCCAAAAAGCGGTACAGCCGAGCGAATAGATGTCGGCTCTTGAATCGATCGCCTGACCCAGGGCTACTTCGGGCGCCAGGTAAGCCGGAGTGCCGGCAATAGTCCCCGTCTGCGTGAGGCGCTCGTCTCCCGGCCCGGCCTCGTCCGGGGTTTTCACCAGGCCGAAATCAAGCACCTTCACAAAATCATGACGGCGGCCATAACGGCATATGTAAAGATTCCCCGGCTTGATGTCCCGGTGAACCAAACCGGCTGAATGGGCATCACTGAGCGATTCACACAGTTGCAGCAGCAGAAAAACAACCCGGTTTACGGGTAACGGCCCGTATTTTTTGACCAGCAATTCAGCATCGAAACCGTCCAGAAACTCCATGGCGTAGTAGAAGGTGCCGTCTTCGGTGACGCCGAAATCATAAACATCGATAGTATGCTCGGAGTGCAGCATGGCAATGGCCTGCGCCTCTCTCTCAAAGCGGCTCAGCAAACCCCTGGCGCTGCCTGAACTGACTGGACTCGTCAGAAGCTGATCAAGGCGGATGAACTTCACGGCTGCAGGCCGGGCCAAAAGGCGGTGCCTGGCTAACCAGACCTCTCCCATCCCTCCGCTGCCCAACTTGCGGATCAGACGATAACTCCCCATTTCCCGTGCTTCTCGAACGGCCCGGCCCATCCGATGGATAATTCTGGCGCTGATATACGCCAGACCGACACACACGAAATAAGATGAAAAAGCTTGGACTGGATTGAAATGAGGAGGGTTTCCAGCGCCCGTTACCTGGCGGGCGAGGAAGAACGCCAGTGGTCCCATGCAGGCGACGATGATGGCCGCAACGAGTACTTTGCGAGGATGATTTGGAACTACGAGTGGGTAAATAACGAGCCAAACGCAAACCCACGAGATACCCGCCGTCGTCAGGCCCATCTCCAAGACGCCGGTGTAATAAGAGATATCGATACTGAGCGCTCCGTAAACCCAGTAGACGAGCCCAATATCGAGCATCCGGGCAGGATCGAACCGGTTACTCCGGACAGCCAAGTAGAGGACAACCGAAACAACGACCGCCAGCAGACATACTACAAGTGCGCCCCCGTGGGCAGAGCTCTCCGGGAAATGGAACGTGAGATGTGTAACCGTGTAGGCAATAGCGAAGGCGGCTGCGTACAGAAGGGCTGACCATCCGAGACGCTGGACAGCAGAGTTGAGGAAATCGGACGGCAAAGGTGCCGTGGTTCGTTGGGACGAAGCCGAAGACAACTCCGTTCCGGTTCGCATGGCAGGGAACCTGTGTTGCTGTACCATGACGGAGAGCTTGTTCAGCGATTATAACGTCCCGGTTCGCTATTGTTGAGTGAGACTCTCCCTACCGTCCGCTTCTTCATTCGCACAGAATGCGCGCCGGAGGATGCACCCGGTCCCGCCGTCAGCTGCGCATCTTGCGGTAATTGGCCAGGCAACGCTCCACGGTTTCGAGCGGCGGATAGTCACTTCCCTCCTGTTCAATCAGATAGTTCTCGACTCCGCCGACCCGTTCAGCCGCTTCAAAGATTTTCGCCCAAGGGGCAGAACCTTCGCCAAAGAGCACCCGGTACCCCTTATTGGGATCGGAGGACCAATCCTTGCAGTGAACGGAGGCGATTCGCCCGGGATTCTGCTCAATCCATTTAACCGGATCGTGCCCGGCGTGAACGCAGGTTCCGACATCCAGCTGCAAAACTACATCACGCCCGGTGTTCTTGGCCAGGACGTTCATCGGGAGATCCCCTTCGACCGGTTGGAATTCGGTCTGATGATTATGGAAGCCTACCCGAAGACCGGCGGCCTTGGCTGTTTCCGCCGCCCGGTTGAGCTGCTCGGCCACTCGCTTCCAGCCGCTCAATCCGTCCACCCGGCCGGCACTGGCCATGATGATCATCTTGCTGCCGATGATCTTGTTCAGTTCCACAGCCTTGCCGATGTTCTCCGAGGTGAAGGAGTTAGGCCCGTTGTGAGTGGAAAAGCAAACGATTCCCAAATCATCCAGCAGCTTTCGCACTTCCTTGGCGTAATCGGCCGTCCACTCGAAGTAAGGGGAGTAAAACTCAACGCCCTCGTACCCCAGCTTGGCCACCGCCCGGACGGTTCCCATGAGGTCCGTTTTCAATTCCTCACGGACTGAGTAGAGTTCCAGACCGACAGGGATCTTGCTTTTGCCCGCCGCAGCCTTGACAAGCAAGGGAGAGGCAGCCACAGAAACCAGAAAAGAGCGCCGCGATAGATGAGTTGTCATAAACGTGACGATACCACAACCGCCGCAAAAAGCGACAGAGGAAGCTGACAGGGCGTTAGGCAGTTGAACCCTATTAAACCGCTATATCCAGGCTGCCCAGAATTTGGATCACCATCGCCGGGCCTTTGGCGACAAAGCCTCGCATTCCCGTCTCACCGGCAGCGCTGACGCATTCAGGATTGTCATCGAAGAAGACAATAACGCCCGGGTCCAAGGCAAGATCGGCGATCACTCGTTCGTACACCTCCCGATCCGGCTTCATCAGCCCCATTTCGAACGAGACATAGCGACGATGAAAACAGGCGGCCAACTCCTGCAATGCCGGCTTGGCCCAATGAATAGGGTTGTTGTTCGTGAGGCAGGCGAGTGTGAACCGCGGCTTCAAGGCAACGAGCAGATCAAGGCTGCCTGGAAAGGGCCCCCGGTCCCACGAGGTAAAGGCCTCCAGGAAAGCCTCCGGCGCCATCTCTAATTGAAGCTCGCAAACTGCGCCGATCGCGAACTCTTGCGCGTTGCATCGGCCCGTCTCAAAACGCCGGACCCATTCCGACTCGAGCCAGAATCGCCGCGCCTGTTCAGGAGTCAGTCGCCCGGCGGTCAGTGATACGAGCGGTTCAACGCCGTCCCACTGCACCAACACTCCACCAAAATCGAACAGCAGACACTGGGGTTTAAGACTCATCGGTTTCATGAAACCACAGAAAGAGCTTTAACCACAGAAAAAGTGGACGCAAAGGACTTGAAGGACATAAAGGACATAAAAGACATAAAGGACTAAAAGGACAAATACTCAGAAGATGGCCTTTCCTGTCCCTTTGTCCTTTGTGTCCCTTTTGTCCTTTATGTCCTTCATGTCCTTTGGGTCCTTTTAGTCCTTTGGGTTCTCTATGTCCACTTTCCTGCCTTGTTCTGTGGTGGTATCTCTTGCACTTCGAGTATCATCGGCGCATGACAGCAACATCCAGACGACAATTCCTCAGCACAGCAACGATGCTTTCCGGTATCACCATTCTTCCTCGATATGTCCTGGGCGGACGCGGTTTCACACCACCCAGCCAAAAACTCAATGTCGCCATGATCGGGACCGGCGGCCAGGGCATGCAGAACCTTCGGAACCTCCTGCAGGAGGATGACGTCCAGATAGTGGCCATTGCCGATGTGGCAGAGTTCCAAGACTACAGCAGGTTCTACCACAAGGTACCGGGGGGACGCGGACCCGGATTGGAGAGGATCCGGGAACAATACCGGAACAATCCGGCTACCAAAGACTACCCGGACTGTCAGGTTTACGTCGACTTCCGGAAGATGCTTGATACCGAAAAGAACATCGACGCGGTCGTCGTTTCAACTCCTGATCACACTCATGCCGTCGCCGCTATGGCGGTGATCGGGCACAAGAAGCATTTATACTGCGAAAAGCCGCTGGCCCGTACTATATGGGAGGTGAGGCGTGTAACCGAGGCCGCCAAAGAGGCGGGAGTGGTGACCCAGATGGGACACCAGGGACATGGCGGCGAGGGAATTCGCCTTACTTACGAATGGATCCGCGATGGCGCGATAGGACCAGTGCGCGAGGTCCATGCATGGAGCAGCGGCGCTAATCGCAGCGCCTGTGACGATGCCGATTTGAGCCAAGGCTTCCCCGTGCCGCAAGGTCTCGACTGGGACCTCTGGATCGGCCCGGTCAAGTATGTGCCTTACCATCCCAACTACACTCCGTGCGGCTGGCGACAGTATTGGCATTTCGGCACTGGAAAGATCGCAGATATGGGCTGCCATAACATGGATCCGGCCTTCTTCGCCTTGGACCTGGGCTACCCGGAATGGGTCCAGGCGCGCTCGGCCTGGGGAAACCGCTCGATACGACCTTTCGCTTCTATAGTTCAGTATCAGTTTCCGGCGCGCGGCGATATGCCGCCCGTTAAGATGACGTGGTACGAAGGCTTGATGCCACCTCGCCCTGATGACCTGGAACCGGGACGGGATTTGACTGGAGACGGAAACGGTATTCTTTTTATTGGCGACAAGGGAAAGATCATGTGTGCAGGTTGGGCCGGGGTTCCCCGAATTGTTCCCGAATCAAAGATGAAGGAATACCGCCGCCCGCCCAAGACTCTGCCTCGCGTGGGCGGGATCTACCGAGATTGGATTAACGCCTGCAAGGAGGGAAGAAAAGCCAGCTCGGACTTTTCTTATTCCGGCCCCCTGACCGAAGTCATCCTGATGGGGGTAATCGCCATGCGCACCGAGGAAAAGCTTTACTGGGACGGCCCCGGAATGACGGCCACCAACTTCCCCGACGCAGAGCAATATGTTATCCCTCAGTACGAAAATGGGTGGTCGCTGTGAAGATCAAAAGACTCCAAAGACACTAAGCACTCGGGGGACAATAGCCAGTCTGTCCCCTTCACGTCTCGGAGTCTTTTTTCAGGAGT